>Ga0224722_1000566_pt1 | contig 21516 bp, 20 predicted proteins | sample Balambano_FR1_Me_FD_161646 | JGI IMG/M metagenome (GOLD analysis project Ga0224722, IMG submission 161646) | Freshwater sediment microbial communities from Lake Towuti, South Sulawesi, Indonesia - Balambano_FR1_MetaG | ecosystem: Environmental > Aquatic > Freshwater > Lake > Sediment | place... | reverse complement strand
CCACGATTGGCTCCGCGATCTGTGCGACGGGTGGCGGCACCCATGCCTGCCGCGCCGCCACCCGTCGCACAGATCGCGGAGCCAATCGTGGAGGAAGTCGAAGCCGAAGAGCCTGCGCAACCGCCCCTCCCCACGCCCGCGCTTGCAGCCGTGCCTGTCGAACCGATCAAGCCCGTCGTTTCCGCGCCCAAGCCTGCACCGAGCGCGCGCCCTGCACCCGTGCCGGTAAGCGCGGCCAAGCTGTCCGCGCGCGCCGCGCCTGCGACCGGACTGCGGGTCCGGGCCGCCTCGCAGCGGATGATGGGCCGCTTCGACTAGAACGCGCCGCCGAGGGCAGGCAGGCCTTCGCCCCCGCCCACAGCGCGCCTATGCTGCCGTGGCGAAGGCTTCCGCCGGGAGCTTCATCATGTATTCGCTCCCCGCTTCGAGCTTGCGCCGCAGCGCACCCGCATCGGGCAGGAAGCGCTCGGCATAGTAATGGGCCGACACCAGCTTGGCTTCGTAGAAGGCCTTGTCCTCGGGCTCGCCCGCGAGCTTGTCGAGCGCGACCTTGGCCATCTTCAGCCAGAAGTGACCAAGCGTGACGATCCCCATGATGTGCATGTAGTGATGCGCGCCCGCACCCAGATGGTTGGGGTTGGCCATCGCGTTCTGCATGAACCACATGGTCGCCGCCTTCTGCTCGCCAAGTGCCTTTTCGAGCTTGCCCGCAATGTCGGCCAGCGCATCTGTCTTCTTTGCCGCGGCGATTTCCTCGTCGATCATCGCGAAGAACGCCTGGATCGCCTTGCCGCCGCCCGCGGCGAGCTTGCGTCCGCACAGGTCCATCGCCTGCACGCCGTTGGCGCCTTCGTAGATCATCGCGATGCGGCTATCGCGCACGAACTGCTCCATGCCCCATTCGCGCACATAGCCGTGCCCGCCATAGACCTGCTGCATGTTGTTGGCGATATCATAGCCCTTGTCGGTGCCATAGCCCTTGATCACCGGGGTCATCAGCCCGATCAGCAGGTCGGCCTCTTCGCGTTCGTCGGGGGTCTGCGCCTTGTGCGTCAGATCGACCTGCAGTGCGCCCCACAGGCACAGCGCGCGCATCGCTTCGGTGAACACCTTGGCGTCCATCAGCATGCGCCGCACGTCGGGGTGGACGAAGATCGGATCGGCCTTGGCCGCAGGATCGGCCGGGCCGGTCAGCGCGCGGCCCTGACGCCGGTCAAGCGCATAGTTGACGGCGTTCTGGTAGGCGACTTCGGCCTGGGCATAGCCCTGAATGCCGACGCCGAGGCGGGCGGCGTTCATCATGATGAACATCGCGGCAAGGCCCTTGTTTTCCTCGCCGACCATATAGCCGGTCGCCCCGTCGTAGTTGAGGAGGCAGGTGGCGTTGCCGTGGATGCCCATCTTCTTCTCGATCGAACCACAGGTGACCCCGTTCCGGGCACCCGGATTGCCGTTCTCGTCCAGCAGGAACTTGGGCACGATGAACAGCGAAATGCCCTTGACGCTGTCGGGTGCGCCAGGGGTCTTGGCCAAGACCAGGTGGATGATGTTGCTGGTGAGGTCATGCTCGCCTGCCGAGATGAAGATCTTGGTCCCGGTGATCGCGTAGCTGCCATCGCCCCGGGGTTCGGCCTTGGTGCGGATCATGCCGAGATCGGTGCCGCAATGCGGCTCGGTAAGGTTCATCGTGCCCGACCATTCGCCAGAGATCATCCTGGGCACATAGGTCTGCTTCTGTTCATCCGAACCCTTGGCGAGGATCGCCGAGATCGCGCCGTGGGTGAGGCCCGGATACATCGCGAAAGCCTGATTGGCGGTGCCGGAATATTCCTCGAGCACAAACCCGAGCACGTGCGGCAGGCCCTGCCCGCCAAACTCATCGGGCTGGGCTAGTGTGCCCCAACCGCTTTCGACATAGGCCTGATAGGCTTCCTTGAACCCCGGAGGGGTGGTGACGCTGCCATCCTCGTGCCTGGTGCAGCCGTGTTCGTCACCGGCCTGGTTGATCGGGGCGAGCACCTCGGCGCAGAACTTGCCGGCCTCGTTGATGACGGTGTCGATCATGTCGGAGGTGGCGTTCTCAAATCCCGGCAGGTTGCCGTAGCTCGACAGGTCGAGCACTTCGTTGACGATGAAGCGGGTGTCGCGGGTGGGAGCGGTATAGGTCGGCATCACGAAATCCCTTCGATGAACGGACGGTTCGATTGGCAGGCGGTATGACAGGTCAGCGCAGGTCGAGTTTCTCGATTTCAGCAACGAAATCGGTCAATTCCTTGATCGCGGAATCGATGTCGCTTCGCTGTTCCTTGAGCTTGGCAATATGCGTGCGGCATTTCGCAATCGTGACCCGGCGCTGTTCGACCCGGCCATCGTCAAGATCGTAAAGGTCGATCATTTCGCGGATTTCGGTCAGGCTGAATCCGACGTTCTTGGCCCGCATGATCCAGGCTAGCCGGGCACGGTCGCGCTTGGAATAAACCCGCGTCAGGCCCACTCGGGCCGGGTTGATCAGCCCTTCATCCTCGTAAAAGCGCAGCGCCCTGGCGGTGCAGCCAAATTCCGAGGTGAGATCGGAGATCGTGAACTGTTCGCGCGCGTGCTTGTCAGGCCGATCGAGATGCGCCCCGTTACGGCGCTGTTCGCTTTCGGGCGATGTGGCCAAGTCGGCGGACGGCGCGGCCGGGTCTGGTGCATGAGCGGTTGCCATGTCACCACTTTACCTTACCTTTACGTGAGCGTCAAGCATTGACCTTTACGAGAACAGGCCCTTGCACCCCGATCTCCACCCGCCGGTAAAAGCAGCTGTCCGCGCCGGTGTGGCAGGTCGGCCCCGCGGGAACCGCGCGAATCACCAGTGCATCCTGATCGCAATCAACCCGCACCTCCTCGACCATCAGGACGTGTCCCGATGTCTCGCCCTTGAGCCACAACGCGCCGCGCGACCGCGACCAGAAATGCACCTTCCCGGTTGCAAGCGTCGCATCAAGCGCTTCGCTGTTCATGTGCGCCACCACCAGCACCGCGCCGCTCGCTGCATCGACCACCACAGCCGTCAGTAACCCGGCAGCATCAAAGCGCGGCGCAAACCGCGTGCCGCGTTCGCGTTCTTGCGCCGAGATGCTGGAAATGGCCAATCCTTGCTCCTGCTTGTGAGAATGAAGCGTGCGCCGCTGAAACTGCGCGCGATCATGGCGCGCAGCCCCGATGCCATGCCCCCAATGTTGCAGGTTCACAACAGGGGGCGGCAAAAAACGTTTTCGAAACCTGTTTCATCTTCCGCCCCGGCGAGCGCGGTGAAACAAGGTTGTCAGGGCTCTCGCAAGAGGCCCTCCACCAAGCTTCGACACCTTTGGTGTCAGGTTCAGGGGGTGCCGGGGCGCAGGCTGACAACGGGGTGTCAGCGCGACCGGTTGAACGTTGAGGGACAGGATCCCGGCAGCCAAGCTAGGGGGTGGCTGCCTCGGCCCCTAAGGGTGGATCCGAACCGTTTCGTCACGTGGCGCCCGGGGCTCAAAAGGCCCCGGGCGTTATGTTTGATAGCCCGGATGCCTCGCGGCGATGACCATTGTCACAGCCGTATATCGGTGATGTGATCGGCGACACGGGCAAAACACACGATCGAGACATCCCGCGCACCCGCCGCGAACAGGGCGGCGGCGCAGGCGCTACTGGTCGCGCCGCTGGTGAAGACGTCATCGACGAGCACCACCTTGCGGCCCTTCAGCACCCTCGCCCGGGGCGGGTTTGCGATGATCGCACCTTCAAGCACAGCCTTGCGCCTTTCGCGCCCCAACCCACCAAGGCTCGGCGTGCGCCGCCGCCGGAGCAAGCCATCAGGCACGACAGTGCCCTTGCCCTGCCGCGCCAATTCCTGTGCGAGCATAGCGGCCTGGTTGAACCCGCGTTGCCACAGCCGCCAGCGGTGCAATGGTACCGGCACCAGCAGGGCGGGCGGATCGTCCGGGCCTGTCGCCTCGATTGCGCTCGCCATCAATCGCCCCAGCAACCTTGCCAGACCGATTCGGCCGCCATGCTTGTAGGACAGCACCAGGCGGCGCGACGTGTCGTTGTAAAACGTCGCCGACCGCACCTTGAGACCGCGCGTGCCGCACGGCAGGTCTGCCTGCGTGCCCGCGCAGAACTCGAGCGTCTCCCAGCATTGAGCGCACAGCCCCGCCTGCTCGGCAATCGCCGCGCCGCATGAAGGACAGCGCGGCGGATAGATCAGATTGATCAGCGGACTTACGCTATTGGCGAGATGTGCGACCATTGCCATGCCGGGTCTGTCGCATGGCTTGCACTCGCGAGGCAAGCGCGGCAGGGCCTCGGGCATGTCGACCGGCGCCGTTCCGCAGATCTTCAGCAAGTCCCGCCGGGTGCAGCGGCTGGCGCGTGCCCGGAGCCGCGCGGGCCGTTCCGATGCTGCACGGTTCATCGGCGAAGACATGGTCGAGGACACGCGCGAGCGGCTGGCGTTTCTGCGCCACCGACCTGCCCGCGCCCTGATCGAGGGGGACCTCACTGGCACGCTGGCCGCGGCCCTGCGCGCCGAGGGCACCATCGCCCGGCAATTCGCGCAGTTCGATCCGGAGGCGCCCTATCCCGCTGGCGGGTTCGAATTCATCGCGCTGTGCGGCCTGCTCGATGCGGTCAACGATCTGCCCGGCGCGCTCATTCACATGCGCGCGGCGCTCGCGCCGGGCGGGCTGGCGATGGCCCACTTCATCGGCGGGCAGAGCCTGCCAGCCTTGCGCGCCGCGATGCTGGCGGCAGAGCCCAATCATCCTTCGGCAAGGCTCCATCCCATGGTTGACCCCCGGGCTGTCCCCGCGCTGCTGCAACGGGCGGGCTGGAAAGACCCGGTGGTCGACACGCATGCCTTGACGGTGCGCTATGCAAGCCTCGACCAGCTTGTTGCCGATCTGCGCGATCAGGGCCTTGGCAACGCGCTGGCGAGGCCGGCCCCGCCACTTGGCAAGGCGGCAAGAGCGCGTGCGCGCGCGGCGTTTCGCGCGCGCGCGGACGCCGATGGCAAGGTGCCGGAGACCTTCGAGATCATCACCCTGACCGGGCGCCGCTCGCTCGCGGGAACCTAATCCGGTTTGAGCGCCGCCTGCGCCGCGGCGAGCCGTGCAATCGGAACCCGATAGGGCGAAGCGCTGACGTAATCCAGCCCGACCTTCTCGCAGAACGCGATGCTCGCCGGATCGCCGCCATGCTCGCCGCAGATCCCGAGCTTAATGTCGGGACGCGCCGCCCTGCCCCGTTCGGCCGCCAGTTCGACCAGCTGGCCCACGCCGTCGATGTCGAGGCTGACGAAGGGATCGCGCGGGAATATGCCCCTGTCGACATAGACGGTCAGGAACCGCGCCGCATCGTCGCGCGACACGCCGAGCGTGGTCTGGGTGAGGTCGTTGGTGCCGAACGAGAAGAATGCGCCCTCCTGCGCGATCTCGCCCGCCATCAGCGCGGCCCGGGGCAGCTCGATCATGGTGCCGACCAGGTAATCGACCCGCGTGGCGGCCTCGGCAAACACAGCCTCGGCGGTGGTGTCGACCAGCGCGCGCAGGATCGCAAGCTCGCGCCGCGTCGCCACCAGCGGGATCATGATCTCGGGCAAGGGCGCCTCGCCGCTCGCCAGCTTGACCGCGCAGGCGGCTTCAAAAATCGCGCGCGCCTGCATCGCGTAGATGTCGGGGAAGGTGATCCCGAGACGACACCCGCGATGGCCGAGCATGGGATTGAATTCGTGCAACTCGCCTGCCCGGCGCTTGAGATGATCGACCCCCAGCCCGGTCGCATCGGCAAGCTCGGCGAATTCGGCGTCGGCATGCGGCAGGAATTCATGCAGCGGCGGATCGAGCAGGCGGATCGTGCACGGCAGTCCCGCCATCACCTCAAAGATCGCGGTGAAATCGGCGCGCTGTTCAGACAGCAGCTTGTCGAGCGCGCGGCAACGCCCGGCCTCGTCCTCGGCGAGGATCATCTGGCGCACCGCGCTGATCCGGCTGGCTTCGAAGAACATGTGCTCGGTCCGGCACAACCCGATGCCCTCGGCGCCGAATTGCCGCGCCATCCGGCAATCATCGGGCGTTTCGGCATTGGTGCGCACCCGCATTCGCCTGAGGCCGTCGGCCCAGACCATCAGCGTGGCGAAATCGCCTGCCAGCTCGGGCTCGACTGTGGGAACGATGCCGAGCATCACCTGCCCCGTCGCGCCGTCGAGGGTGATAGCGTCGCCTTCCTTCAGTTCGGTGACGCCAATCCGCAACGCCCGCGTCGTCCGGTCGATCGAGACCGCCCCGGCGCCCGATACGCACGGCCTGCCCATCCCGCGCGCGACCACGGCGGCGTGTGACGTCATGCCGCCGCGCGCGGTCAGAATGCCCTGGGCCGCGTGCATCCCGTGGATGTCCTCAGGGCTGGTCTCGACCCGTACCAGGATCACCTTCTCGCCGCGCCCCGCCCATTGCTCCGCCGTATCCGCATCGAGCACGATCCTACCTGCCGCCGCGCCTGGCGAAGCAGGCAGTCCGGTGGTCAGCACATGGCGCTCGGCCTTGGGATCGAGCGTGGGATGCAGCAGCTGATCGAGCGCCATCGGATCAACCCGCCGCACCGCTTCGCGCTCGTCGATCAGGCCCTCGGCGACCATGTCGACCGCCATCTTGAGCGCGGCCTTGGCAGTGCGCTTGCCGCTGCGGGTCTGGAGCATCCACAGCTTGCCGCGCTCTACGGTGAACTCGATGTCCTGCATGTCGCGGTAATGGCGCTCCAGCAGATCGAACACGCGCGCCAGTTCGGCATAGGCCTCTGGAAGCGCCTCTTCCATCGAGAGCGGCTTCGCCCCGGCGGCCTCGCGCGCGGCCTTGGTGAGGTATTGCGGAGTGCGGATGCCCGCCACCACGTCCTCGCCCTGCGCGTTGATCAGGTATTCGCCATAATAGGCGCGGGTTCCGGTGGCCGGGTCACGGGTGAAGGCGACCCCGGTGGCGCTGGTTTCGCCCATGTTGCCGAACACCATCGCCTGCACGTTCACCGCTGTGCCCCAATCGCCGGAGATGTCGTTGAGCCGCCGGTAGACCTTGGCCCGGTCCGAATCCCAGCTGTCGAACACCGCCCGGATCGCGCCCCACAACTGTTCGGTCACGTCCTGCGGGAACGCGCGCCCCAGTGCGTCGGCAACGATCTGCTTGTATTCGCCGACCAGCGCCTGCCAGTCTTCAGCCGCCATCTCGGTATCGGTGTAAAAGCCCTTGTCCTCCTTGGCGATCTCCAGTGCTTCCTCGAACAATCCATGATCGATCCCGAGCACCACGTCGGCATACATCTGGATGAACCGGCGGTAGCTGTCCCAGGCGAAGCGCGCGTCGCCCGAGGAGGCTGCGAGCCCTTCGACCGTCGCATCGTTAAGCCCGAGATTGAGCACGGTGTCCATCATCCCCGGCATCGACACCCGCGCGCCCGATCGCACCGAGACCAGCAGCGGGTCGGCCGGATCGCCTAACCGTTTGCCCACGGTGGCCTCGACATGGGCGAGTGCGGCGCTGACCGCACTCCTCAACTCGTCGGAGAAATCCGCGCCTTCCTTGAGATAGACAACGCATTCCTCGGTGGTGATGGTGAAGCCGGGCGGGACTGGCAGGCCGATGCTCGCCATCTCGGCAAGGTTCGCGCCCTTGCCCCCGGTGACGGTCTTGTCCTTCTGGCGCGGATCGGAATGATCGGCACCGCCCCCAAACACATAGACCGTCTTCAATGTCATGGCAGTTCCCGCATCAGTGGTTAAGCGGACAAAGCGGACAATCTGCCCGCATCGGAATGCATATCACGTCCCTGATTTTCCCGCATTTTTTCAAAGCGCACGGACAGGCAAGCAAGGCCTTTCATCCCTCGATCCGGCCAAAATCGGCGACCTGATGGACCGCATCGCGGAAAGCGCCGAGCAGGGCAAGCCGCGCGGCGCGCTTGCCAGCATCCGGGTCGTTGACCATCACCTCGTCGAAGAACCGGTCGATGGGTCCGCGCAAGGTGGCGAGCGCCGCCATCGCGTCGGCGAACCGTTCGTCCGCCACCGCCTGCGCAGCGCGCGGGGCGGCAGCGCCTAGCGCATCGATCAGCGCCTGCTCGGCAGGTTCGGGGGTGTAGGAGAGCGGGCTATGGGCGTGGGCCTGCCCGGCGACGATGTCGCCGATGTCGGGATCGTCGACCATGGCAAGCGGGTCTTCCTCGCCTGTTTGAGCGATGCCGTCAGCAGTCCCTTCCCCTTGGGGAAGGGCTTGGGGATGGGGGTTCACCCCATCAAGCGCGGGAGCCCCCACCCCCGGCCCCTCCCCATCGGGGAGGGGAGTTTTCTTCAGGATATTCGCCGCCCGCTTGTAACCCGCGAGGAGGTTGGCGCCGTCCTCGGTGGTGACGAAGGCCTGCAGCGCATGGACGCGGGCGAGCAGGCGGACGAGATCATCCTCGCCGCCCAGCGCGAAGACCGCGTCGATCAGGTCGTGGCGGACACCGGCCTCGCGTTGCTGGACCTTGAGGCGGTCGGCAAGGAAAGCATCAAGATATCGAGCATTCCCAAGTGCGGCCTCAATAAGCTCTCGTTGCCTTATGTCCTTCGCTTCGATCGCGGCATCTGCGAACGACGGGCGAAGGCTTTCTGCGAATTTGCGCGATTGAATGGCCCAGAAATCTTGCTCGAACGGAATGGCTTCCTGCCAAGCAACATTCTGAATCTGGATCGCCATCGCGGTTCGAAACGGCAAGCTAACACCAAACCTCATATCATTTTCGAGGATGGTCCGAAGGATGCCAATCATCGCTCTGCGTAACGCGAAAGGATCTTTCGATCCTGTCGGCCTTTCGCCAATAATGAAAAACCCAACCAGCGTATCCAGCTTATCCGCCAGACTAACCGCCACCGTCACCGGCGCAGTCGGCACTTCATCCCCCTGCCCGACCGGCTTGTAGTGATCGCGGATCGCCTCGGCGACCTCGACCGGCAGGCCCTCCCTGGCGGCGTAGTAGCCCCCCATCAGGCCCTGCAATTCGGGGAATTCGCCGACCATCTCGGTGACGAGGTCGGCCTTGCACAGCCGCGCGGCTGCTTCCGCGAGGTCGGCGAGCCGCGCACGATCCTCCCCCACCGGGGGAGGGGGAGCATCCGCAGGATGGTGGAGGGGCGGGTGCGGCTGATCCGTTCCGTTGAATTCCGGAGAAGCGTCACCCGCCCCTCCACCAGCTTCGCTGGTCCCCCTCCCCGTTTCGGGGAGGATTATCCCCTCTTCGCACAGCCAGCGCGCGAGCTTGGCGACCCGCTCGACCTTCTCAGCGACCGTCCCAAGCTTCTCATGGAAGGTGATGCGCGAGAGCTTCTTCGCGTGTTCGACGAGCGACGTCTTCTGGTCCTGCTCCCAGAAGAAGCGCGCATCGCTGAGCCGTGCGGCGAGCACCTTGCGGTTGCCGTCGACCACCACGGCGGGGTCGATGGGATCAATGTTCGCGGTGCAGACGAAGGCGTTGGCGAGCTTGCCGCCCTCCCCCTCGCACACGAAATATTTCTGGTTCACCCGCGCGGTGAGCTGGATCACCTCGGGCGGCACGTCGAGAAACGCCTCGTCGAAGCGGCCAAGCAGCGGCACGGGCCATTCGGTAAGGCCTGCATTCTCGATCACCAGGCCTTCATCCGCGACCAGCGCGAGGCCCGCCGCGGCAGCCGCCTTGGCTGCGCCTTCGCGGATCAGCGCGCAGCGTTCGGAGAAATGTACGATGACGTGCGCGGCGCGCAGGGTTTCGACATAGGCTCCGGCGTCAGCAATCTCGAGGGGGCCGGAATGTTGGAAACGGTGGCCCATGGTGGTGCGGCCACTGACGATCCCGTCGACTTCGAAAGGCACCACGTCGCCATCGAGCAGCGCGATGATCCCGGAGAGCGGCCGCACCCAGCGCAAGGATTCCGTGGTGATCGAGCCCGCGCCCCAGCGCATCGATTTGGGCCAGGGGAAGCCGCGGATGATCGCCGGGATGGCCTCCGCCAGCACCTCGGCGGTGCCGCGCCCCGGCTTTTCGACCACCGCGAAATAGACCCCGTCGCGCTGGATCAGCTGGTCCTCGCTGAGCCCGACCTTGCGCAGGAAGCCTTCGAGGGCCTGCGGCGGTGCGCCGACCTTCGGGCCCTTTGTTTCTTCGCTGACAGGCGTGGTCGCCAGCGGCAGGCCCTTGGCGATCAGCGCGAGACGGCGCGGCGTGGCGAAGGTTTCAAGCGTTTGAGCGGTCAACCCGGCCTTGGCCATCGCATCGCCAAACAGCCGAGCCAAGTCTTCCTTGGCCTTGGGCTGCATCCGGGCGGGGATCTCCTCGCTGCGCAGTTCGAGCAGGAAGTCAGGCATCAAATCCTCCCCGGCATGGGGGGATGTTCAGCGCCATCGTCACAGCACCCACCCCGGGAACTTCGCTGTCCATTCGGGCTGCATCTTTTCCGCGTAAGCCTCGCACGATGACCGGGCCAGATCGCGCACCCGGGCCATGTAGCTCGCCCGTTCCTGCACCGAGATCACCCCGCGCGCCTGGAGCAGGTTGAACACATGGCTCGCCTCGACCGCCTGCTCGTAGGCCGCGATCGGCACATCTGCCGTGAGCGCATTGCGGCACTCCGCCTCGGCCTTGGCGAACAGGTCGAACAGCGCGTCGGTGTCTGCGACCTCGAAGTTCCACTTCGACATCTGCCTCTCGTTTTCGAGAAACACCTCGCCGTAACTCACCCCGTGCCCGTTGAAATCGAGGTCGTAGACATTGTCGACCCCCTGGATATACATCGCGAGCCGCTCGAGCCCATAGGTCAGTTCGCCCGCCACCGGCTTGCAGTCGAACCCGCCCATCTGCTGGAAATAGGTGAACTGGGTGATCTCCATCCCGTCGCACCACACCTCCCAGCCCAGCCCCCACGCGCCGAGCGTCGGCGATTCCCAGTCGTCCTCGACAAAGCGGATGTCGTGCGCCAGCGGATCGATCCCGATCGCGCCAAGGCTCGCGAGATAGAGCTCCTGGATATCGGGCGGCGAGGGCTTCAGTATCACCTGATACTGGTAGTAATGCTGCAGCCGGTTGGGGTTCTCGCCATAGCGCCCGTCGGTCGGGCGGCGGCAGGGCTGGACGAAGGCGGCGTTCCACGGCTCCGGCCCGAGCGCGCGCAGGGTGGTGGCGGTGTGGAAGGTGCCCGCGCCCATGCGCATGTCGTAGGGCTGGAGGATGACGCAGCCCTGCGCACTCCAGAAATCGTGCAGCGTCAGGATCATGTCCTGAAACGAACGCGCAGGATCGCGCGGTGCAGGGGTGTACGAGGGTGCGGCACTCATGGCGGCTCGCCATGGCCGAACGCCCCCACAGCGTCAATGCCGCAGCGCAGCAACCTTGCGCAAGACCGCTCAGGCGGCGATCATGCCTTGACACCGCCATCAGCCTCGGCACCATGTCTAACAACATGATTCTGCGCGTGGAACAGGGGAATTCAATGAGCAGATTGCACGCAGCCCTGCTTGCCGGGGCACTTGCCTGGTTGCCCCATCCCGCATTCGCGCAGGCACCGCTTGATGGCGAGGTGCCGGGGGACGATCACACCGCGATCGCACCGTGCCGCACGTCCCATGCGATCGGCCAGTATCTCGGCTATGTCGCGCCTCCGGTTCAGGATTACGAGCCGTCCCCGGCGCTGTGGAAGCTGGCTGATGCCGACACCACGATCTATATCTTCGGCACCTTCCATGTCCTGCCCGAAGGGTTTCGCTGGCGCACCCCACTGCTCGACAAGGTGATCGATGACGCGGATGAAGTGGTTTTCGAATCGCGCGAAGACGATCCGAAGGAGGCGCCAGACGGCGAACCCGTCGCCTCGGCAGAAGAGTTGCGTTTCATGCAATTGTTCGCCGACTATCGCAGCGAAACCCCGCTCAGCGAACGGATTGATCCTGCCAATCGCGGAAAGCTTGCGCGCATGCTCGAGCTTGCCGGACTGGCGAGCGAGCAGATCGAATATGCGCCGCCGATGATCACGATGTTCGCCATCGGGCTGGCGATGTCGGAGGCGGAGGGTTCGCAGCGCAGCCTCGGGGTGGAAACCGTGATCGAGGCCGAGTTCAAGGCCAATGGTCGCCCGATATCCGCGATCGAAGACCCGGTTGCGGTGCTGGAGGCGCTGCTGGCGATCGATGAGACCCAGATCGTCGCGATGCTCGACGAAGGCCTTGCCGAATGGGATGGCTGCACCCTGATCGATCCGGGCGAAACCGACTGGTCGGCCGAACACCAATGGGCGCAAGGCAAGCTCGACGGGCTTGAACTTGCCGAATGGGCCGAGGATCCCTTCTCTGCCGCGCTCTACGACGTGCTGCTCAAGGATCGCAACCTGGCGTGGATCGATTGGCTTGAGGCGCGCATGACGCAGCCGGGCAAGATACTCCTCGCGGTCGGAGCAGGCCATATGGAAGGGCCGGATTCAGTGATCGCGCTGCTGGCCGCGCGCGGATGGTCAGTGGAACGGCTGCAATAGCCCGCAAGGGGGATGGCCGGGCGCGAAGTCAGGTTATCTTGACATGGTCAATGAATTGCGACATATAGTCATACATACCTGACATAATGTCAGGATGTATTGCTGGAATTCTTCGTGCTACCTTTTGCTGAAACCATCCCGATCAAGCTCTGGCGGGTCCGCTTGCGGCAAGCGAGTTTGCGCGCGGCATACTGCTCGCCCGACTTGTCGCCGCGCCGAAGTTCTGACGAGCGATGAAAAACCGCCTCAAGGTGCTGCGCGCCGAGCGCGACTGGAGCCAGGCCGAACTCGCCGGGCGGCTTGACGTCTCGCGCCAGGCGGTCAACGCGATCGAGACCGGCAAGCACGACCCTTCCCTCCCCCTCGCCTTCCGCATCGCCCGGCTGTTCGACATGCCGATCGAGGATATCTTTGATGATGGAGACGCCGCATGATCCGCAAATCCAGACCGGCGCTTGGTCCCGGCGAAGCACGCAGCCGACAACGCGATATGCGCCAGGCGCTATATATCGGATTTGCCGCCATCATCGGCGGCGTCATCGGGGCGCTGACCGGTGCTTTCGACCGGGGCGAAGGCCATTTGTTCGGAACCGATTGGGACAAGCTCGAGCTCGATCCCGGAATCGCGATCGTGATTGCGGGGCTGCTGGGTTTCGGTTTCGCGGTGCTGCCGCTCTATGGTTTTCGCAGGATCGACGAACTCAAGCGCGATCAGAACCTGATTGCATTTACCGGCGGTGCCACAGCGGTGCTGGCGGGCTTCCCGATGTGGGCGGTGCTCCACGCCGGCGGGTTCGGCGCGGCACCCCACCCCTTCGGCGTGTGGATGCTCGCTTTCGTCGGGATGATCGCTGCCTACCTTTATGCCCGCTGGCGGCTATGATGCCGACGGCGCGCTCGCTTTAGACTCTTTCCGCCCCTTGCCCCGCCACTCTGCCCCTGAAAGGAACCTGCGATGAAATATGCGTTCAAATTCGCGCTTGCGGCCACCCCGCTTGCCCTGGTTGCTGCGAACCCCGTGCTGGCCGACAATCACGCCGCCGCCGAGCCGATGTCGGCCACACAGGGCGCCAATGGCCCGGCGCTGTGGAAGGTCGCCGATGAGGATACCACCATTTACCTGTTCGGCACGGTCCACGTCCTGCCCGAAGGGATCGAATGGTATGACAGCCAGATCAATGCAGCCCTGACGGGCGCGGATATCATCGTTACCGAAATCCCGATGGACCCGGGCAACGAGGCCGCGCTCCAACAGCTGACGATGTCCACGGGCGTGCTGCCCGAAGGCGGCAACCTGCGCGCGCTGTTGACCCCCGATCAGACCGCCGCCTACGAGGGCGCACTGGCGCGGCTCGGCGTGCCGCCCGAAGCCTTCGACCGGTTGAAGCCGTGGCTGGCGGGCCTCACACTGTCGCTGCTGCCGCTGATGCAGCAAGGCTACACGGCTGACAGCGGCGTCGAAAAAGTGCTGCTCGCCAAGGTCCCCGAAAAGCCGCGCGGTGCGCTTGAAACCGCCGAGTTCCAGCTCGGCATTTTCGACTCCATGCCGCAGGATGCTCAGATCGCCTTTCTCCTCGAGGCGGTAGACGGCATCGACGAGGTCAAGACCATGCTCGACCGGATGGTGGCCGAATGGGCCAAAGGCGACGCCGATGCGCTGGCCGCGATCATGAACGAGGGGATGAGCGATCCGGCGGTCGCCGAAGCCCTGCTCTATGCCCGCAACGCCAACTGGGCCGAGTGGATCGACACCCGCCTCGATACCCCGGGCACGGTGTTCGTCGCGGTCGGCGCCGGGCATCTGGCGGGCGAAAAGAGCGTGCAGGATTATCTTGCGCAAAAGGGCATCACGACCACCCGGGTGAAATGACGGGAACGCCGTTTCAGGCACCCGGCACCGCTACCTTCGCCCCAGCGAGGGTGCCGTGGGCGAGGAACGCGGGCGGCGTGATTGCCGCGTGCCTGCTGGCGCTCGCGAGTGCGGGGTGTGAACGGCTTTTGCCTGATGGGGCCGACGCAGCCCCGCCCAGCCCGCTCGTCTACGAGATCGCCCGCAGCGACGGCACGGTGGAGGGCTGGATGCTCGGCACCATCCATGCTCTCCCCCGCGATACGCAGTGGCGCAGCGCCGCCGCCAGCCACGCGATCGCCAGCGCCGACCTGCTGGTGGTCGAGATTGCCGATCTCGACAATGCCGCGAAGCTGGCGGAGGCCTTCGCCGCGCTTGGGGCTGCGCCTAAACCCGAGAGTATTGCGGCGCGGATCGCACCCGACCTTCGCGGCGAGCTCGATGCAATCGTGCGGCGCGGACAGCTCGACCCGAATGCGCTTGCGGCGCTCGACACCTGGGCTGCGGCCTTGACGCTCGCCCGGGTCGATACCGAAGGCGATCCGGCGGGCGGCGTCGATCGCGCGGTGATCCGTGCCTTCGCCGCCCGTCCGGTGCGCGAGCTTGAAGGCGCCGACTATCAGCTGGCGATTTTCGACCGGCTGCCCGAGAGCGAACAGCGCGATCTGCTCGATGCAGTGGTGCGCGAGGCGCAGGCCGCGCGCAGCGACCCGGAGCGCCTGCGCCGCGCATGGTTGGCGGGGGATGTCGCGGAACTCGAACAGGCGGCGCGCACCGGGATCATGGCCGATCCCGAACTGCGCGAGGCCCTGCTGCTCGCCCGCAACCGGCGCTGGGACGCGATGATTGCGCCGCTGCTCGAAGACGCGCCGCGCCCGCTGATCGCGGTGGGCGCGGCCCATCTGGTCGGACCGGATGGACTTCAACGCCGGCTCGAAGCGCGCGGTTACCGGGTGCGGCGCCTGCGCTAAAGCAGTTGCCAAGCGGGCACGCAGGCTCTAATGGGCCGCGCTCCGGCGCTCTGGTCATCCCTGGAGGCGCAGCGCTGGACCGCACATTTTCAACATGCATTCGAAAGGCAAAGCCATGAGCGACGTTCTCATTTTGCCGGCCGAAGCGCGCGAACGGGCTGGCAAGGGAGCCTCCCGAGCACTTCGCCGCGATGGTCGGACCCCTGCTGTGATCTACGGCGGCAAGGAAGAACCCACCCCCATCCATGTCGAGGAGAAGGAACTGGTCCGGCAATTGATGACCGGCCACTTCATGAACTCGATCGTCGCCATCGAACTGGATGGCAAAACCGTCCGGACCTTGCCCAAGGATGTGGCTTTCCACCCGGTCAGCGACCGCCCGACCCATGTCGATTTCCTGCGCCTGACCGCCGATGCGAAGGTCGAGGTGCTGGTGCCGGTGCTGTTCGTCAACGAAGATGCCTCGCCCGGCCTCAAGAAGGGCGGCGTGCTCAACGTGGTGCGGCACGAGCTTGAACTGGTCTGCCCGGCCGAAGACATTCCGGCCGAAATCCACGTCGATGTGACCGGCAAGGACGTGGGCGATTCGATCCACATCAGCGACGTGACCCTGCCCAAAGGCGTCACCAGCGCAATCACCGACCGCGATTTCACCATCGCCACGCTGGTTGCCCCCTCGGCGCTCAAGAGCAGCGAAGGGGACACCACCACCGCCGACGCGGAATAACCCGCGCTGCGCCTTCCACGACTTCCGGACGCCGGGCTTCGCAGGAAGTCCGGCGTTTCACTTTGTGCGGGCCGCAGCTAGGGGAATGCGATGCAAATCTGGGTCGGCCTTGGAAATCCCGGACCGCGCTATGCGCTCCACCGGCACAATGTCGGCTTCATGGCGGTGGACGTGATCGCCGACATGCACGATTTCGGCCCCGTGCAGAAGAACTTCTCCGGCTGGGCGCAGGAGGGGCGGATCGGGAGCGCGAAGGTGCTGCTACTGAAGCCGGCGACCTTCATGAACGAGAGCGGGCGCAGTGTGGGCGAGGCGCTGCGGTTCTACAAGCTGGAGACGGACGCGCTCACCGTGTTCCACGACGAGCTCGATCTGGCCCCCTTCAAGGTCAAGGTGAAGCAGGGCGGCGGGCACGCGGGACACAATGGCCTGCGCTCGATCGACCAGCACAACGCCAGCTTAGGGGCCCCGGGCTACCGCCGCATCCGTCTGGGCATCGGACATCCGGGACACAAAGACCGGGTGACCGGCCACGTGCTCGGCAACTTCGCTCAGGCCGAGGAGGACGACCTTGCCGCGATGCTCGGCGCGGTGGGTGCGCAAGCCGCGTGGCTCGCGAAGGGCGACGACGTGCGCTTCATGAGTGATGTGGCGCTGAGCATGCAGGGTTGAGGCATGAACCGTGTCCTCATCATCGGCCCGTGCGGATCGGGCAAGAGCACCCTTGCCCGCGAGCTCGCGCCGCGCATGGGCCTGCCGCTCGTGCACATGGACCAGCTTGGCTGGCAGGCGGGCTGGGTCGAGACGGAGAAGGCGCAGCTCAACGCCCGCCTCGCCGAGGCTGTGGCGGGCGAGCGCTGGCTGATTGAGGGCAATTACGGCAGCACGCTTGCGCCCCGGCTCGAACGCGCCGACACGGTGATATACCTCGATTTCCCGATCCGCCTGTGCCTTGCGCGGCTGATCAAGCGGATCGTCACCTTGCGCGGCCAATCGCGGCCCGACATGCCCGAAGACTGCCCCGAACGCTTCAATGCGGGCTTCTTCTGGTATGTGATGAACTGGAATTCCGGCCCGCGCCTGCGCACCGAAGCGAAGCTGGCGACCTATTGCGGCACGGTAATCCGGCTCGCCGATCCGCGTGCGCTTGCACTCTGGCGCGAAGCCAATAACCTCGCCTGATCGCGCCAGAGGAGCCTTCGCATGACCCGCATCAATCGCCGTTCGCTGCTTGCAGGTGCCGCCGCCACCAGCGCGCTGGCCGCGCTCTCCCGAGCCTCCGCGACCGAGCCGGTCTATTCGCCCACGCACTCCTTCAAGGGCAAGAGCGTGCTCATCACCGGCTGTTCTTCGGGCTTCGGGCGGCTCGCGGCAGAGCTGCTGGCCCGGCAGGGGGCGCGGGTGTTTGCGACGATGCGCGCCCTGCCCCGTCCCGAGGCCGAGGAATTACGCGCGCTGGCAAAGGCCGAGAACCTCGATCTGCATGTCATCGCCATCGACGTCACCGACCTTGCCGAGGTCAATGCCGGGGTCAGGGAGGCCGAGCGGATCAATGGCGGGCCGCTCGACGTGCTGGTCAACAATGCCGGGATCGGCATCACCTCGCCGGTCGAAGTGCAGGACATGGAAGCCACGCGCCTGATCTTCGACACCAATGTCTTCGGCCCGCACCGCATGGCGCGCGCGGCATTGCCGGGGATGCGAGCCAAGGGCGCGGGGCAGATTATCCAGATCTCCAGCCAGCTTGGCCGGGTGATCGTTCCCTATTCCGGGCACTACTCGGCCACCAAGTTCGCGCTCGAGGCGATGAGCGAGCAACTCGCCTACGAACTGGTGCCGCACCAGATCGATGTCACCATCATCGAGCCCGGCGGCTATCCCACCAGGGTATGGGTCAACCGCAACGCCTATTCCGCCGCCCTCAAGGAGCGTTCGATGGCGGTCCATTCCGAAGGCTATCCGCAGGCGGTCGCGCGCATGGGGCAGGAGGATGGATCGGGCCGCAGCGCCGATCCCGCCGACGTCGCCCGCGCCATCGCGGCCCTGATCGCCCAGCCCCCCGGCACCCGTCCGCTGCGCCTGCCGGTCGCCAACGGCAACAAGCCGCAGGTGCCGATCAACACCCTGACGGCACAGGTGCAGACCGAATGGCTGGGCAACTCGGCCTATGGTCCGCTGATCCGCGCGGTGCACAAGGCCTGAGCGCCCCACCGCTTCATCCCGCGCTTGTCGAAGGACCGCATTTCTCTATAGACCCCGCGCTCCCGGAAACGGACGGCGCTTCGGCATCCCGGAAGCGCAGGATGGAGAGAAAGACAGATCATGGGTTTTCGTTGCGGGATCGTTGGCCTGCCCAATGTCGGCAAGTCCACCTTGTTCAATGCGCTGACCGAAACGCAGGCGGCGCAGGCGGCGAACTATCCCTTTTGCACGATCGAGCCCAATGTCGGCCAGGTCGCCGTGCCCGACGCGCGCCTGCAAAAGGTCGCCGCCATCGCCAGGAGCGCCAAGATCATCGAAACGCAGCTCGGCTTCGTTGACATCGCCGGGCTGGTCAAGGGCGCGAGCAAGGGTGAAGGCTTGGGCAACCAGTTCCTCGGCAATATCCGCGAGGTTGACGCGATCGTCCACGTGCTCAGGTGCTTCGAGGACGACGATATCCAGCACGTCGCGGGCAAAGTCGATCCCATTGCCGATGCCGAAGTGGTTGAGACCGAGCTGATGCTCTCGGACCTCGAAAGCCTCGAAAAGCGCGTGCCCGCCGCCGCCAAGCGCGGCGCGGCGGGGGACAAGGAAGCCAAGGCGATGGCGAGCGTGTTGGGACAGGCGCTCGACCTGCTGCGCGAAGGCAAGCCCGCACGGCTGACCGTGCCGGGGGACGAGGAGGAAGCGCGGCTGTTCAGGCAGGCCCAGCTGCTCACCGCCAAGCCGGTCCTGTACGTGTGCAACGTCGCCGAGGAGGACGCGGCCGAGGGCAACGCGCTGTCGGCCGCGGTGTTCGCCAAGGCCGCCGCCGAGGGCGCCGAGGCGGTGGTCGTCTCCGCCGCGATCGAGGCCGAACTGGTGGCGATGCCCGAAGAGGACCGGGGCGAATTTCTCGAAGCGCTGGGCCTCACCGAAAGCGGCCTCGCCCGGGTGATCCGGGCCGGATACAAGCTGCTCGGCCTCAAGACCTTCTTCACCGCCGGCCCCAAGGAAGCGCGCGCCTGGACCTTCCCCGACGGCGCACGCGCCCCGCAGGCGGCAGGCGAGATCCATAGCGATTTCGAACGCGGCTTCATCCGCGCCGAGACGATTGCCTACGAGGACTACGTGGCTTTGGGCGGCGAAGCGGGCGCGAAGGAGGCGGGCAAACTGCGGCAGGAAGGCAAGGAATATGTGGTGCAGGACGGGGATGTGCTGCTGTTCAAGTTCAACGTGTGATCGCCGCCGTCTCGCATTTGTCGTGTGCTGCGGTTAGGCCGATAACCATGCGCGCGCTGCTTGCCCTGATCGCCCTCGTGTTCCTGCCCGCCGCTCTGGCCGCGCAGGATGCCCCCCGCCCGGTCACCATCTTGGTCGGGATCGACGGGTTCCGCGCCGACTATCTTGAGCGCGGCATCACGCCGCGCCTCGCCGCGCTGGCGGCCGCGGGCGCATCCGGGCCGATGCGGCCGAGCTTTCCCACCAAGACCTTCCCCAACCACTTCGCCATGGTCACCGGTCGGGTGCCCGATCGCAACGGGATCGTCGGCAATTCCATGATTGACCCGCGCCGCCCGGGCGAGATCTTCAGCCTCGGCAATGCCCGCCAGGCGCTCGACCCGTTCTGGTGGGACGAGGCAGAACCGATCTGGATCACCGCCGAAAAGGCGGGCCTGCGCGCGGCGACGATGTTCTGGCCGGGCAGCGAAGTGGCGATCCAGGGGATGCGCCCATCGGACTGGATGCGCTTCGATCAAAACGTCTCGAACGTGCAGCGCGTCAATACATTGCTCGACTGGCTACGCCGTCCGGCGGCAATCCGCCCGGCCTTTGCCACGATCTATTTCGATACGGTCGACACCGAAGGCCACCGCCATGGCCCCGACAGCGCCGGGGTCAACGCCGCCATCGCCGAGATCGATGCCCGGGTGGGCGATCTCGTCGACGGTGCGGCTGCACTCGGGGTGGCAGTCAACTGGGTGATTGTCGCCGATCACGGCATGCGGCAGGTGGTCGAGGCGCGGGTGATCCAGCTCGATGCACTGATCGACCTGGCCAGCATCATCGCGGTCGAGGCCGGGCCCTATGCTGCGATCGAGCCGGCCGCGGGCACAGACGAGCGCGTCGCCAAGGCGCTGCTGGTGCCCCACGAACACATGACCTGCGCGCGCAAGCAGGATCTGCCGGCGCGACTGCGCTATGGCCGCAATCCGCGGGTGGCGGCGATCATCTGCATCGCCGAGCCCGGCTGGACCATCCTCGCCGGGCCACCGGCCTATCCGGTGACAGGCGGCGCGCACGGCTATGACAATGCCGATCCTGAAATGCTGGCGCTGTTTGTCGCCAGCGGCCCGGCCTTCGCCAGCGGCGCGCGCCTGCCGCTGTTCGACAATGTCGCCGTCGCCGCCCTGCTTCGCGCGGTGCTGGGCCTGCCGGAGGATGCCGAGGCGGATGGCAAGTTGGCGGATGTGAAGGGAGCGCTGCGGCGCTAGTGCCGCCCGAACAGCTTCTCGACATCTTCCATCGACAGCTTCACCCACGTCGGCCTGCCGTGGTTGCATTGGCCTGACCTTGGCGTCGCCTCCATTTCGCGCAGCAGGGCGTTCATTTCGGCGACGCTGAGCACCCGCCCTGCCCGGACCGAACCGTGGCAGGCCATCGTCGCCAGCACCAGTTCGAGCCGCTCGGCGAGGAGCAGCGCGCCGCTGTCCTCCTGACGCCCATGCTTGGCGATGTCGTCGGCAAGGTCGCGCAGCAGCTTGGCGGAGTCGGCATTGGGAAGCGCGGAAGGCACCGCCCGCACCAGCATTGCAGCAGGGCCGAAGCGTTCGATAACGAGACCGTGGTTGGCGAGGCCCTCGGCGGCGTCCTCGAGGCAGTCGCAATCGACCTCGTCCATCTCGACCACATCGGGGACCAGCAATGCCTGCGAACGGCGCACGTTTGCGTCCGCCCCGGCCGCGCGCAACCGTTCGAGCACGAGCCTCTCGTGCGCGGCGTGCTGATCGACCAGCACCAGCCCGTCGGCGGCTTCCGCGACGATATAGGTGTTGGCCACCTGGCCCCGCGCGATGCCGAGGGGATATTCCTCTGCCTGCTCAGGCAAGGGCGCGGCTTCCTCGGCGCGGCCTTGGAGTGCGGCAAAAGCCTGAGTGGCCTCGCGCAACATCAGCCCCTCCCCTTGAGGGGAGGGGTTGGGGAGGGGTGTGCTGGGCCATGCGGGATAGGTCAGACCCCCCACCCC
>Ga0224722_1000565_pt1 | contig 21554 bp, 19 predicted proteins | sample Balambano_FR1_Me_FD_161646 | JGI IMG/M metagenome (GOLD analysis project Ga0224722, IMG submission 161646) | Freshwater sediment microbial communities from Lake Towuti, South Sulawesi, Indonesia - Balambano_FR1_MetaG | ecosystem: Environmental > Aquatic > Freshwater > Lake > Sediment | place... | reverse complement strand
GCACGGGGCATCCTTCCCACGATCATCGCCTGCTCCCAGGACGCAGGCGATGATCGTGGGAAGGATGCCCCGTGCTTTCGGCGTGATCGTGGGAAGGATGCCCCCTGCTGGGGAGGGCCGGAGTTCCCACGATCATCCTCCAGCCGCGGGCATGTTTCCCTTGATCAAGGGTCGAGCGCGGCGGGACTCGCCGCCGAGCTCGGAACGCCTGTCGCCCCCGCGGCGGCGCAGCCCATCAGGCGGCAACGTCGTCGAGCGAGGCCGCAGCCGCGCGCTCAGCGCCCGACCACGACGCAGCCCCCGCCCGGCGAACCGGACAGCGCCCGACCATGACGCGGCCCCCGCCCGGCGAACCGGACGGGGGCCGCGTCACGCTGGCGTCAGCGGATCACGCGTCGTCGTCGTCGACCCAGTCGAAGGTCTTGGTGACGGCCTTCTTCCACTTGCGGTAGTACCGCTCTCGTTCCTCGGTGTCCATCTGCGGCGTCCAGCGCTTGTCCTCCAGCCAGTTCTGGCGCAGGTCGTCGACGCTGCCCCAGTAGCCGGTGGCCAGGCCCGCGGCGTAGGCAGCACCCAGCGCCGTCGTCTCGGCGACCTTCGGCCGGTAGACGTCGACGCCCAGGATGTCGGCCTGGAACTGCATGAGCAGCTCGTCGCGCACCATGCCGCCGTCGACCTTGAGCTCTTTGAGGTCCACCCCGGAGTCGGCGTTCATCGCGTCCAGCACCTCGCGCGTCTGGTACGCGGTGGCCTCCAGCGCGGCGCGCGCCAGGTGCCCCTTGTTCACGTACCGGGTCAGCCCGACGATGGCACCGCGGGCGTCGCCGCGCCAGTACGGCGCGAACAGGCCCGAGAACGCCGGCACGAAGTACGCGCCACCATTGTCCTCGACCGTGTTGGCCAGGGCCTCGACCTCCGGCGCCGACGTGATCAGCCCCAGGTTGTCGCGCAACCACTGCACCAGCGAGCCGGTGACGGCGATCGACCCCTCCAGCGCGTACACCTGCGGCTGGTCGCCGATCTTGTAGCAGACCGTCGTGAGCAGCCCGTTCTCGCTGGGCACCTGCTCCGTGCCGGTGTTGAGCAGCATGAAGTTGCCGGTGCCGTAGGTGTTCTTCGCCGCGCCGACGTCGAAGCAGACCTGACCGAACGTGGCGGCCTGCTGGTCGCCAAGGTCGCCGGCGATCGGCACACCGGCGAGGATGCCCGTGGGCCGCACGTTGCCGTACACCTCGGAGGAGGAGCGGATCTCCGGCAGCATGGACATCGGGATGCCCATCTCGGCCGCGATCTCCTCGTCCCAGGACAGGGTCGACAGGTCCATGAGCATGGTGCGGCTGGCGTTGGTGACGTCGGTGACGTGGACCCCGCCGTCCGGGCCGCCGGTCATGTTCCAGATCGTCCAGGTGTCCATGTTGCCGAACAGCAGGTCGCCGTTCTCGGCCTTGGCACGTGCCCCTTCGACGTTGTCGAGGATCCACCGGATCTTCGGGCCGGAGAAGTACGTGGCCAGCGGCAAGCCCACCTTGGCCTTGTACCGGTCGGCACCGCCGCCGAGGGCGGCCAGGTCGTCGCAGATCTTCTGCGTCCGGGTGTCCTGCCAGACGATCGCGTTGTAGACCGGCTCCCCGGTGTTCTTGTCCCACACGATGGCGGTCTCACGCTGGTTGGTGATGCCGCAGGCGACAATGTTCGCCTTCGTGATGTTGGCCCGGGCCAGCGCTCCGGCGGCCACCTCACGGGTGTTCCGCCAGATCTCCAGGCCGTTGTGCTCGACCCACCCTGCTTTGGGGAAGATCTGCTCGTGCTCCATCTGCTCGGAGTCCACGATGCTGCCGCTGTGGTCGAAGATGATGGCTCTCGTACTCGTCGTGCCCTGGTCGATCGCCATCACGTAGTCAGCCATGAACTGGATGCCTCCCCTGCGAGTTGGACGGACGTCGGTGTTGCTGCAGCCTAGGGAATAGCCCTCGGGAACAGCCAGGCGGGCTAGAACAACTGGGTGGTCAGGCCCGCGAGGACCCCACCGATGATCGGGCCGGCCACCGGCACCCACGAGTAGCCCCAGTCACTGTCGCCCTTGTTCGGGATCGGCAGCACGGCGTGCACGATGCGCGGGCCGAGGTCGCGTGCCGGGTTGATGGCGTAGCCAGTGGGCCCACCAAGCGACGCACCGATGCCCACGACCAGCAGCGCCACGGCCAACGGGCCCAGGCCGGACGGGGTACGCGCGAAGGAGAGCACGATGAACACGAGCACGAACGTGCCGATGGCCTCGGTGACGAGGTTCCACACGGGGTTGCGGATCGCGGGGCCAGTGGAGAACGTCCCGAGGATCTCGCCGGGTTCGGTGTGCTCGTCGTAGTGCTTCTTGTAGGCCGCCCAGGCGAGGGCCGCGCCGATCATGGCGCCGATCAGCTCGGCGCTGAGATAGGTCAGCGTGCTGGCCGCAGTGACGGGGACGGTCGGGGCGTACTCCTCGGCGCCCGAAGCCAGGATGCCGAGCGTCACCGCGGGGTTGAGGTGGGCGCCGGAGTTGAACGCCGCGTACACGCCGGCGAAGACGGCAAAACCCCAGCCGACGTTGATGAGCAGCCAGCCACCACCCTGGCCCTTGGACTTGGTCAGCAGCACGTTGGCGACGACGCCCACGCCGAGCAGCAGCAGCATCGCCGTGCCGAACACCTCGGAGACGAAGACCTGCCCGAGCGTCACGGGGACGGGCTCAGCATCCTGGAACCTCACGAGAACCTCCGCTTCCTACGATCCCCATCCTGGGACGCGGGCACGCCCAGGTGTCGGTGCGGACTCCTAACTTAGGGATCCCGATCATCCCGTGTTGCCGATTTCGGACAGTCCGGCCGCGCCCACTGCACGCTCGGGGTCGGCCAGCCGGTGCCGGCACTGCCACGGCTGCGGAGCTCGGGCTGCGCCCGCCGGCCGGCCGAGGTTGGTCCGGTTCCTGGCAGGGACCAGATCGAGTCGTTCGTCTGCGCGTTCCCTGTCGGAAACGCGCGCGTTACGGCAGACTGCGCATCGTCCCTGTTCGCTTCCACGACGGATCGTCCGGCACGTACCTGCCGGTGGAAGGAAGGAAAACCATGGCCGGTGTCGTCTTCGACCAAGCCTCCCGCCTCTACGCCGGGGCCGAGCGCCCCGCGGTCGACAAGCTCAACCTGGACATCGCCGACGGCGAGTTCCTGGTGCTGGTCGGCCCCTCCGGCTGCGGCAAGTCGACCAGCCTGCGCATGTTGGCGGGCCTGGAGGAGGTCACGAGTGGCCGCATCCTGATCGGCGACCGGGACGTCACGCATGTCGCACCCAAGGACCGCGACATCGCGATGGTGTTCCAGAACTACGCGCTGTACCCGCACATGTCAGTCGCTGACAACATGGGCTTCGCCCTGAAGATCGCCGGGACGCCGAAGGACGAGATCCAGCGCCGCGTGAAGGAGGCCGCGAAGATCCTCGACCTCGAGCAGTACCTGGAGCGCAAGCCCAAGGCACTGTCCGGTGGGCAGCGTCAGCGCGTGGCCATGGGACGCGCCATCGTGCGTGAGCCGAAGGTGTTCCTCATGGACGAGCCGCTGTCCAACCTGGACGCCAAGCTGCGGGTGTCGACGCGCACCCAGATCGCGTCGTTGCAGCGCCGGTTGGGGATCACCACGCTGTACGTGACCCACGACCAGGTCGAGGCCATGACGATGGGCGATCGGGTCGCTGTCCTCAAGGACGGCCTGCTGCAGCAGGTCGACACTCCGCTGAACCTCTACGACACCCCGGCGAACGTGTTCGTCGCCGGCTTCATCGGCTCGCCCGCGATGAACATCGGCGAGTTCGGCATCCAGGACGGCAAGGCCGTCGGCGCCGGCGGACGCAGCATGACGATCCCCGAGCCGGTGGCCCGCACCGCCGCCGCGGACGGGAAGATCGTCGTCGGGTTCCGCCCGGAGGCGCTGAGCATCGCCACGGAGCACGACGAGAATGCCTTCCCTGTCGAGGTGGACATCGTGGAGGAGCTCGGCTCGGACGCGTTCGTCTACGGTCACCCCGTCGACAGGGCCGCCGAGTCGATCCGCAGCCAGGCCACCATCGCCCGCATCGACCCGCACCTGGCCCCGCGCAAGGGCGAGACCGTGTACATGAAGCCGCGCGCGGACGCCATGCACTTCTTCACCGCGTCCACCGGCCAGCGCATCGTGCCGGAGACCGGCGAGGTCGTCACTGTGAGCTGATCCAGCTCGAGACCCGCAGCAACGGCGGGCGGCACCCGACGGGGGGTCGCCCGCCGTCGCTGTGTCTGCCCGGGTGTGCGCGTCGCCAGCTGTTGTCGCCGGCGCGCGGCAGCGCACGAACCCGTGACAACGCGCCCGCCACGACGGAAGGATCGCCACCGTGGAGCTGCGGATTCTGGCCACCCCGCAGGAACAAGCGGGGCTGCTGAACCTGCCCTGGGACACCCCGCTGGAGGACTGGCCGGCGTTCCACCTGGTCGCGCTGCCGCGGGGCATCTCCCGACACGTGGTGCGGTTCGTGCGCATCAACCGCCGCGTGTACGCGATCAAGGAGATCGTCGAGTCGTTCGCGATGCGCGAGTACGGCCTGCTGCGCGAGCTGCAGCGGCTGCGGCTGCCGACGGTCGTCCCGGTCGGCGTGGTGGGAGGCCGACAGTCTCCGACCGGCGAGGTGCTGGACGCCGCGCTCATCACTCGGCACCTGGAATGGTCGTTGCCGTACCGCGCGGTGTTCAGCGACCACCTGCAGCCGGACACGGTCGATCGGCTGGTGGACGCGTTGGTTGCGCTGTTCGTCAAGCTGCACCTGTTCGGGTTCGCCTGGAACGACTGCTCGCTGTCGAACACGCTGTTTCGCCGGGACGCCGGCGCGTTCGCCGCGTACCTCGTCGACGCCGAGACCGGGGAGATGCACCGCGAGCTGTCGGCCGGGCAGCGCCAGCACGACCTGGACACCGCGACGCTCAATATCGCCGGAGAGTTCCTGGACCTCGCCGCCGGCGAGCGTCTGGACCCGACGCTCGACCCGGTGGAGGTGGCCCGCCGCGTCCCCGAGCGCTACGAGCGGCTGTGGGACGAGGTCACCGGCACCGAGGAGTTCGACGTCAACGACCTGTGGCGCATCACCCGCCGGATGGAACGGCTGAACGAGCTCGGGTTCGACGTCGACGAGTTGGACGTCGTCACCGACATCGGCGGACGCACGGTTCGGTTGCGCCCGAAGGTGGTCGACGTCGGGCACCACCGGGCCCGCCTCATGCGCCTCACCGGCATCGACGCGCAGGAGAATCAGGCACGCAGGCTGCTCAACGACCTCGACGCCTATCGGGCGGCCACTGACCAGCAGGGGGAGGACGAGGCCATCGTCGCCCACGAATGGGTCACCCGGGTGTACCGGCCGGTCCAGCTGGCCGTCCCGCGCGAGCTGCGCGGCAAGCTCGAGCCCGCCGAGGTGTTCCACGAGGTCCTGGAGCACCGCTGGTACCTGTCCCAGCGGCTCGGTCGAGAGGTGTCGACCGAGGAGGCCGCGCACGACTACGTGGAGACTGTGCTGCGCCACCGACCCGACGAGGCCGCGGTGCTCGGCCGGGCGGTGCGGGCGCGAGACCCGAACGCGCCGATCCCGCGGGCGGCGACGGTCTACGACCCCGGCGCCGCGGACGCTCCCGACGACATGGACGCCACCCAACCGTTCAGGGTGCCGTGGGACGAACTGGACGAACACTGATGATGGCGCCCGTGGCGCCGCTGCTGGTGTCGCTGGCTGGACTGGGCCACCACCACGCCGCCACCACCGCGAGCATCGCCCACCCCATCGGGTAGAGCGGCGTGGCGTCCAGGGTGCCGAGCCGGTCCGCAAGGATGGCGACGACCAGGGGCGCGGTCCCGCCCACGATGGCGCTGGCCACCCCGTGGGTAGCCCCGATGCCGGTCGCGCGCAGGTCGACGGGGAAGAGCTCCGACAGCGCCGACTGCAGCACGAGCGTCACGAGCAGCACACCGACGACCACGTTCGCCACGATGAGGCTGGTGACCGAACCGTCCCATGCCGACCGATAGGCCGGCGCCCACGCCATCATGGTGGCGGCGGCCCCCCCGAGCAGCACAGCCCGCCGGCCGACGACGTCCGACAGCGCGCCCATCAACGGTGCCGCCAGTGCCGCGGCGACCAGGCCCACGCTGGCGGCGCCGAGCGCCACCGCCAAGGAGTGCTGCCCTTGCGCGACCAGCTGGCTGGGCAGGAAGACGAACCACACCGTGAACGAGCAGGTGAAGCTTGCCGCCACGGCGAACCCCAGCAGCACCTGCCGGCGCTGCCCGCCAAGGCCGATCCTTAGCCTGGCCGGTGGTCTGGCTCCTTCGTCGGCGACGTGCTGCAGGAACTCCGGAGACTCCGTGCCCCTCACGCGCAGCAGGACGGCCACCGCCCCCAGGGGGAACGCGAGCAGGAACGGCACCCGCCACAGCCACGACGTCGGGTCGGTCGCCCCCGGCACCAGCGCCAGTGCCGCCACGATCGCGAAACCCGCAGTGAGACCAAGGCAGACCGTGGCCATGTGCCAGGCGCCTTGACGTCCGGCCCGCCCCGGCGGCGCGTGCTCGACGATGAACGGCACCGACGACGCGATCTCGCCGCCGGAGGAGAATGCCTGGCCGGCGCGCAACACCAGCAAGGCAACCGCGGCGAGGACGCCGGCCATCTGCCACGTGGGCAGCAATCCGACCGCACCGGTCGCCACGGCCATCAGTACGAGCATGGCGATGAACGAGGGGCGCCGACCGCGCCGGTCGGCTCGTCGCCCGATTACCAGGGCGCCCACCATCCGCAGCGTCGTTGACGTGGCCAGCAGGACATACACGAACACGAGCCCATCGCCACCCGGGGGGGAGAAGTGCTGGGCCAGAAGTGTCGCCGACGCGGCGATGACCGCGAAGTCGTACCACTCGACGAGGTTGCCCACGCTGCCGGCGACGGTGGCCCGCCGCGTCGACGCCGACCTCGGTACCGCGTGCGCGATGGCACTCACGTCGCCCACCCCTCGCCGTGACGGTCCGCTTGCTCGAACCGTGGCTATGGTCGCACACGAATTCGTGGGGCTGGCCGCCGATGCGCCGCGCTTGCTGGCTACGTCGGTCGATCAGGTTCCCGCGGGTGCGGCAGGCTCAGCCCTGCTGCTTCGTCGGCGACGTCGAGGACGGGCACGCCCCGAGCTCGCAGGCTCCTCGCGACGACCTCCGCCTCAGCCAGGTCCTCCAGCACCAGCAGGGTGTCCATCGCGAGGACTGCGTCGGCCATGAGCATGTCCCGCACCAGCGGCCCGAGCGGCCCCTGGACCACCAGCTCGACCTCCACCGCCTCCGCCTCGCGTCAGCCTGTGGACGACGACGTCGGGTCCGAGATCTGGTGCAACGCCACGAGGTCCAGGCCAAGATCGTGCAGCCGGCCGAGCAGCCCATGCAGCGCCGCTTGGTCGCGGATGTGGCAATGCAGCAGTGTGCGCACCTGAATGTCGGGGTGCTCCTCCAGTACCGCTGCCAGTACGCCTGCGGGCACGACGCCGCCGACATGGATCTCGTAGCGGCGCACGCGTCACCTCCTCGGTATCGCAGCACTGGCGCCTTGTCAGGCCAGCGGGTCTCCCCGGCGTCAGGCCATGCCAGCCTGACAGGGCAATCGCGTGACCTCGTCACCCCAGAAGGGTGGTTGGGCTGTCAAGCGCCGGCCTGAGGCCTGGTCCGCGCCAGTGACAACGCGACTACCCTCGCCGCTGTGACGAGCGAAAGCACGGCGGGCCCTGCCGCCGCGCTTGCCCAACCGGCGTCGACGCCAGCCCCGGTGCATGCCATCCCGAACCCACCGATCCGGTCGCAACGTCGCCCGCGAGTGGAGTCACTGCTGGACCAGGGCACAGCCGGCCGCCTCACGGTGATCTCCGCCGGCCCCGGCTGGGGCAAGACCACCGCGGTGACCCAGTGGTTGCAGGCGCGGCGCGACCGATGGCCGCACGTGGCGTGGTTGACCCTGGAATCCGCCGACGACAGTCCGGCAGCGTTCGTCGCGAGCCTGCTGGGCGCAACACGCAGCAGCGGCGCTTTCGACGACGATCATCCGATGCACGGCTTATCGCTGGCCAGCGGTCGTACCGAGGAACTGCTGCGCGCGCTGTCTGCGGCACTGCGTGACCAGGCCGGCAGCCCCATGCTGCTGGTGCTCGACGACACCCAGGTTCTGCACGACACGGACGTGCTGCACCTGCTCAGCATGGTCATCGGGCTGTCACCCCGGCTGCGCGTCGTCCTCGTCGGGCGGGTCGACCCGCCAATTCCGCTGTCGGCGTTGCGGTTGTCCGGCGAGCTCACCGAGATCGTCGCCGAGGACCTGGCGATGGTGGACGACGAGCTTCGGGCAGTCGCAGCCGCCGACCAGGTGCCGCTCTCCGACGAGGACGTGCGACTGATCCGTCGGAAGACGGAGGGGTGGCCGGTGGGCGCTCGTCTCGCAACCTTGTACCTGGCACGGCGTCGCGGCGACATCGCCGGGTTCGTCGGGAGCGAGCGATCGGTCGCCGAGTACCTGCTTGCGGAGGTGCTCGCCGGCTTGCCGGACAGCACCGGGAGATTTCTGCAGGCCACCAGCGTGGTCCGACGAGTCAACGCGGACCTGGCGAACGCGATCACCGGCACCGAGCAGGGCCAGGCACTGCTTGAGGAGTTGACGCGCAGCAACCTGTTCGTCACCGCGTTGGGGGTGGACCAGACGTGGTTCCGGTACCACCCGCTGCTGCGCGACCTGCTGCAGCACAGCCTGCGTCGTGACGACCCGGCGCGCTACCGCGCCGCGCATGCCAACGCCGCGCGTTGGTACCTGACCCACGGGGAACCGCTGCACGCCTTGGAGCACAGCCGAGTGGCCGAGCAGTGGTCCCTGTTCGGCGAGGTGTTCGTGGTGGCCGCGTCGGGGCAGTTCGTCGGCATCCACCGTGAGGCGCTCGCGCGCAATCTGCGGACCGTGCCGATCAACGCCATACCAGACTGCAGCTGGCTCAGGCTTGTGCTCGTGGGACTGGCCTACCTCGACGCCAACCTGGAGGGGACGGCCCACGACCTTGCCGCTGCCCGCCGACTCCTCCCGCTCACGACACGTCGGCTGCGACCGCCGACGGAGCTGCTCATCACCCTGTTCGAGGCAGCCCTGGCCCGCGCCGTCGGTGATATGCAGGCCCAGTTGATCGCGGCGCATGCCGCGCAGCGCATTCTCCAGCGAGAGGCAGGGCCGTTTCCGGCTCGTGACGACTACGCGGCGGTCACCTCCAACGCCCTGGGCGTCGGTCTGCTGTGGGCGGGCGACCTCACAGCCGCCCGAACTGCATTGACATCCGCGATCCGGGTTCCCGCGGGCAGGGTGCACGCCAGCCCCGAGGTTACGGTCCTCAACGCCCGTACCCACCTGTTGCTCTGCGAGCTGCTGGACGGCCAGTTGCCTGCGGCGGCGACACATGCGTGCAAGGTGATCCAGGAGGCGAACGGCCGCGGGATGTCGGCGCTGCTGCAAGTTCGGCCGGCCTACATCGCTCTGGCATGGGCGTCTGTGCTCCGCGGTCAACTGCAGGACGTCGAAGCGACGCTCGCCGCTGGCCTGGCTGCGGATGTCGGCGGGCAGGAACCCTTGATGACGTGGCTGCTGCACCTCGCTCAGGCGCGGGCCGCCATCCTCGGGCAGCGACCTCAAGCGGCCAGGCTGGCCCTGGCTGCAGCGGCGCGTGCGTTGGGTACCGGGCACCCCCCGCGGTGCTTGGCCTGGGAACCGATGCGCCTTGCCCTGGAGGTGGCGGTGCTCAGCGGCGAGCAGCCGGACCTGCCCCCCGACGCACGCGCAGCCGACGGGCCGCCCAGCACGCTGTCGGAGTACGCGGTCCGCGCGAGATACCTCCTGGCGACCGGGAACGACACCGCCGTAGACCAGCTGCTTGCTGCGGTCGAAGCTGAGGCCGCCCAACCAGGGACGTTCGTCGACCGGTACGCGGCCGTCGAGCTCTTCCTGGTACGAGCGCTGCTCGCCGATCACCGGCGACAGGACCTGCAGGCGACGCGGTCGATGCAAGAGGCAGTCCGGCTGGCCAGCGAAAGCGCCGTCGTCTACCCGTTCCTGGTCACCGGCTCGGCACGCACGTCTGCGTTGCTCGCCCGCGTGCGGGACATCAACGGCGCTGACACGTTCGTGTCCGGCCTGCTACGCCGGCTCAGCGCGGTGTCGCCGCAGACTCCCGGGACGTCTGAGCCGATGCCCCTGGTCGACCCGCTGACCGAGCGGGAACTCACGATGCTGGCGCTGTTGCCGACGGTCCGCACCAACGCCGAGATCGCTGCGGACCTCTTCGTGTCGGTCAACACGGTGAAGTCCCACCTGCAGCACCTGTACCGCAAGCTCGACGTGGCCAGTCGGCGGGAAGCGGTGACGCGGGCCCGGGAGTTGCGGCTGCTGCTCTAGCCACACTGCACGCCATCGCCGATCTCGGTCGCCGCCGACTCCAACGCAGCACCGGCGGCTTGCAGCGCCGTCGCGGCCGCGCTCAGGCTGTCGCTCCCGCTCACCTGGTCAAGCGCGTCACGGATGGAGTCGGCTCCGGCCTGCAACGCCTCGGAGTCAGCAGCCTCCAGCGTCGCACCGCTCTCCCGGACGGCGGTCAGCGCTTCGCTGAGCGACTCCTCAGCTGCGCGCGCATCGTCGACGGTGGAGTCGGAGTTGAGCGCGCGAACCTCGCCCGCTGCAGAACGCAGCTCGGTCAAGCTGTCGCACACGGCGGTCTCCGCCTCGCCTTGCGTCGGTGTGCTCGAGCACCCCACCAGCGCGACGGCAGACAGCACACCGACGAGCGAGACGACACCTGCGCGGCGGACCTGGGAACGCATGAGACCTCCTGGAGTGGGGCGCACGGCCGCTTCGACCGCGCGGGTCCGGGCAGTCTGGCGGCCGCGCCGTTGCCTGGTCGTCATTCGCTTCGGGTGAGGTGAGCGGCGTCGTGCCCGGTGCGGCCGCGCCTGGCACCGAGAACCACACCAACAGGGTGAGGCGCCACCAGACCTGGTCGCCCAGCATGACGCCGGGTCGTGTGCGGGTTGGAACGTGCCGAAGCAGGAGGAGGAGATTATGGGTGACCAGGCCGGCGGATCGGCGCGCCAGTCCACGGCCAGCGTCCTGCGACAGTGACGGGCACACCAGGGCCGGCCGGGCTGCTCGACGTCCCGGCGGGACAGGCCCGACGGCGCTGGCAGCAGCGGGCGGCGCTCAATTGGCGGCTGCTGCTCGCGCGCGTGCTGGTCAGCGGGCTGGCTGTCATGATCACGGTCCTTGCCGTGCCCGGTCTGGCGTTCACGTCCTGGCGCCCGGGCCAGCTGCTGCTCGTCGCCGCCGTCTACACCGCTCTCACGGCAGTCGTCCGGCCGGTGCTGGAGTTCCTCGCCCTCCGCTTCCTGGTCGCCACCTTCGGGCTGGTCGTCGTCGTGATCAACGCCACACTGCTGCTGCTGCTCGCGCTGCTGCTCCCGGACCTCCTGACCTACGACCGCTGGTGGCCCCTGGTGCTGGGCGGATTCGTCGTGGGCATCGTCGGAGCCGGGCTGGAGACGGTGCTCGGCGTCTCCCCTCCGGTGTTCGACACCGCGGCCCCACGACCACACGGTGATGCCAGATGAGCAACGGAGTGGCCACCTTCCACGAGAACCGGCGGCTGCAGGAGATCTACGGGACCGTCCTGCAGTTCGTCGCCGACACCGCCGTCGATCGCACCCGTTTCGGGGCGCCGCGTCGACGCCTGCAGCAGTGGATCTACGATCTGGACGCCCCGCCCGACGCGCTCACGCTGCCTGAGCGAACCCGGCTGCTGCTCGAGGGCCTAGGGCCGACGTACGTCAAGCTCGGGCAGATCGTGTCCAGCCAGGCGAGCACCTTGCCCGATGACTGGCGTCGCGAGCTGGACCGGCTGCAGAACGAGGTGCCGGCCGTGCCGCTGGACGTCGCCCGGCAGGTGGTCGTCGACGAGCTTGGTGCCCCACCCGAGCAGCTGTATGCGTCGTTCGACTCCACACCACTGGCAGCAGCCTCCTTGGCGCAGGTGCATCGCGCCCGACTCCACGACGGGCGGGACGTCGTCGTGAAGATCCAGCGTCCGGCGCTGGACGGGCAGATGCAGGCCGACCTCGGCGTCGCGCGCCTGATGGGCCGCTACGCCGAGCGGCGCAGCTCCTACGCCCGAGAGATCGGGCTGCGGTCGATGCTGGAGGAGTTCAGCAGCACACTGCTCGACGAGCTGGACTACTACGGCGAGGCGCACAACATGACGCGCCTTGCGGAGAACCTTGCCGGCATCGACGGCGTGCACGTGCCGACGGTCGAGCGTGCCCTGTCCGGGCGCCGCGTGCTGACGCAGGAGTTCATCTCCGGGGTCAAGATCTCCGACGTCGACGCAATGCGGGCCGCCGGGCTCGACCTGGGCGCGGTCGGTGACGCCGCGCTGCGGGCGGCGATCAAGATGCTGCTCATCGACGGGTTCTTCCACGCCGACCCGCATCCAGGCAACCTGCTGGTCAGTCTGGACACCGGCGTGGTGACGTTCCTCGACGCCGGCATGGTCGGGGAGATCTCGCTCGCCCAGCGCGCGAACCTCGTCCTGCTCCTGTGGACCTTCGTGCGAGGCGACGTCGCGGCAATGGGACGTCAGCTGCGCAGCCTCAGCGTGCCGTTTCGACCTGACGTCGACCCGGGCCAGTTCGACCGCGTCTTCGAACGCCGCCTGAGCCGCTACACCGCAGCACACCAGGTCGATGTCAAGGAAGTGCTGTCCGCGGCGGTGTCGGTGCTGCGCGACCAGGGGCTGCGACTGGACCCGCAGCTCACCCTCGCGCTCAAGGCTATGACGCAGGCGTCGGCGTTCTTCACCCCGCTCGCTCCGGAGGAACGACCGTTCACCACCGCTGCGCTGGAGGCGGCGCTCGATCTCGGGCGCGAGGCGTTCGACGGCGGAATGGCGACCGACCTCCTGCGCCGGGAAGGCACCAGGCTCCTGGGAGAGGGCCTTCAGGCCGCCCCCGAGTACCTGCGCGGGCTGCTGTCGTGGCAGCACCAGGTCAAGCAAGGCAAGGTCACCGTCGTCGTCGACACCGCGGCGTTGGACCGGCAGATGGCCCAGGCCCGCTCGATCGTCTCGATGGTGGTGGCCGCCCTGCTGGTGGCCGGCGCGCTCATCGGGACCGCCATCGCGTCCTGGGTGTTCGCCGACGCCGACGACGAACGGTTCGCCAACGCCGCCCGGGTCGGCTTCTTCGGGTCCTTGGCCCTCGCGGCGATGCTCGTCGTGGTCGTCCTGACCCGTGGCGCCCGCTCGGACCGCGACTGATGTGGTGCCCGGCGAGCTCCGACAGCACTCCGTGGCCACCAGTTCGCCCGTTGTGGGTGATGCGACGCCGTCATCGACGACGGACCATCTAGCGGTCGCATTCCTCGGTCGCGCGGACCCGCCGACCCGTTGAAAGGAGTCCCCGTGGACGACAGCTTCTGGAACTTCCTGTGGTGGACCTTCGCCTGGTTCCTGCTGATCGCCTTCCTCATCCTGCTGTTCCAGATCTTCGCGGACATCTTCCGCGACCATGAGCTCAGCGGCTGGGGCAAGGCCGCCTGGTCCATCTTCCTGATCTTCGTCCCGTTCCTCGGGGCGCTGGTGTACCTCATCGCCCGCGGCGGCGGCATGGCGCAGCGGCAGATGCACCAAGCACAGGCCGTCCAGGAGGCCCAGGCCGACTACATCCGCTCTGTCGCCGGCAACGGTAGCGGCGGGTCAGCGGCGGACCAGGTTGCGCAGGCGAAGTCGCTGCTGGACGCTGGCGCGATCTCGTCCGCGGAGTTCGAGCAGCTCAAGGCGAAGGCACTGGCATGACCGACGGCATGCTGTCCGGCGACGTGAGCGGCGACACCGTCGACCTCGACGATGTCGAGATCGGTCCGGTGGATTACCTGATCGTCGAGTTCCCAGGCAACAAGATGACCGGCGAGGCGCTGCCGATCCTGGTGGACCTGGTCGACCGCGGCATCATCCGCATCCTGGACTTCGCGTTCGTCACCAAGGACGCCGACGGCAACGTCGGCGGCATCGCGATCCAGGACCTCGGCTGGGACGTCGACGTCACGATCTTCGAAGGCATCCAGTCCGGCATGCTCGATGAGGAGGACCTCGCCGAGGCCGCCTCCATCATCGAGCCGAACTGCTCGGCGGGGGTGCTGGTCTACGAGAACCGATGGGCTGGCCCGTTCGCTGCGGCGCTGCGCCGCAGCGGGGCTGAGTTGGTGGCCAGTGGCCGGATCCCGGTCAACGCTCTGCTGCAGGCGCTGGCTACTGCGGACGAGTCCGCCGCTACCGAAGCCTGAGCACGCCCACCACCCCGTCGTCACCATCTCCGAGAGGATCACGTCATGCCTGGACTGCTTCGAGGGGTCGCCCGCACCGCGGTCGTCGCCGGAACGGCGACTGCCGTGTCCAACCGGGTGTCGCGCCGTCAAGCCAACCGGTGGGCCGAGCAGGGGTCGCTGCCGGCGACCTACTACGCCGAACCGGCACCGCAACAAGCCGCCCCACAGCCCGTCTACCAGCAGCCCGTCTACCAGGAGCCAGTGGCCCAGCAACCAGTTGCAGCTGCGCCCGACGTGGTGGAGCAACTGACCAAGCTGGCCCAGCTGAAGGAAGCGGGCGTGCTGACCGACGAGGAGTTCGCCGCCCAGAAGGCGCGGATCCTCAACGCCTGACCCCACGACGCCATGACAGAACTCAGCGGCACCCCCGGCCAGGCGTTCAGCGACCCACCGAGCCGCACGGTGGCCGTCCCTGTGGTCGACCCTGCGGTCGGCCCTGAGGCCGACCCCGAGGTCGAACAGCTGCGATCCCAGGTCGACACCCTGCAGCGTCGGCTCGACGACGCTGCAGGGGTCCGCTCCTCGCGGCGGCGGCGCGCACTGGTGGCCACCCTGACCGTCCTGGCAGTCCTGGCGTCCACGTTGGCCATCCTGTCGGTGTGGGTATTCCGCACCCTCACCAACACCGACCTGTTCGTCGATCGGGTCGGGTCGGTGATCGAGCAGCCTGCGGTGGCCACCGCGGTCAGCGAGCGGGCCGCTCAACAGCTCACGCAGGCGCTGGACCTGCAGGCGCGGATCGCGGAGCTGCTGCCGCCGGAGCTGGCGGTGGCAGCCGCACCGATCAGCAGCGCAGCGGAGCGTTCCCTGGCCCAGGCGGGTGCTCGACTGCTGCAGACCGAGCAGTTTCAGCAGGCCTGGGACGTCGCCCTCGCCGAAGGTCACCAGCTGAGCATCCAGGTGCTCTCCGGCGCGGACACCACGGCGCTGGACACCAGCGACGGCGTGGTGACGCTCAACCTCACTCCCGTCGTGAACATCCTGCTCACCGAGGGGAGCGAGTTCCTGTCCGGGGTGCTGGGCCGCGACATCCAGGCCCCGGCCGTCACCGACGACACCATCGACGCAGCAGTACAGGCGCTGGAGAGCCGGCTAGGGGTCGACCTGCCGGCGCAGTTCGGCCAAGTCACCCTGTTCTCCTCCACCGAGCTCGCCACCGCCCAGTCCTGGTACCAGACGATGCGCACAGCGGTGTGGGTCGCGCCATTGCTGTCCCTGGCCCTCATCGCGCTCGCCGTCGCAGCGTCTCGGCAGCGGTTACGCACCACGCTCGTCATCGTCGTGGGCACGACGCTCCTGCTCGGCTTCGCGGTGCTCGCCCTGCAGCCGGTGGAGACCAGCCTGGCCGCAGCGGTCGCCGACGTCGGGCTGCGCGACGCGGTGGTCGCGTCGTTCCAGACGGTCACCGCGTCACTGCGGACCGGCATGGTGGTGGTCGCGCTGCTCGGTGCGCTGGCTGCCGCCACACTGCTCCTGACCGGCTCCGGACCCGGCGCCCGCCCGGTCCGGGCCGGGCTGCACGCCGCGTCCGAGCGGCTGCGAGCGCATCCGGGTGCGGCGCTGGCCGGTGGCGCCGTCGTCGCCCTCGCGGTGCTGGCGCTGGTCCCCGGTCGGACGTGGGGCCAGCTCGGCGTCGTCGGGCTGTTGTACGCGGGGTTGGCTGTGGTGGTGCTGGCGCAGCGCCGGCCGGAGCTGGCCACGCCTGACGTCCAGCCCCCTGGCCCAGCCGTCACGTAAGCCCGCAGGCGCGGGCGCGGGCGCGGCGTCGTGTCGGTCGATCTGCGAGCATCCCTCGATGGCCCAGGATGCGCCGCACACATCGCACGCGACCATGGATGAGTTGCTTGGAGACCGGGAGTCCCGCCGGCTCGCCGCCTCGACCGTTGCCGCCTCCCTCATCGCCTGGTGGCCGGCCTTCACCCTCGGCGTGTACGGGGTGGTCTTCTTCGAGCAACTGCTCGCCCTGTGGGTGGCTGCCACGGTCGTGGCCGTGGTGGCCGCTGCCGTGGAGCCGGCACGGGCCATCCGGCGCCCCCTGTGGTGGGCACTGTCGTTGCCGTCGTTGTGGCTGGTGGCGGCGATCGTCATCCCGACCGGCGGGCGTGGGCCAGCCAACGACACCCTGTTCTGGTTCGGCATCGTCGTCACCGTGGTGGGGCTGCCATCAATGGCGGCGCTGCTCATCCGCTTGCTCGTGCCGGGTGCCGAACGCTTGCAGGGGCGGCTCGCACTCATCGCGATCGGGGTCGTGCTGCTGGTGATGGCGGGCTCGTACCTCCTCGGCACCCAGCACGAACGCCTGCTCACCTGCGAGGACTTCACGATCAGCGGCAACTTCGCCCCCGCTGGCTGCACCCCTGAAGGGTCTACGGACTGACCGTAGGCGCCGCAGAAGGGTCAGGAAGGCATGTCCTGGGCGGCCGCCAGTGCCACCGCGTCCTCCATGTGCGGCAGGACCGTCACCACGTCGTCCATCTTCGCGCGTGTCAGCACCTCACGCGCCGGTGTGCTGAGGTCGGTGACGACGGTCCGGCATCCTCGGGCAGCGAGGTCGACGGCCAACCGGTGGAGCACACCGGCACCGGTGACGTCGATGTCGGTCATGGCGCCGGCGTCGAGCACGAGCAGGCGCGCCGGTGGCTGCGCCTGCGCGACCAGCGCCCGCACCCTACGGTCGAACCCGGTCGCGTTGGCGAAGAACAGGGACGCCCCGAACCTGTAGACCAGCATCCCGGACAGGTCCTGCGGCGTCGTGATGGCGGGCAACCGGCCCCGCGCGCGGTCGTCCACCTTGCCGTCCAGGATCAGCGTCTCGTCGTGCGGGCGGTACTGCCGGCGGGCCCGTTCCACCAGCGACAGCACCACCGCCAGGAGCACGCCCTGCTCCACGCCGACGAAGGCGACGACCACGACGGCCGCGAGCGCGGCCCGCAGCTCGACCGGGCGCACGCGTGCCACCGTCCGCAGTTCGTCGATCTTCAGCAGGTGCACCCCGATGCCCAGGACGATCCCGTCGAGCACCGCTTCGGGGACGTAGGCGAAGACGCCGCTGGCCACCAGCAGGATGAGCCCGATCGTCAGCGCCATCACGATGTTCACCATCTGGCTGCGGGAGCCGGCCGCGTCCCCGGCCGCCGTTCGGGGCGGACTGCCGTTGATCGCGAACCCGCCGGTCAGCGCGCTGCCAGCGTTGGCGATGCTGAGGCCAGCGAGGTCGCGGTCGACATCGTCGTCGTAGCCGTTCTTCGTAGCAAAGCTGCGCCCCACCGCGGCGCTCTGCGCCAGGATCACCACGGCGATCGACGCCGCGGTGGCCGACAGCCGGGCAAGGTCTCCCGTGTCCACCTGCGGCAAGGCCAGGTGCGGCAGGCCTGGCGGCAGCGCACCGACCATCGCGGCACCACGCTGCTCGGCGCCGATGGCCCAACCGAGCACGGAGAAGACGACGAGCCCCCCGAGCGCGGCGGGAACGCGGGGGGGCAGCCGCAGCGCCCCCACCATGACCGCGACGGTGCCGAAGCCCAGCAGCGCGGAGGTCGCGTTGACGTCGTCGAGCCCTTGGACCGTACCGACGAGCTTGTCCCACGTGCTGCCGGACACGTCCAGGCCCAGCACGCCCGGCAGCTTGCCAATGATGAGCGAGACCCCGACGCCGGTGAGGAAGCCTGCCAGCACCGGCTGCGAGATCAGGTCGGCGAGGAACCCGAGCCGCAGGACCGCCATGAGGAGGAGGAAGGCTGCCGTCAGCAGCCCGAGCACCGCGACCGCGTCGTCGTAGCTGTCGCTGCCGGCGGTGGCGATCATGCCGGCGCCCGCAGCGACCAGGGCGGCAGTGGCGGAGTCGGCACCGACGACGAGCTGGCGCGAGGACGCGAAGATGGCGAACAGGATCGGTGGCAGCAACGCGCAGTACAGGCCCGCCTGCACCGGCATGCCGGCGATCGTGGCGTAGCCCAGCGACTCGGGAATGGCGATAGCGGCGACGGTGACGCCAGCCACGATGTCGCCGCGCAGCCAGCCACTCTGGTAGCCCCGCAGCGGTCCGATCATGGCCCAGAGCCTGGCGCCGCCACCGTCGGCCCGCATCACCCGCCACGGGTGAGGCGGGGTGCGCCCTTCGGGGCTAGCGTCCCGCGCCATGCAGCAGACGGAACCCCTGGTCGAGCCGACCTCGTCCGCCCTGCCCGAGCAGTCCGGGAAGGCGTGGCGCGCGCAGGTGCCGCGCCGACGGCACGCCGAATGGACGCTACGAGGGCCCGGCGACCGCGACCCGGTCGCCATCCTCCAGGAGCAGGAGCAGACCAGGGTGCCGGAATTGGTCGGCGTACGGCACGGCCGCATGCTGGCATCGCCGTTCGCGTTCTATCGGGGCGCAGCTGCCGTGATGGCCGCTGACCTGGCGCACACGGCGACGACCGGCCTGACCGTGCAGTTGTGCGGCGACGCCCACCTGGCGAACTTCGGCGGGTTCGCCGCCCCGGACCGCACGCTGGTCTTCGACCTCAACGACTTCGACGAGACGCTGGCCGGCCCCTTCGAGTGGGACCTCAAACGGCTCGTGGCGAGCTTCGCGGTGGCAGGTCGTGTGCGTGGCTTCGACCCCGCCGCCAGGGCCGACCTGGTCCGTAGTGTCAGCCGCTCGTACCGCGAGGCGATGACCCAATTCGCGCGGATGTCGCGACTGGACGTCTGGTACGCGCGGATGGACGCCGAGGAGGTGCACCGACGCGTCGCGGCCGTCGCCGACCCGGCGACCCGCAAGCGCTTCGAACGGGTCATGGCCAAGGCGGGGCGCCGGACCAATGCCGGTGCGTTCTCCCGGTACACCACGACGGATGCCGACGGTCAGCTGCGTCCCGTGAGCCAGCCGCCGCTCGTCGTGCCCATCGATGAGCTGTTCGGGACGGAGGAGCGCGCGCGGCTGACGCAGACCCTGGAAAGCAGTCTGCGCGACTACGCCGCGTCGCTTCCTGACGATCGGCAACACCTGCTCTCGGGGTACCGCCCGGCCGGCATCGCCCGGAAGGTGGTCGGCGTCGGCAGCGTCGGGACCCGCTGTTGGATCATGCTCATGGTCGCGGTGGACGACCCGATGGACGACCTCGTCCTGCAGGTGAAGGAGGCGCAAGCGTCCGTGCTCGAGGGGGTGCTGCCCGCCAGTCCGTACGACCAGCACGGACGGCGCGTGGTCGAGGGGCAACGGTTGATCCAGGCCGCGTCGGACGTGCTGCTGGGGTGGGTCCGGGTGCACAGCCCGCAGGACGGCGTGGCGCGCGACTTCTACGTCCGGCAGATGTGGGACGGGAAGGTGTCGGCCGACCTCGACCAGATGACGTTGGGCGGGTTCCACGGCTATGCCGGCATGTGCGGCTGGGCGCTGGCCCGGGCGCACGCCCGGACGGGTGACCGGCGGGCCATCGCGGAGTACGTGGGAGCCGGGTCTTCGCTGGACGAGGCGCTGACGACGTTCGCTGAGTCGTACGCCGACCAGAACGACGCGGACTACCGAGCCCTGACCGAGGCTGCGGCCGCCGGCCGGGTGGAGGTGGCGCCGGGCTGACCCCCGGCCGGCTGACGGCCGGGGCGTCCGCTCAGGAGGTCATCGACTCCAAGGCGGCCACCGTTGCGAGCACCAGCGCCTCGTCCTCACCGTCGACGACTTCCACCCCGTAGGTGTCCCGAACCCGGAACCACCGCTTGGAGATGCGGGCGACCAGCGCCCCGTCACGCTCGATCTCGTACTCGTGGTCCACGATGTTGCCCTGAGCCTTGAGGTCGGGGCCGCCGACGATGCTGATCGTGAAGCGGTCCCGGATGCCGACCAGCGCCTTGTGCACCGTCGCCACCTCTCGCCCGTCACGCTCGATGACGACCTTGTCACGGACGCTGAGCTTGCGTTCCTGGATCTTGGCGACCTCACGACCCGCGACGTCCTCCAGCACGAGGGTGTTGCGCACCCGCATGACCTTCCCGTCGACCTTGTAGGCGCGCTCGCCCTGCTCGTCGTCGATCCAGAAGTCGTCGCCGATCGACATGAGCTTTTCGCGCATCTGGAAGCGGCGCGCCGTCCCTTGGTCGCGTCGTCCACGCAGGATCGCCATGGTGTGCCGCCTTTCGCCGTGGGGGTGCTCGTCACCGTAGGCGGCGGTCGACGGCGCCCCATCACTCCGTCGGAGTGATTCGACCCGCGCACGATCGGCCCGTCAGCGCGGCGGATGGCGCTGAGCGGCCACGGCGTACAACGCGATCCCTGCCGCCACCGAAGCGTTGAGGCTTTCGGTGTCGGCGGCGATGGGGATGCGGGCGATGGCGTCGCACCGCTCGCGGACGACGCGGGACAGCCCCCGTCCCTCGGACCCGACCACCAGCACCAGCGGCGCGTCGGCAAGCGCCAGGTCGCCCACGTCCGCCTCTCCCGCACCGTCCAGCCCGACGACGAACAGGCCTGCCTGCCGGTAGGCGTCGAGGGCTCGGGACAGGTTCGGTGCCAGGGCGACCGGGATGCGCGCTGCCGCCCCGGCGGAGGTCTTCCACGCGGCCACGGTCATGCCCGCGGCACGCCGGGACGGCACCACCACGCCGTGCGCACCAAACGCCGCGGCGGACCTGACGACGGCCCCCAGGTTGCGCGGGTCGGTGACGCCGTCGAGGGCAACCACCAATGCAGGGATGGTGTCGGCGGCGGCGCGGTCGAGCAGGTCGTCGGGGTGCGCGTAGTCGTAGGGGGGGACCTGCAGGGCGAGCCCTTGGTGCGACGCCCCGTCGGTGAGCCGGTCGAGCTCGGCCCGGGGGGCTTCCAACACCGGGAGGTGCCGGGCGGCGGCCAGGCTCAGCGCCTCCCGCACCCGGTCGTCGTGGTCGATGCGTTCCCCGATGAGCAGCGCCGATGCGGGCACGTCGGCACGCAGCGCCTCGACGACCGCGTTGCGCCCGGCGACGACCTCCGTGGTGGAGCGGCTGCCACCCCGTCCGCCCCGGGAGGCCGACCGGGCGCCGGCCTGGGTGGCGGAGCGCCGAGTCGTGCGCTGGCCCGAGCCCTTCCCCGCGCTCGTGGTGGTGCCCCTGGTCCCACCTCGAGC
>Ga0224722_1000564_pt1 | contig 21575 bp, 27 predicted proteins | sample Balambano_FR1_Me_FD_161646 | JGI IMG/M metagenome (GOLD analysis project Ga0224722, IMG submission 161646) | Freshwater sediment microbial communities from Lake Towuti, South Sulawesi, Indonesia - Balambano_FR1_MetaG | ecosystem: Environmental > Aquatic > Freshwater > Lake > Sediment | place... | reverse complement strand
AACGGAAAAGTTGATTTTTTATCCATATAATTAAGACTACTAGATTAGATGTTAATAATCTAATTTTTGGGCTTGCTAAAAAAAACGAAAGGGAGCAGAATTAAAATCATAAATTAAGGAGTTTAAATATGGCAAGTAAATCAAACGAACCTACTAATTGGGTAGGTTGGATATTTTTCGCTGGGTTTATGATGATTCTAAGCGGATTCTTCAACGTATTGGCAGGTATATCAGCGTTATTTAACGACACTTGGTTTGTTACTACACCAAGTAATTTTTTGTTTTTTGATCTAACCACTTGGGGTTGGTATCACTTGATTGTTGGATTTATTGTTCTAATGGCCGGTTTCTCTGTAATGAAAGGCTCAATGTGGGCAAGGGTGGTCGGTGTAATGGTTTCTATTGTTAGCGCTGTTGGAGCAATGGCAATGGTTAACGTATACCCTATTTGGTCAATTTTATTTTTGACAGTTGATTTGTTAATAATCTACGCTCTTACCGTACACGGTGGTGAGCTAAAAGAAGCTAAATAAACAGCTGATATTTAATCTAAAAAATAACGAATTACTAAAAGAGTTCGGTTATTTTATTTTGCCGTTAGATATCCAAGATTTGAAAATTTTATGGATGTTTTCGGCGCCGTTTATTTGACCATTTTCAGTAAATTTGTTGGGTATAATTAGGTTTTTTGGATGTAGTAAAATCGCTTCGGTTTGCCAACCACCTAAGCCGCCGTGATTTCCTACAAGTTCTTCGAACGCGTGTACTTCATCTGTATCAGGATCATGGCTAGATATTACTGCTACGTCCGGCGCGTTATCCATATTGCACAATCTTTCAATGGCTTGTTGATCTACAGAGCTGTATCTGGAAACCGGATTTTCTCCTGTCACTTTTTTGGTTTTCATATAAATCTTTCCTTTACTAGATATACAAATTGGACCGGACTCGGACATTAAAATTACAAATCCTACGCCTTTTAAGTCAACAATATTGTCAATAAAATCAGGGAATTTTCTAACTATTTGTTCGTAGCTAGCTCTTTTTTTGAACTCATTTATCCAGATATTTCCTAAATTACCTGAACCAGTTATAACAATATCTGGTTTGGTCTTTGATTGTTTTTGTCTAGTATTTTTCTTGTTTATCAGTGATTTTTCAGTGTGCTGCTGTTCGACTGGCTCAGTCGAGCTTTGAATTTCTATATTTGATCCGAGAAATTGCTGTACGTAGTCCTCTAAAGTTTTGCCATTGTGTAGCTGTTTAAATGTCGTGCCTTGACTTTGGCCATGATCGGACAAAAATACAATGTTGTATGATCTTGGGGCAAACTCTTTTGCTCTAGTCAAAATTCCAACTACGCGGTCCAGACCGCTAAGGGAAGCGAAAGATTCTGCTCTGGCTAAACCAGCATGATGCGCAACCTCATCGTAATCAAGGTAATCAACATATAGGCTATTAACACCTTTAAGCATGTTTTGTATAACAATTGTAGTTTGTAGATCTCTTAAAACTACGTTTGTTGCTGCTCTAAGTAATATATAGCTTCCGTGCCTATTTATTCTTGGTTGCATATCTCTTGAAACTTGCCGGCGAGCTTGGTATATTTCTTTTGCCATTTCACCAATAGACAGGATGAAAGAACGCATAAATCCAAAAGAGGTTGCAAAATACGATTTGTACTCACCTAGTTTACGAATAGAATCCTTGTTGCTGTGTAGTTTACTCATGACCATAATGTTCTTTTCAGCATCACCGGAGAAAAGGTTGCCGACGCTAACACCACCGTCAACTAATAAACCGTTACCATTACTCAAGCGCTCCTCGATTAAGTGAGCTCCTTCGAATTGATTTGCTACAATCAGCTTTGATTTATCTTTTTCGTACCATCGGAAGGCAGGTATGTTATCATTGCTACCAAGTAAAATCCCAGCCTGTGACGCAGGCGTAGTTGCGGGCAATCCGGTGTGCCATTTCCTGAAAGTGTAGTCATCTTTTAGAAGCTTAGATATGTTAGGTAAATTACCGGCTTTGAGTTGCCACTCCAGAACCGGTCCAGAGACTCCGTCTAATTGAACAAAAATAAAGCCAGCTTTATCCGAATATTTTGCGTTTTTGTTATTAGAGTGACGGATAACTTCAGACAAAAAAACATCGTCAGACTGAGAAACAAGAATCCAATTAATTACAGTTGTGATTAAGGCATATATCCAAGCAGTAACGAAACTATTCCAAAACCCTGTATTAGAAATGTCCGGTAGGATTTGGAAAGCGACCCAAACTACCAAAGCATTACCAAACAAGCTGACAATTAATATTGCTCCAATACCGAAATATTTTATAAAAATTTCAAAAATTGGTCCGGCAATCCACAAAAGTAGTTGGATCACCAAAACAGCTGGGATGACAATTATATAGCTACTTAGTTTGATTTCGTTAAATAGCTCGACGGCAACTAATAATGAAACAGAACTGATTACTAGTTGCATGATAGTTTGCTTGAAGGTTAGTTTGGCTGAAAGCTTTTTTGGTATAGGTGGTTTTTTCATAGTTTGTTCTTACTCATTTAACTCTACTATATTTAGATGTTATTTTATTTCAAAAGTAGCAATTAATGGTCTATGATCTGAAACTTTAGAATCGATAACTTCAAATTTACTCATTTCTATACGTGGGCTTTTAGTCCAGAAGATCTTGTCCAGATTAAACCTTAGAGGAGATAACTTCGCTGCATTATAAATCCATGTTGGCTTTAATATACTGCCGGTTTTAAACTTCAAAAATTTATTAGTTAATATAGTAAAGGATAGCGGATATACTCTTGGCTCATTAAAATCACCCCCGACTATACTTAAAGAATCCTGTGATTCACTAACCAATTCCTTTAGTTGTTTAATTTGACGGAAGTGTTCCAGAGCGGTCGATGGCTTTAAATTAATCGGATGGACAACAAAAAGATCTATTCTGTCGTGGGCATTAATCTTAAAACTTGCTTTTATAACCTTAGTTTTGTGATCCCCATAACCATTATTTTTGGCGGTAATATTGTCGCCGATTATCAGTTCCTGGATCTTTAAGTTATGAATTTTGGAAGCCACGATAGAGCCAGTAGTAGAATTTGTGCCAATAGGACCAATTTTGCAGTAGTGAATATTTTTGTAACCCAAGCTTTCTACTAGCTTTTCAACATCGCTGGCTTTGTTGCCAAATCTAACGACTTCGTTTAAGCCAATTATATTCGGCTGGTGTTTATTTATTATATTTTCTAGTTCTGCTTTAAGTTCATCCAGCCTAGAGTAATTATTGGTTTGGTTTTCTGTCCAAATGTTCCAGAAAAGAATTTTCATTTTTTAGACACCGTTTATGGTTATAAAAATTAAGATTTATGTTTTTTGTGATATGGGTTTTTGAAAACAAATGATGCAGTTATTGCACCGGCAAAGAACACAAAAAGGACAATCAAATTAGTCGCTATCGGCACACTCAGGCCAAAAGGATGCGATATCATCTTGAAGCCAATCCATGCCAAAATACCAGTTAATGCCCAATTAAGCGCCCAAAGTTTATCCGCTAAGGATTGATAGACAAAGAAAAGCGCTCTCAAACCAAGTATTGCGAATACGTTGCTGGAATAAGCGATGAATTTATCAGGACTAATTGCTAAAACTGCTGGAACGCTATCAATCGCAAAGATTATATCAGTTAATTCAATTAGAATAATTACTGCAGCCATTTTTGTAAGCATCCGTTTGTTATTGATGACAACTGTCAATTTATGACCTACAAATTTAGGGTATACAGGCAAAATTTTTGTGATGATATTCCATAAACGTCTTTCGGATTTTTCGACCTCTTCATGTGATTCACCGCCAGACTTGGCGTGTTTAAATGCCGAGTAAGCGCCATGCAATAAAATTATTCCAAACAAAACACTAATCCACTCAAAGCGTTGTAATAGCTCAACGCCTGCAATTATAAATATAAGTCTAAAGAAAATTGCTCCGGCTATTCCGTAATTAAGCATCCGCCTCTCAAGCTTTTGTGGCACCTTGAAACTGGCAAATATTAGACCAAAGACAAAAAGATTATCAAGACTCAGGGCTTTTTCTACACCCCAAGCGGCTAAATATTCTACACCTGCTTGCTGTCCGACAAAAATAAAAATTGGTACTGAAAATAACAGGGCAACAGTTATATAGAAAACTGACCACCTGACCGCTTCTGGAAATTTAATTACATGCTCATTGCGCATGTGCAGATATTCTATTATTGCATACATAATTAACGCAGCTATAACTCCTGCATACAAAAACCAAGGAACGTCGTAATCTCTTACTAAGTTTGAAGAACTAGTTGCGGCAAATAAATTCACTTTATATATAATATAGTAAATTCCGATTTTTATATTACAAAACCAAAAATATAATCGACTTTGCGTTTATAGTCTATAAAGTTTATGATTAAAGGTATATGAGACCAGAATCAATAGATAGCTTCAGCTTAGAGCGATTAAAACTTATGAGCGCTGATGATTTAATAGATTTGTTTTATGATACTGAAGCAAGTCCAGAGGTCTCTGAGGAGCTGTCAATTAGGCTCTTTGAGCATGCAGAATTTGACGGCGATCCGAAAAGCACTCCATTAAATGATCAAAACGGGGTTCAGGTAGTAGAAGGCAACACTCCACTAATGTTGAGCGACTATATAAAATACGCCTCTAACCATCATTTTTATGCGCTTGATGGAATTTTTGAATTTTTTAATACTGCACCTGGACAGCCGGAATATGAAGCAACTCGCGCATCGATTATAAATCGACTAAGTTCAAGTTAAATAGTATGGGTACAGTTGGGGCTAGACTGGAATTGCAAGCTGAGCCTCGCTCAGTTGAAGTGCAATTGAAAGAAGAACGATTAGCATCGATTGAAATGCCTGACTCGCATAATTTTGATCCAGCAGAAATGACCGTGGAGGGCATGGTAGAGGCGTGTAAATATTTGAGGGAAATGGCAAAAACCAATCAAGCGGAAGCGAATAGATTGGCTGCATCTGCTCGTGAGCAAAAAACAAAAGAGCTCGATATGAAAAGTAGTGGTATGAGCAGTGAAGAAATCAGAAATTCGCTTTTTTCTCAAGCCAGAGAACGACGCAGGCAAAAAAGAAAAGACAACGAAAGTCCCAGACCAAGCAATACGACCGGGCTTGAGCTAAACAACAACACTAAAATATTTGGTGCAGATAAACCAGAGCCTCCAATACTAGACGAAAGTTTGAGTGAGATAATTGAAACTAGGGTTAATTATATAGAGGAAATAGTCTATTTAAATCAACAAGAGCAAGCAGTAATAGCAAAAGAACAAGTTGATGCAGCACAGAGGCAAAATGTCGTTATACAACCTGAAATACAAAACGAACCTAAACCTATTCTAACCAAAGAAACAAAAGAGGAGCAAAGCTCAAACAATTTGGTTGATACAGTTGAACATACAGAGGAAGCGGAAATTGATTTAGCCAACGACAATGGTAGTTTAATGCCCGACAAACAAGATACAGAAATAGTTAGTCCTAAGCCTGAAAAGATAGAAGTAAAAACAGAATTTGAAAAGTTAGTTGAATTAGCAGAGGCAAAAGAATCTGTATACACAGAACAGACAACTGATACAGAGCTTAAGACAAGCAAGTTTGAAGATTTAATAAAGCAAGCAGAAATTACTTACGAAGATGGTTTTGAACTTCAAGACGAACCATTAGAAGCAGAGCTAGGATTTAAAGAAACAGTTTACGAAAGTGCAATCTCGGATGAGGAATTTAAAGAAGAGCCCTTAGAATATTTTGAGGAGTTTCTAGAATATTTAAAGTCTCATAATATAGACGAGCCGTTAGACCTAGAAAATACTTTGGCAAATACTGAGCAAGAAGACACAGAAGATGTAAACATAACTGATCAAAATAATGAAAATGGTATTGAGTTGATTGTGGCTGATCGTATTGCTGATCTAAACGAAATGCAAAAATTAGCAATAGAGCCGTCATTAAGAAAAATAGTAAATGCCACCCAAGAACTACTAGAACTGCAAACATTAGAAGTCGTAGACCAAAAAGAAATAGAATATTCAAAAGCTGAACTGCAAGAAACAATTCAAGAAATGTTTGATCTGCTTGGAATTAATTATGAAACCGAAGAAGTAGAGAAATTCGTTGAAATACTAATTAAAAATACACAAACTGCTAAAAATAGGGTAACAATAGATGCAGTTGATTTAGAGCATCAAGGAACGCATGAAGCAAAAACTAAGTTCGTCCAACTTCCTAAGGGTTTTTCTGAAATAGAACAACTTATTAAAAAAATGTTGGGTAAACTGGCTCTAAGCTATAGTTATAACTAATTCAGAAGCTCTGTTAATATATGGTTATGAGCAAAAAAGTTATTGACGACGGAACCGCACATAAACTGCCAGCTGATTTGCGCAAAGCAATTTTGTATGATGATAAAGTATTGGATTTATGGCAAGATATTACGCCACTTGCTAGAAACGAATTCATTTGCTGGGTAGAAGACGCCAAACAACAGAAAACTAGACAAAAACGAATAAATAGAACCTGTGAAGAATTATTGGAAGGCAAACGCAGACCTTGTTGTTGGGTAGGTTGCGTGCATAGACAGGACAAGTCCTTAAGCAAAACCCAAAAATGGTTTTTTAAGGAGCGATCCAAAAAACAAGCAAATGTATCCTAAACCAAACTATGCTTTATCTCTAAAAAATGTAGAAAATTCCTACGGTCCCGTCATATATGTAATGTCGCGTGATCAGCGCGTAAAGGACAACAGAGCATTGTACTATGCTCAGCAAGTTGCGCTAAACAATAGCAGTTCATTAATTGTACTTTTTGTTTTACGAAAAACAGGCGTTAGGTCTAGAGAGCATTATGATTTCATGTTGAAAGGTCTATCTGAATTACACTATAAGCTGGAAAGTTTAAACGTAGCTTTTGTTCTACGTATTGGAAACCCAGAAAAGATTATTAATGATCTAGCTAGAGAATTAAAACCTCAAGAAGTCGTCTTTGACTTTAATCCGCTTCGGAAAATCCGTGATTCGCAGAAAAAAATCGCTAGTCATCTAGCGTGTTCTGTGACAGTAATTGATGCGCATAATATTATTCCTGTTTGGGTTGCTTCTGATAAACAAGAAGTAGCAGCATACACTTTCAGATACAAAATCCATAGGCATTTAGAAGATAATTTGCAGTCAGTTCCTGATATAGTAGCGCATCCATACGAGTCGATAATTAAGTCAGAATTTGATGAACAAGCGATAGAAGTTTTTTGCAACAATGTTGCAAAATCAGGAGTCAAAATTTCTTTAAAATCTGGCGAACAATCAGCTAGTAAAGCTCTAAAAATATTCATGGATCAAAAACTATCAAGCTATGCGCACGATCGTAATAACCCGACGCTTAATGGGCAGTCAGACCTAAGTCCTTACCTGCACTTTGGGCAGATTTCTAGTCTGAGCGTTGCGGTTGAAGTAGTAACTAAACTTTCTAACGCAGTGCCGTTGATTTTTGAGCAAGCAAAAATGCCACAAGCCGGAGAAGGTAGAAGTGACTACGACGGCGTTAACGCTCTGCTAGAAGAAATGATAGTTAGAAAAGAGCTGTCTGATAATTTTTGTTTTTATAGTGAAGCAGACGTTACCAAAATTAAATCAGCTCCTAATTGGGCACAAAAAACCCTGCAAGATCACGCCAGCGATACGCGAGATTATCTATACAGTTTAGAGCAACTGGAATTTGCTAACACGCATGATCCGGCATGGAACGCAGCCCAAAATCAGATGCTCAAAACTGGTAAAATGCACGGCTATATGAGGATGTATTGGGCAAAGAAAATATTGGAGTGGACGGAATCACCAGAGGCAGCTTTAGAAAACTGCATATATTTGAACGACAAATACTCTATTGACGGAGGAGATCCAAATGGTTATGTTGGGATATTGTGGTCAATTGCCGGCCTGCATGATAGACCTTGGACTGAACGTGAAGTATTTGGCAAAATTAGATACATGAACTACGGCGGATTAAAAAGAAAATTTGATATCGAACAATATTGTAGTTACTGGAATTAGACTTTTTTAACTTCACTTGCGAGCTTTAACACTAAAACAGCTTTGTCGGTCTGCAGAATAATAGCGGGATTAGACTTTGTTCCGTTTCTGGTAATAGTTTTACCTTTTGATTCAATAATTGTTTTTTTGTATTTGACTTCTAAAATTGTTGCTTCAACAAATCCGTTTCCCCATTTCCAGAAAACTCGATCATTGATCGATAAAGTTCCCACGCCGGAGTCATTTGTCATTTGCCTGCACCTATAATTATTGGGGCTTCTTTGATGAACTTACTGTCCTCAGCTACATCTAAGATCGCGCTCGCTACCCTTGAGCGCGGAGTAAAAGTTTCTGCTGGTCCTACTCTTGAAAACAACACTGTTCCTTTGTGTGAACCATTTGTGAGTTTAAGCACTCTAATTAATGTCCAGTCTAGATTAGATTTTTTCAATATTTCTGCGTGCTCTATTCCGTCCTTGATCCGCTCTGAGTCAATGAGTTTGATCGAAAAATTTAGAATTTTGTCTATTAAATTCGGCCTGTCATTATCAAAACGGACTCCTGTTCCGGTCAGACTGATTAGGCGTTTGATTTTCTTTTGGTTCATGACAGATATTATGTTTGATATAGCCTCAGATTGTACTCTAGGTGGACTCCTGCGACCATGACCAATCAAGCAAACAACTGCATCACATCCAGAAACCAAGTTTGCAACATCTAATTTATTTGTCGCATCACATTTTTTGACCACAAGGTTTCTAGAGTCAATAAAATCGTTTTGTCGATAAACGCCTGCAATAACTTGGTGGCCTGCGTCAAGGGCGGCCTTGACGAAAGTTTGGCCAGAACGACCATTGGCTGCAATAACTGCTATTTTCACAAATAATTTGACCATCTTAGTTTATTCACTGTAACTATAGCATAAGCTTATAAAGATTAATTACAAAAGAAAATCCGAATAGGCACTAAAAGTTTTTAGTTTATATTTTTATTGATGTTTAGATGAATAAGAGTTAACTTTTCTGGAACGTATAGTTTAGTTAATAATTAAATCTGATAAATTGCTGACAAAAAACACAGAAAAGTAATTCGCAAAGTTTAATTTAAGACAATTGACTTAAGTATTTTTCGGCTCTTCTAGCAACAGATTTATGTCTACTTGTAATCAATTTCTTCAGTTCTGGCAATAGCCACTTTTTTAACTCTTCATTTTCTCTAGCATAATACGTTAATGATTCAGCGGTTGTGTTTTGAACTATCCAATCATCGTAGCGGAGATTTTGTTTCATGATTTCTATAGCTTTTGCGCGTTGGATGTCGGTTAAATAGCTATCAAGCCACATATACAAAGTAGATAAACACCATTTAGTTGATGCTTGGTCTATTTTTGTCACCCACGAAAGTAGGTCTGGGATATACTTCGCTACCCAATCTGGATGTTCCTTCGCGACTCGTTTCATAGCGTTTTGGACTCGTAAACGTACTAACTCATCATCTGAACGCCAACAAGTAATTAAGTCATTAAGCTTGTTTTTGTCCTTTAATACAATGTCCACAACCTCGACGGTTCTACCGAGTGAGTTTGGGTGTCCGCCGGTCAACATTTCTTCAAAATTATTCAATGCCATACCAATATTATAGACAAAAATTCTAAAACTAGTTTGTTAATCTATAATTTACGGACTATTGAATTAATGTTATGACCCACGCAGCAACCAACAAGTGAACCAATGATTCGCCTATCTGTATCAATATTTTTGGCATTACCCATTTGCCTTCCATAATGCCCCCAAAGATTACTCCAGAAACTGTTGCCGGTACCACAAAACCAAGCCAGCCCCAAAAAGCCAGCATGTATGCCGAATAATCTGGCAAAAGAACGATTAATTTGGCAAGCACAAATGCAGATATAATCGTAACTAGCAATTGTGCACCGTAGTATGGTCCGATTTCTTTTTGCATTTTGGCTTGGGCTTTTTTGTCTAGTTTGTCAAATCCGTGAATTTGGCTCCAAAGTTTAGAGAAGAAGACCATGTACCATATTGCACCAACTACAAACATAGCAACACTGGCTGCTAAAACGGCCCATAAATTAACGCCATCCATTTTCTAACTCCTTATTTATATATAATATTGTGTTCCTATAGCTCCACAATTTCAAGTATTTGATTACAAAAAATAGTCAAATAATTCGATGACACTAAAACGTAGTCAATAACTGCTGAGTCTAATGAAGTTAATTTAGTACTTAGTGAACAAAGATGTGGCTGTATAATTTCCAGCTTATGAATATTCTGTTGACAAAAAAGTTCAAAGCAATTATTATTCAACAATATGGTTGAATCAAATTATAAATTAGATTTAATATTTAATGCGCTTTCGGATAGTACTCGGCGAAATATTTTATCTCGTTTAGTAAAAGCCGAGATGAGCGTCGGTGAGATTGCTAAAAGTTACAAAACAAGTCTTGCCGCGATATCCAAGCATATACAAGTATTAGAAAGCGCTGGTCTAGTAATGAAGAAGCGTAAAGGTAAGGAGCGAATAGTAATTATTGTTCCTCATGGTTTAGGTATCGCTAGAGAGCACTTAGATAGGTACGCAAAGGTCTGGATAGACCGCTACGATAATTTAGAAAAATTATTAATCAAAGGAAACAAAGTATGAGTAACGCAAAATTTATAGTTCTAGAAGACAAAAAAACGTTGAAGGTAGAGCGGACATTTAACGCCTCGAAGAATAAGATATGGGAAGCTTATAGTAATCCGGCGATATTAGCAAAATGGTGGAGACCTAAAGGTTTTGAGACAACAATCAAACACTTGGAATTCGTTGATGGTGGTTATTGGCACTATGGCATGAAGTGTATTGATCCAGAGATTAAAGATTTCTACGGACAGATATCATGGGGCAAAGGCACCTACCATGACATAAAACCACAAGATTCCTTTGGCTACGTCGATATTTTTTGTGACGAAAATGCAGAGCCAACTCCTGGCATGCCAGAGTCAGATACTATTGTTGAACTAAGCGAAGTAAATGGCGAAACCACTATTACTTCAACTACAAAGTACGACACGCCCGAAGCACTTGCTCAAGTACTAGAAATGGGTATGGAGTCTGGTTTTGATGAAACATGGGATAACCTTGCAAGGGTAATAGAATCGAATAATTAAAGGCAGAAATTTTAATATATAATCAACTGTAACAATACCTGAAGACTCTAAAAAGAACATCGAAGCATTTAGTAACCTTCTTGAGGAAAAATAGTGATGACAGTCCCCGAATATAACGATACCCTAGAGCAGTCCTATAAAGAGATATGCGATTCTCTACAAAAAGTAATCAAACAGAATTTTAGCCAAGCGGAGTCCAAAATTTGGCATGGTCATCCGGTTTGGTTTTTAGCCGGTAACCCTATTGTTGGATATAGCAAGCAAAAAGCAGGTATCAGGCTGATGTTTTGGAGTGGTGCTGATTTTGATGAATTAAGCTTACAAATTGGAACGGGAAAATTTAAAGACGCTTCGATTTTCTATAACTCTATTGAAGAGCTAAACCATGAAGATATCATTAGGTGGCTCGAAAAAAGTAAAGTAGTTCAATGGGATTATAAAAACATTATTAAAAATAAAGGTGTTTTAAAACCGCTTTAGGTTTACTAAATAAGAGTATACTAAAAATACTAACCAGGAGTTTATTATGGCAGTACAGCTACATGCATATATCAATTGTAACGGCAACGCAAGGGAGGCAATTGCATTTTATCAATCAGTTTTCGGGGGTGAAGTTAGCATGAATACGTTCGGTGAATTTGCAAGCGAAGCTATGCCTGTTGCAGAGGACGAAAAAGACAACATTATGCATGCCTACCTAAAAGGCGATAATGGCATCGAGCTCATGGCCAGCGACACGCCGTCGATCATGACCTATCAGGAAGGTGCCCGAATAACTTTGTCATTGAGTGGTGATGATTACGCACTGCTGGAATCGTATTTCAACAAGCTGTCTGAGGGAGGTAATGTAACCATGCCCCTGGCTGACTCACCTTGGGGCGACAAGTTTGGCTCATTGACAGACAAATTCGGTGTAAACTGGTTTATTAACTTCGGTAACGCTAGTTAATAGAAAAAGAAGAACAGAGCTTTTTCAATTGCTCTGTTCTTCTAGTTTTGTTTGAATTATATCTGCGATAAGATCCAAACACAGCCTGCCAGCGATAGCAGAAAGATGCTTAATCCCACTGGTGAACCCCAGCTGAACCAAGACCCCCACGAACGCCAGTGTTTTTTGCTGAGTTCGTACCAGCGCATCTCTTCTTCTTTTGTCATTTTTGACATTAGAATTGACTCCTTATTTAGTTAATAGTGAGTCTCTTTTATTTTGTTTACCAGAAAATGTTTTATGCTAGTAGAGACGTTAGCCATTTTATAGTCTGGGTTTACTAACAAGTTTAGTATAACAAAAACGCCAGACAAACTTTATTTAGACTTTGGTTAATTTTTGTTTTTTTCAAACGACAAGATAATCAAGCTGTTCATCGTTTATGTGTAGTACAGGCTGTAAGATTTGTCTTTTTTAAATGTATCTTGGAACTTCGGTGAAACTGCAAATTTTATACCGTTAATTTCAACATAGTACATTTTTACAGTTTCAGAATTATAAACTGAACTTTTGGCTTTTCCAGAAGTCGCTTTAACTGTGCCTACTTTTTTAATTCGTGGTTTGATGTATGTTTGATAAATCAGCCCGAGGATGCTGACGAGTACGGTGAATAAAAAAGTCCCATACACTAAATTTTTTATTCCACCCTCAGCAGTTTTTAGTACTTGATCATTTACAAAAAAATAAACTCCAGTTCCAACCAAAAATATAATGGCAAAGAACATGCCCCAAAAATTTACCCGAAGTTTAGTTTTAATTGCCTGATCAACTCGCGTTTTTTGAGACCCAGACATTTTACCTTGACGGTTTAGGGCTAATTCTTCAGCGCTAAAGTCACTAGCGTTCTCGTTAAAGTGTCCTTTCCAAAAATAGCTCATATTAGTATTTTGACACGAAATTGCTTAACACCTATTTATTTTGGTGAGCCTCTGCTGTCTTAACGTTCCTCGTGTTAGTACTGTTCTATGTCCTTAATCAATTTTACTTAAGTTGATAATATGTTTATTGCTTGGGCAGCTACCGTACTAATTATCACAAGCGCCAAACCAGACTGAACCATCATCAACACTTTTACTCTGTGAGACAACGGTATGACATCAGTTGGGCTGAAGGCGGTATTGGTGTTAAAAGCTAAGTTCAAATATTCTACATAACTTGGTTGCCAGTTTTCCCAACCTTGTATTTTGTTAGTCTGTTGAGAAAACAAAAAATCTTGACGGCCGGTATCCTTAACGCCCTGTTGTTCAGTCCAACCCGAATCTAACAGCCAATACCAAAGCGAGAAGGTCAGGGCGGTCATGCTCCAGATTATTATGGCATCTTTCATGAGTGTCAAAGCTTGATTAGAGCCAAAACTAGATAAATTTAGGAGTAAAGCAAGTAGTCCAAAAACCAGATAAACTGTAGCTATAAATGTATAGAACAACACCAGTCTAAGTAGTTTAGATTTTGATCCCCAAAGCCATACCAAAACCCCCACAAAGATAAACGCGCAAGATAATACAAATTGCACATAGGCATAATCAATGTTCGTTGTGTTGAAAGGTAGTTCAGAGATTAAAGAAGTTATATTAACCTTCCCAGAAACAAACACAGGCATGATCAAAACTAAAAACATTGCAATCAAAGGTTGGATACTATTTTTTTGACGTGTATGTAGTTTATTTAGCATTTATTTTAAAGTGATTATAACATTGGATAGCAAAAAATGTGTTTCAGGAAACTTAACTAAATAATTTACTATTTTAATTCTAATACCAATCTAACAACTCTTGGTCTTCAGGCACAAGTTTTTCTTCTAATGATTTTATACCGATGAAATCTTTTTCTACCAGAAAAGTTTGGATTTTCTTATCATAGCCTGTGATTATTAATAAACCAACTAAGATAAACAAAACGGCTATGCTTCGCTGAAACCAGCCCTTTGGATCACTGGCCCAAGCAACCTTTTCCAGAAGTTTTCTTCCGAGTAACGCTATGGCTAGTAGTGATGTAGCTACACCTAGAACATATGCTGTTAGATAAACCATACCGAGAACTGCATTTGACGGCAGAACTGTAGCTATGACCCAAGCATAAGTCGGGCTACAACTACTAAAAACAGGGCCTAAGGCTACCCCAATTAAAATAGCCGAGAGTGTAGCGTTTTTGTTTCGGTAAGCTTTTCCTAATAAGCTCTGAGAACGATGTTCAAAGCCTAAACGACCAATAATCTTTGCCCAGGCATCCGGGAAAAGCATAAACAGCCCTAGTCCAATTACTAGTAAACCAGAGATGTAAACCCAGACTTTAGGATTTACTCCAATCAAAACAGTGCTGACTTTAAGAAGTAGGGTGAATAGTACCAGCGAAACTACTAGACTTCCTATTATTATGTATGGACGCTTTTTGTCTTGCTTTTCGCCGTTAAACGAACCGCCTAGAATAATTGGTAAAAGTGGTAGTACGCACGGCGCGAAAGCCGTTAACAAACCGGCAATGTATGATATCAGGATTGTGAATATCATTGCCTGGAACTTTAAGTCTCGATACCAGCTATTGCTTTATCTAGATTGGTTGCAGACCACTGAGCGGTTTCGTTGCCATTACTATCAACCTGTACAAAAGTATATTGGGTAGTGACACCGTACTTTTGGCGCAAGTCTGTAGAGCTGTCAAAATCTGTTTTTATTATTGTAAAGCCGGCTGGGATTTTAGAAGAGTCAGCATTAATATCTTCATCTATGTCCCTGCAAATCGGGCACCAACTAGCGTGGAAAAAATAGACTAACTTCGTATCGGAATAGTCACTTGGATTTTCGTTGTATTCCTTTAAAGTTATGTAGTTCCTTTTTGTGTCTTGGGGCTCAGCATTGCTTGATTCTGAATTATTAGATCTCTCTAAATTTTGAATATTTGCTACTTGGTCATTTTCCATAGCGGAATCTGATGGTGCGTCAGTAGATTCACTCATTACAAATAACCCGATCAATAACAATACAATTAGTAGTGATGCTACGACAAAGACAATTGTTTTGTTGTGCTTCATTTGCACTTAATTATACTATATCGACAGTATTCATCTGTAGCTTAGTGCAATAAACTATAGATTTTTTCAAAAGCTATTCTTTGACTTCTACGCCTCTCCAGAAAGCAACATAATTCGTAAAGTCTTTTTTGACACGCTCTATTGAACCGTCTTTTGGCGATGGATAATACCAAGCTCCTCCGTCGTTGATGTCCCCGTCAACGTCAATGTCGTAATAGCTTGCTTCACCTTTCCAGAAACAAGTTGTATGTGTGTCGTTTGATTTAAAGTACTCCTTTTTAATAGAGCTAGGTGGGAAATACCAATTGCCTTCAATATAGATCAGATCTTCTTTTTTGGCTTCTGCGATAGCTTTATTATTCCAAATTGCTTTCATGATTTACTCCTATGCCTGAATTGTATCATGGTAGTTACGTTGAAGTGCGACAAGGGGGTGTATGAAAACAATGAAGAACACTTAGAAGATTCATTGTCCTTATATATAGAATTCTTTACTGAAGTTTATCGGGATTACTTCAGGTAAGGGTTTAATGCTTTTTGAAATTCGAGTATTCTAGCTATTACTTTTTCTTGTAGTTCATGCCAGTTAGATTGGTCGTCATACGAAAAACCACTTATGTAGTCAGCAACCCAAGAAGCTTTCTGTAGCTCTTTGCGGTCCCACTCTAGTTTATTGCCGTACGTTGCTTCGATAGCATCTTTATTTGCATATAACCTATCAAACGTTTCTTTGCCTTCGCTAATCCATAGAGCAACACGGATTTTGCTCTCACCGTCTAGCAGATTAACTGTTAGATGATACTTAGATGAGCCTAGTTTGAAGTCGTACCAGTGGTCATAATTTGGTTTACGCACCGATAGCCCAACAGCGTGTTCTTCTATATATGCGTTCATTTGGGTCCAGAACTCATACCGCCCTAGCTGGCTTCTGGTTAGTTCTTTATCGCTACTATTCTTTACAGATTTCATATACTCGTTTGGCTGAGTTATAACTTTAAATTGTGGGGCTGGTTCACTATCACCAATTTTAATAGCGTGTATTTCTATCAAAAAGAAGCCTACATCACTATCAGTATGCTCATTAAGCCACTCAACAGCACTTACATGCTCAGGACGTGCATTTTTAACAATCCATACAATCACAGAAGCATCAACTCCACTTGCGTATACTATGGTTTTACCCAAGTGGTCGTGATTAGAGCTTTCAATCTGATTTTCAATAATTACGGTTCGGTTATCACTTTCGATTTTGCAGTGAATATCAGCACTAAAACTGCCTACTGATACTTCTTGCTTAGCCTCAACAAGATTTAGGCCAATAACTTCACCCAGACTATCTAGGTTGTCTTGCTCGGCAAGCCACGGCGTAAAGTCACGAGCTTCATTTGGCCATATTCTACGCAATGCAACTTCTTCAATTTTTCCTAATTTCATTTGTTTTATTATATCAACTGTTAGCCTTTATAATCATCTGGCTCTTCGTAATAGTATGACTGGTTAATACCTTTCATGAATACTTCGCGGTCGTTGATTTTATTGGTCAGGGCACTGCGTAAAAGTTCGCGTATCTCGAGATCGTTCACCGGACTACGTGCCATAGCGTTTAGATATTCATTTTTGTCTATCTTTTCCCAGTCTATACATTGATTTAAATTTTTCTTGAAAATCAAATCCAGCCAAATCCGTGTGCTTCGTCCGTTGCCTTCCATAAATGGGTGGGCTATATTCATTTCTACATATTTTTTAACAATCTCTTCAAAGTTCGTCTCTGGTAATTTTTCTATTTCATACAAACCGTTTACTAGATAGACCGCTGATGCAAAAGTAAAACCACCTTTACTGATGTTCTTTGATCTGATTTTTCCAGCAAACTCGTATAAATCGCTAAAAAGATATTCATGAATTTGTTGCAAGCCCTTAGTTGTACCTACCTCAAAAGAAGCTAGCTCATCACTGCCAAACAAATTTAAAGCCCTCTTTTTACTTATTTCATCAATGTTTTTCATTGCTGATATTATAGCAGAAAATCACCCATTTTTAAAGGCTTCACCCCTGTTTTTGCTATGTTAGAACCGCGCGCGGGACTGAATTAACTAGAGAGGCGTCTTTTTCTGTTTTATCTTGAAATCAAAAAGTTATATTTTGTTTGAACTATTCGTACTTGTCTTGCCTTAAACGGTCACAACATATAAATGCTCTAGTACTTTATCTCCAACTGGCTTGTATTGTCTTTTTTCGTGGTCTCTTTCGGTTCGGAATCTACGATAATCAGTCGTATATTCTTTGATATTACCGACACTACTCAGTATTCTTAATATATCTTCACGCGGTATAATGCCCTCATTGTTGTAGCTTAAAATTATGTATCTAGCATTAATGTTTTTAACTAAATCTTCGAAAGCTTCCAATGCTTTTGTCTTCTGCGAGTATGCAGATTTTTTCATTGAGTAGTCCCTTTGACCAGTTTTGCCGGATAGTTTTTGTTTATCCCAAACTGCCAGTGTTTCTAATAAATGAAAGTTTGCTGCATATTGTCTTTGGTTATAGGGCGGATCAAGGTAGACTATGTCAGCACTTATTTGCTTAATTATTTCATTTGCATCTTCTTGATAAACCTCGTTGGTATGATTGTTATTTGAAATTTTTGGTGCTAGTAACTTGATATCCTTAAGAGCCATCGAACGCCATATTTTTAAATATGCTCCGTATGTACCGGAGATATTGGCCACAAAATCAGCTGCATCAATCAAACTATTTACCAAAACATAATACTCATCTATATTTATTAAATTTTGCTTTTTCCAATCTTCTATTTTGTCTCTAATTGCATCAATCTTCATCGCATTTGCATCTGAAAAGTATTGTCTTTTTGCCGAACCGCTTGGAGCAAAGTTATCAAACACATAGCCCTTTTTGGGCTCAATGCTGTTCAGTATTTTCAGTACATCGTTTATGCCGTTTTTTGTTAGCTTTGTAAATGAGGGCATAGCGTTCAGTTTTATCAGTACATACTGAGCTATAAACGAATATGTCATGAAGTCATTTGATATAACCCTATAGCCTTTATCTTTAAAAAACCTACCGACAGATCCTGTCCCACTGAACAAATCTACAAAAACTCCATTTTTAGGCAATCTAGAGTCCACTACAGATTCATAAATAAAATCTAATAGACGAGATTTATTGCCTATATATTTCATAAAAACTCTGTTTGTAATTGTTTCTTTAGACTAGGTTCAAACATTTCAGAGAATACTAGCCTGAACTTAGTTTTATTAGATCTGTCTGTATAAACAATAATCACTACAAAACTCTCTTCGTTTGAGATATCTTCAAAATGTCCTCTATCAACACCACCTTGGACAATAGCTTCTTCACTATCTGCATAAAAATCTGGGTCTTTTGTTGGTGTAGTTTGTAGATTGTACAGAAATGCATCAAACTTCAAGGTGCTGTTCTTGTAAGCTTTGTCAATTGTTTCACCCGCATCTTTCATAGCTTGTTTAATTTTTGGATCGCTTAAAATAGATTGATATTTATCTTTACCCTCGGCAAGCATAAATTTATTGCCTTGTTGCATTATTAGGTCTAGCTTAGTCGAGACGCGATTTATCTTTTGTTGTAAGCCACTGATTACAATTTGTTGCCAAGAAGAGTGGTGAGTATGTATAAAGCATAGTTGCCAATCTGATTTGATAGTTGATTGATTTAGGTAAGTTGAAACCACCGCAACTTCTTCAGAAGAAGTTTTGCGTACGATTTCTTTAATATCAACCGGCGCATAACCAGTTTCTATTAATGTTGGTAGCTTGTAGTTAGATACTATCTCTCCACTACTCAAGATAAGTAAATCGATATAATTTGCTATAGCTTTGTTAATTTTATTATTACCATCACGGCCTTCAACTGAGGCGTATTTTACGCTACTAGGTATGTCGACGATATGATTACCAAAAACATTTCGCTTCTTATTGCCGTGAATATCAAACGCTAGCAGTTCACAAAAAGCGACTATCTCGCCACTTTCAGGGTCAGGGGATAGTGTAAGTTTTGCGTTGCTATATTTCCACACACGTGCCGGAAAAATAACCGTTTCCTCAAAGGTGAATATTACGTCAAAGACTTCACTATATGTAGGGTACTTAGATGTTAGGTATGATTTAAGATCCGATGTTTTTACTATTCCTACTTTGCCGTTACTGGCGAAGCTTTTTATTGGCCCTCCAACCTTAGCAAAATAATCAAGCAAAGGTTGAATCTGTTTTTTGTTTATAGCTTTTAAGGAAGGGTTCCAGTTAATTAGCTTGGCGTGCTCTAGATCAGATATTGAATACTTTGTTTCAAAACTATTGCTAAACGAATATACCCAGTCTACTAAGTTATCAACAAAATCAGAACTATCACTCAATATTCCTTCTAATGTATTGGATGATATTGAAGGCAAATCTTTCAAAATACGTGCTGAATCTTCGACAGTACCGCCATTTGAGCCTTTGTATTTACCCTCTTTTAAGTATGAGACCATATGTGCAAAAAATTCTTTTTCAAGTTGAATCTTTATTGGCTGGTTTTTTACATCTGCTTCGGTTAACAAAACTGATTTGATGTATTTACAAAATATCTCCCGGCTATCAATGGGGTTTCTTATCCTAGTTTTCGAACCATCAAAGTTATTTTCAAAATAAGCAACAAAAGAAGGCGTCTTATAACGTGCAGAATAAAGTAGCTGGTTATATACCTGTAATGAATTTGGTTCGCGTATAGTGTTTTGTGACTCATCTTTACCGCTGTAGAAAGTCTGATATATAAACGGAACGCCTATTCTTGCAGAAGCAACCTTGCGGCCTTCGCGTTGCCACTGTGAATTTCCTACAGAAGCAGTCTCAGTATTTTCACCAGCTAAAATTGCTTTTTTGCCCGTAACTGAATAAAAGATGTAGTCTGGCAAATCCACAAATGATTTAATCGCATTTACATCATCAGGCAGTTGCCACTTGTCAAAAGACCCACATATCTTTATTCCATAATGATTACCGTCATTGTCTTCAAAAATATATATAGGTTGGTCGATGGGTTCATACACAACACCCTTGAACTTCAACAGTTCATCGCTTTGTGTTAGATAATTTAGTAAAGTTACACCTTCTAGAATATTGTCAGAGTAAAGAATAAATTCTCTTTTGTCAGTTATCTTGTCGTAATCAGCTATAGTTATAATTTTCCCCTTAATCTTCGAATTTACAAGAATAGACTGCATATATTAGTCTTCTTTCCTGAATATTAAAATATGCTGGTGAATCATTGACGGAATGTATGCAAATGGATAGCCATAGATATGAAGCATTTTTGAGTCATCGTGCCAAATAATGTCAGATTTCAAAACAAAATCATTAATTTCAGATATTGTTCTCGCGAGTTCAGCAGACAGGAAGTGGAATTCTTTGCCTCTATACATATCTCCAATGAAAACTCCCATATATCCATTTTTTTTGAGAGTCGGGGAAGCATTTGAGAATATATTCTGCATCTCTTTTAACCAATCTTCTTTAGTTTGTAGGTCTTTATCGTTAAACTTTGACAGTTTTGAGTCGCGACTTGCTTTTGAAGAGCGAGTTTTTGTTAGCTGATCCATAATCCAATAAGGAACATCTGTTAAGATAAAATCTACACTTTCATTTTCAATCTCTTTTAGCTTTTCGTTCGCATCACCAATAAGCACGGGGAATTTCTCTAGACCCTCAAGCTCGCACACTTGTTCGTAGATATCGACCCATTTTTTGTTAAGCTCGACACCAATAGCCTTACGGCCTACAGTAGCCGCTCCTAAAAGTGTTCCGCCGACACCAGCAAGAGGGTCTAAGACAGTTTGACCTGATTTAGTAAATATTTTTATTAAATCTGCACATAATTCTGGTGGCTTCTGACCGCCGTGTTGCGAACGCAACTTATGTTGCATATTTGAGGGATATATCTTGTTTATAACTGTTTTTGTTGAGTATTGCCACTCGGCGCCATTTAAATCATTTAGTTTATTTCTAAGATCATATTTGGGACTTTTCTTTCGTTCTTTAATTTTTTCTCGTTTTTTCTTGCTAGACTTTTCTTTCTTAGAGAGTTTATTCGTTTCTTTGTATTTATCAATGTCGCCAATATTTAAGCTGGAATTCAACAGATTAATCTCAATCTTTCTTGTTTTTGACATATCCATGTCATTGTATCAAACACTTATTAAAAATATGTTTCACCGCTTTTGTTAGTACTATGTGAAAGGTTGA
>Ga0224722_1000563_pt1 | contig 21586 bp, 11 predicted proteins | sample Balambano_FR1_Me_FD_161646 | JGI IMG/M metagenome (GOLD analysis project Ga0224722, IMG submission 161646) | Freshwater sediment microbial communities from Lake Towuti, South Sulawesi, Indonesia - Balambano_FR1_MetaG | ecosystem: Environmental > Aquatic > Freshwater > Lake > Sediment | place... | reverse complement strand
TTTATAAACACTTCGTCAGCCCGCAAGTGGATGAAAATATTGTACAACAACTGGCAACCATCTTCAGAAACAACGATTTTGAAATTGCGCCGGTGTTGCGCACCTTGTTTAAAAGCGAACATTTTTTTGACGATGCCCATATCGGCGTGGTGGTGAAAAGTCCGCTGGAACTGGAACTGAATTTCATTCGTGAGGGCGGTTTCAACATCGCCTGGACGGACGACGCGCTCAACGGGCTGCTGTATCTGGCAGGCGAACTGGGGCAGAATCTTTTCAACCCCGTGGACGTGGCGGGCTGGCAGGGCAACCGTACCTGGGTGAACAGCAACACCCTCACCGGGCGCTGGCAGGTGCTGCGGTTTGTCATTTTCAATATGTATCAGAACTATCCGGCGCAACTCACCGACCTTGCCCGCCAATTGTCCAACAATTCTAACAATGCCGAGCAAATTACCGACCTGCTGGTCAATCACTTTCTTCCGAATGGCTTACAAACCTCCGACGAGTACGACCGTGCTTACCTCACTTTTCAAAGTCAGATACCGGCGCACTACTTTACCGACGGCAGTTGGAATCTGAATTGGGAAACCGCTCCGGGGCAGGTCGGATTGTTGCTGGATCATTTGATTCGCAAACCGGAATTTCAACTGAGTTGACCGAGAGACCAAACATACAAGTGACCGAGTGAAAGCGAAATTTCCTAATTTCCTAATTTCTCAATTTAAAAAATGAGCAATCAAAATATAATTTCCAACAACAACCGGCACGGCAGTGCCCTCGAACACGGCGAAGCCCACGAGCGCGACCACCGCCGGTGGAGTCGGCGCGGTTTTTTACAATCGCTGGGTATAGCGGGTAGCGGCTCGGTGCTGTTGGGCAATTTGCCCGTCACGGCACTCCTGAGTTCCCCGCTGGCAATGGCACTGAGCGAGAGCGGCGAGACCGACCGGGTGCTGGTACTCATTCGGCTGAAAGGCGGCAACGACGGTTTGAACACTATTATTCCTATCGGCGATTACGGCACGTATCAAACTTTGCGACCCAATATCCGCATTCCGCAGAACGAAATTTTGAACCTGAATCCGGCGTTTGGCATTCCCAAAACCATGACGGCTGCGCAAACCCTCTGGCAGCAGGGCAAGATGAAAGTAGTACACAGCGTGGGCTACCCCGATCAGAACTTATCGCATTTTCGCTCCTCAGATATTTGGGCTTCGGCAAGTGACTCGACTGTGGTGGATGATTCCGGCTGGCTGGGGCGGTATTTGCAACAATTGTACCCCGATTTTTTGATGAATCCACCTGCATTGCCACCTGCCATTCAAATTGGAAGTGTGGGCAATCTGGCTTTCAATGACCGCAACGATGTCAATGTCTCTGTGTCCGTCAATGAACCCAGTGAACTGGCGGAAATCGCGCAGCTAGGACAATTATATAGCCTGACCAATCTACCCGACTGCCTTTACGGCGAGCAGCTCGGCTATATGCGGGCGGTGGCAAACAGCACGTTTCGGTATGCCGAAGTAATTAAAACAGCCTATGACCGTGCAACCAATCAGGTAACGTACTCCACCGGCAGCCTGGGACGGCAACTGGCTCTGGTGGCGCGACTGATCAAAGGCAATCTGGGTACCAAATTTTATATGGTCACGCTCGACGGCTTCGACACCCACGCCCGGCAGGCGGAACTGCATCCAAATCTGTTGAAAGAACTGTCGGATTCGGTAAGTGCATTTTACCAGGATTTAAAATTCACACAAAAAGACCGTGACGTGCTGGCGATGACCATTTCCGAATTTGGGCGGCGACCCGAACAAAATGCCTCCGCCGGTTGTGACCACGGTGCGGCGGCTCCGCTCCTGCTGTTCGGCGAGGGTTTGAACGGCAACGGTCTGATCGGCACACCGCCTAACCTGCGCGACCTCGACCGCGACGGCAATTTGAAATTCGGCACCGATTTTCGCTCCATTTACGCAACAGTTTTAGAAAACTGGTTGTGTGTGAATGCAAATACCGTAAATACCGTGTTGGGTAGAAATTTCACCCGTCTGAATCTCGGCTTGGCTTGTAGGGGTACCACGTCACTTGACGGTACGGCGGCTCCCGGAATCAAACACGAAGCGCGGTATATTTCCTCCCAGCAGATTGAAATTCATTACACCTTGCCGGGTTCTGAATTTGTAAAAGTAGAAATTTTCAATTTGCTGGGGCAATCGGTGGCTATATTGGTAAATAGTTATCAGTTATCGGGGGAACACAAAGTGACGTTTGCACCAACCGGGTTGTTGAGTTCGGGGCAGTATTTCTACCGCATTCAGGTGGGCAAAAGCGCGGTGGGGCAGGCAATACGGGTGCTAAGGTAGTGGAAGGGCATATTTTTTGTTGGAGCGTTTAAACGTTTGAATGGTTGAAAACAGCGTTTTTGCTGCTTGCCGTCTGCTGCTTTCAGAAAAATAGCGCGTTTTTTCAACTAAAAGAAGCAGCCAGGCGTTTCTACAACTACAACAGAAGAGAACTGAATAATCAGTATCCTCATCGGAGGTTTGGCAAAGTTATGTTGTTTGATGAAGAAGTGTTTGGAAGTTTGTAAAAAAGATCGGCTTTCGGGCGGGTTAGTGGTGTTCATGGGAAACAATTTCAGGGGAAATTGTTTAAAAAATGTTAATAGTAAGCCAAAACTGAACTAACCGTATCAAAAAAAAGTTGTTAAAAATAGAAATTTGATATACTAAAAATGTGCGTCCGACTGTTTTAAATACCGTACAAAATTAAAAAAAATTCAGCTGTACACTTTTAAAATATTCGTCCTTTTTTTAATAGGTAAGATTTTTGCCGGAAGTGGTCAAAGAGCTTGAGCAAAAGGACAAACGTCGGCAACGGCGCACAAAACAGGCTTTTCTAATTAGATATATTCATGGGATTATAATTTGTTAGTAGTAGGTCGTATCACCGTTTGTGATGCGACTTTTTTTTTTCAACCCCAGAGAACGCTGAGTTTTGCGCAAAGTGCGCACTGTGATCTTGTCAATCAGGGTATAGATAATTGCTTACTGCTAACTGCCTACTTTCATGCTCTCCTCCTGGTGCCGCCACAATTCCTGAAAAACCGGGCTACTCAATCGCAAGGCTTCAAACGTACCCTCGTCCACCACTTTGCCGTTCTCCAAAATATAAACGTAATCGAAATGCGGGAGCAAATGCAGGCGGTGCAAAGACGAAAGGATCGCTTTGTCGGCAAATTCGCGAAAGATTTTTTCGTAAATTTTTAACTCCGTTTTTGGATCCACGCTGCTGGTCGGTTCGTCGAGCAGCACAATGTGGCTGTCGCGCGCCGCCAGAATACCCCGTGCCAGTGCCAGGCGTTGTTTTTGCCCGCCGGATAGATTCACGCCCTTTTCCTGGATGTTGGATTCCAAGCCTTTCGGCAACTGCTCAATGACTTCCAGAAAATGCGCCGTTTCGCACACTTTTTCTACCTCACTTTTTTCGAAAGGCAGTCCCAGCGTGATATTGTATTCGATCGTATTTTCAAAAATTTCCGGCTCCTGCGGAAAGAGGGTGACATGACTGCTGATGACGTTCAGGTTGTCAAACTTTTTGTCGTCCAGGCGTATCTCCACGTTCGGTTCCGGCGGGTATAAGCCCCGCAACAGTGCCAGCAGGGTACTTTTGCCGCTGCCGCTCTCGCCGATGAGGGCAATGCGCTCGCCCCGTGCAATGCGCAACTCCAAGCCGTGCAAGCCTTGTCGGGATTTTGCACCGTTCCAGGCTTCGTAGTGGGTGAAATTCAAATTTTTGATGTTAATTTGTTGCCAATGGTTCGACATCGCGGCTACTTCCTCCGGCAGGTGGTGCGTGCGGTAAGCATCCAAGATGTCCTGCGCGGTGCGCACGTCGGTGTTGTGTTTTACAATTTCGGTATATTGCCAGGCAACGGTGTGAAACACCCCCGTAAACCGATCCACGTAGCCCATCAGCGTCACCAGGCTACCGATGAGCAGCACCTCGCCCGGCTGCCAGTTTTGGTACACATAGCCCAATAAAATCACGGCATAAATCAAACCCGTGCACACGCCCTCCACGATGAACCACTTCCACTCGTTGATGCGAATATTGCGCTGAAACGGCGGAAACATCGCCCCCACTTTTTGTAACAAACCCGTTTCCATACGCTTTTGCAAACGCAGCGTGATCACCGTGATAATGTTGCTCAAACTATCAAAAAGTGTGGAAGACACCACGTGTTCGCCCTCATTCACTTCTTCTAAAGTTTTAATATAAGGTTTGTCAAATTTTAAAATAATGAAAATAACCCCTATGCCCAGCCCCAAAGCCACCAAGCCAAACAGGGGCGCAAAATACAGCATCGCCGCAAAGGAAAAAGCGAATTTCGCCAGTGCCTGTACAAACATAAAACCATCCTGAAAAAACTCTTTCAACGCCTCATACGCCTTGCGAATACGGTTGATGGTGGCACCGCTGTGGTGATCCTGGTGCCATTTCACGGGTAGGTGAAGGGCTTTGTGATACAATTCCTGCAAAAAATTACGACTCATGTTGAACGCCAGTTCGCGCTCCATGATGCGCGCCGGACCGTGAAACGCCCAGTCGAGCAAGCGAATGAGCAGATACGCGCCCACGTAAATCCAGGTAGAACGCAGCGCCGTCCAGCCGTTTTGTTGTAAATCGTTGATAAACAAGCCCCACACGATGGGTTCGAGTGCCATCATGAGGTTGCTCATGGCAAACATACTATAGACGAGCAGATACCTGCGCCGCTCGCCGTGCGCGTATTGCCACGCGGTGCGCAGCATGGAGAGGTAGGGGTTTTGGAATAGTCGGGTGATCATGGTTCGGATGTTGGATGTTAGATACTGGATGCTGGATACTAGATACTGGATACTGGGATGGTTTTTAAGTAATAGTTTGGTTATGGAAAACGCTGTTTTAACCACGCACCTGGGTTATTTCGTTCCCCGGAGGCAGTCAATTTTGCAAAGAAGACGGGAGATTTTACCTGTCACAACAATTCAAATTCTTTTTATTTGGAGTGGTTGTTTATTTGAAGAAAAATAGTTTCCTTTGCAATTGTTAAAATAAATATACGAGAGAATTTTTGTAGTCCCCACCGCTCTCAAGGATAGTCGCAAAACCCGCGTTGGCTTTGCGCTACCACTGTATCCCTTCACACAACCTATGTTAGAAGCATTGGAACTGCTTCTAACAGTACAAACATTTTAAGCCGGATTTGAAAACTGCACAACACGGTAAAAAGAGTTGCCGGATGCAGCCCATGCGCCTGTTGGTGTCGTCAGTTCCGGCATTTCAATGAATGAGCTTTTAGAAACATACCGATTGCAGTGTAAGGAAAGTGGATGTCAAGTACCTGCTGCCTCCTCCCGGCAAAGCTGTTGACCGCTGTCCGTCACTGAATATCCTTCTGCTATTTACATTCAGATATCTGTTATTCAATACTTAGCATATTTTATTTTTATTCAAATTAAAAAATCATACATCGGCTATGAGTAGAATTTTACGCAATACCCCCACAGAGGGTCAAAAAAACAGATTTGCACGATCCACCCGGCAGGCACTGCTCGTGTTGTGGTTTTTTTCAACAACACTCGTCGTACACGCTCAACTGAATGTGACCTTCAGCGTACAAGAACCGAATTGTTTTGGCGTGCCCAACGGGCGGGTCGTCGCCACTGCAACGGGCGGCACCGCGCCGTATGCCTACTTGTGGAGCAACGGCACGATGGGCAATACCCTCAACAACATCACCGCCGGTGCGTACTCGCTCACCGTTACGGACGGGGCAGGCGGCAGCGTGGTTAAGTCCGTTACCGTGAATCAACCCACCGCAGTCACTGCCACTGTCAACGTAGCGGCGGATTGCTCCACGCCGGTCAACCTTACCGCAGTGGGCAGTGGCGGCGTTGCACCTTACCGATACAATTGGTCAACCGGTTCGACCGGCTCCGCTATCACTGTCAACAACGGCAGTTATTGCGTTACCATCACCGATAACAACGCCTGCGGTGCAGTGAAATGCGTAACGATCAACCCCACGCCGCTTACGCTCTCGGCAGTAGCCACTCCGGTCAACTGCCCCGACGGCACAGACGGCACTGTGACTGCCAATCCGCTCGGCGGCACCACGCCCTACACCTATCTGTGGAGCAACGGGGCAACCACCAAAACGATCAGTAATCTCGCACCCGGCACTTACCGCGTGACGGTGACTGATGCCCGCAATTGCACGGCTACGGCACTTGCCACCGTCGCCAACCGGCAGCCAATTTCCATCAACCTAACGGTCACACAGCCCGGCTGTTTAAACGACAGCAACGGCAGCCTATCGGTAAGTGCAGCGGGGGGCAACGCGCCTTACACCTTCGTGTGGAGTACCGGGGCAACGGCGCAGACTATTTCTAACCTGACCGGCGGCAGCTACACCGTAACGGTTTACGATAATAAACAATGTAGCAGCGTAAAAACCATCGTGTTGGAACCCAAATCCAAACTGAAACTCAACGTGACGGGCGAACACGAAACCTGCCCCGGAGCCAGGAACGGTGCAGTGGTGGCGAATCCGACCGACGGCGTAGGACCCTATTCTTATTTGTGGAATACCGGAGCAACTTCAAAATCTTTGACCATTTTACAACCCGGCACGTACAGCGTAACGGTCACCGATTTTATCGGCTGTAAAGCGAGCGGCTCGTTTACGGTGAATCCGGGTGCGCCTTTTTCGATTACGGTGACCAAAACCGATCCCAATAATTGTACCGCCAATAATGGCACGGCAACCGTAGTGACCAACGGCGGTACGCCTCCTTTTGATATTCAATGGAGCAACGGCGCAACCACGGCGACGGCTACCAATCTGACAGCGGGTTTCTACTCCGCCATGGTCATGGATGCGCGCGGTTGTATGGGCATGGGCTCCATTACCATCAACGCGCCGCCCCCGGTCACGGTGAATGTGAACGCCACCAGCCGGGTGTGCCCGGGTGCTACCACCGGCACGGCAAAAGCCACGGCGAGCGGTGGCACGGGTCCTTACTCCTTCCGTTGGAATAATGGTGCCACGACCGATTCCATCAGCAATCTGGGAGTCGGCATTTATCGCGTTACCGTCACCGATGCCAATCAATGTACGGCGGTTGCAGCGGATACGATTTTTCAAACAACGCCTTTGAATATCAACATCAACGCGGCTCCCGTGGTGTGCGGTGCAAATACCACCAACGCTACGGCGCAAATCACCGGCGGCACTCCTCCTTACACCTTTCTGTGGTCAACGGGTGCAACGACGCAGACCGTTGCCGGTTTGACACCCGGTTCTTACACCGTGACCGTCACCGATGCCAACGGTTGTTTTGTAACGAAACAAGCTACCATCCGTGCCGTGAACCTGACGGTGGATATTGTAAAAAAAGACATTCCCTGTTTTGGTCAGAACAGCGGTTCGGCGAAAGCCCGACCCATCGGCGGCAATTCACCGTACAGTTATCTTTGGAATACCGGCGCCACGACGGATTCCATCGGCAATCTGGCGGCGGGTGCCTACACCGTGACCGTTACGGATGCCAACGGTTGCAGAGCTTCTACGAGTGTGACGATCACTGCTGCACCGAATTTGAACCTGATTTTGAGTGGCGATACCCTGGTGTGTCCGGGGCAGGCGACGGGTTTTGTCAAAGCCTCGGTGAGCGGCGGCACCGCACCTTACACTTTTGTTTGGAATAACAATGCCACAACGGATTCCATCGGCGGCTTGGGCGCAGGCACCTACCGCGTGACCGTGACGGATGCGAACGGCTGCCAGCGTATTGCTGCGTTCAACATTGTACAAACACCACCCATTACAATTAATTTAAACGCCGTCGAAATCGTCTGCGGTCCTGAAAATACCGCCAACGCTGCGGCGACCGTGAGCGGCGGTAAAGCACCTTATACCTTCCGGTGGAGCAACGGCAGAACCACGCCCACCATTGAAAACCTAACGACCGGCACCTACCGCCTCACCGTGACGGATGCCAATAATTGTACGGCAATCAAAGAAGTGACGATCACGGTGGTAACGGATTTCACCGTCAGCACAGTGCCGAGAAATGTGCTGTGCAACGGCGACAATTCGGGCAGCATTCTCATCACGGCGCAGGGCGGCAGAACGCCTTACACCTACCAGTGGAGCAACGGGCGCACGACCGCCGAAGTGGTCAATCTGACCGCCGGAATTTACACCGTGACCGTTACAGATGCCAACGGTTGTAAATTGTCACAAACCATCAACATCACGCAGCCGCCGGTTTTAAACGCCATAGCTACAAAAACGGATATTAACTGTTTTGGTAATAATAATGGCACGGCAAGCGTAACGGCAAGCGGTGGAACGGCTCCGTACACCTATCGTTGGAGTAACAATGCGACTACGTCAAATTTGACCAATCTTGCTCCTGGCACGTACACCGTCACCGTCACCGATGCCAATTTTTGTATTAAAACCGCTACGGTCACGATCGTACAATCCAATCAACTTAACGGCACGATTAATTCTACGAATATGTTGTGCAATGGTCTGAACAACGGCTCGGCAACCGTCGGCATCACAGGCGGCACCGCACCTTTCGTTTACAAATGGAGCAATAATGCCACCACCTCGACCATTGCTAACCTGCCTGCCGGTACGTACACCGTGACCACCACCGATGCCAACGGCTGTATTGCCATTGACACCGCCGTCATCACCCAACCGCCGCTGCTGCAAGTGACACTTACGGCAGATAATATCGTTTGTACGAATCAGCAAATCGGTTCCATCGCCACGGTGGTCACAGGCGGCACGGCTCCTTACACGTATCGCTGGAGTAATAATGCAACAACTGCAACCATTGCCAACCTCCCGGCGGGTTCTTACAGTGTGACCGTGACGGATAAAAATGGTTGCACTGCCACCGCGACGGGCGGCGTGGCGCAGATTCCCAACCTGATGCTCACCCTTACAAAAGACAACGTCTCCTGCCTCGGCGCAGGCGATGGCACCGCTACCCTGACCGTGAGCGGCGATGTGCCGCCTTACCGCTTCCGCTGGAGCAACGGCGATACGACCGCCACTGCCGACAATCTGACTCCCGGCACGTACACCGTGACCGTCACCGGTTCGGCGGGTTGTGTGGGGGAAGCCGGCGTGACCATTACGCAACCGCCGGTTTTAAATACGCAAATTTCTAAGGTGGACGCGAGTTGCAATACCGGCAGCACGGGTCAGGCAAGCGTGACCGCGAGCGGCGGCACTACGCCCTATATGTATGCCTGGAGCAACGGCGCAAGTACAGCGACCATTACCAACCTGACCGCAGGCACCTACCGCGTCACCATGACCGATGCCAATGAATGTAGCCGCGTGGATTCTGTTATTATAAACCAACCAAGTAGCCTCTCGGTAACTGTAAGTGTGACAAAAGGCACTTGCGATGGTATTAGCGATGGCACAATTGGTACAAATGTAACGGGTGGCACCGCACCTTACACCTACCGCTGGAGCAGCGGGCAAACCACGCCTTCGCTCGCCAACGTGGGCGCAGGCACTTACACGGTCACGGTTACAGATGCGAAGGGATGCACGGCGACCGGTTCGGTGGTATTAACCCCATTTAAAAAACCGACTTGTTCGATCACGCTTTTGAACGACAGTACGGCACAGGTCATTCCTGCCGGGGGCACGCCGCCTTACAAGTATCAGTGGAGCACGAATGAGTTTACCGATATTATTCGCAAATTGCAAATCGGGATTTACAAAGTGACCGTTACGGATGCCAACGGCTGCACCACCGCTTGCGAAATTGAAGTGAAAGGTCCCGCCATCATCGGTGATTTTGTGTGGTTGGATTTGGATCAGGACGGCATTCAAGACCCCGGTGAGCCGGGTATTCCCAATGTGACCGTTATCTTGACTGGCGTAGTGGAAAACGAAAACTACCGCGACAGTACCCGCACGAACGCCAATGGCATCTACCAATTTCAGGTGCCGCCGCCGGGTACGTACAAAGTCACGTTTGTGTTGCCGCCCAATTCCGGTTTGGTACCTACCCGCCACAATTCCGGTACGGACGATACCAAAGACAGCGATGCCGACCCCATGACCCTGATGACGCAGTTTGTCACTGTGCGCAGGGGGGACGTTAACCTGACCCTGGACGCCGGTTTTTATCAGTTTTGTATCAATCTGACCAATCCAGGTACCATCGGCAGTGACCAGTATTTGTGCGGTCCAGGCGTGGATCCGGCACCAATTGTAGAACTTACCCCGGCAACAGGGGGTCAGGGTGCAATTGAATACCTTTGGATGAAGAGTACCGTCGGTGGTCCGTTTAACAATATTAACTGGCATCCGATTGAAGGAGCAACCGGCAAAAATTACGATCCGGGACCCGTTTACGAAACCACATACTTCATCCGCTGTACCCGCCGCGCCAATTGCGAGTTTTTAGAAACCAATATTGTAGCAGTTGTGGTTGGAAATCAGGTGGTTGCACGCATTGAAGGACCCGAATTGGTGTGTACCAACACGCCCGTTACCTTCCGCACGCCAAGCCCAGGATCGGCCAGCGATTTCTCCTGGGATTTCGGTCCGGCTGCCATCCCGCGTTATGCCAATGGTGCTGCGCCCAGCGTGCGTTTCACGTCGTTTGGTTTGTTCGACATCAAATTGAGCATCACCCAGGGTAATTGCACTTCTACGGCGATCAAATTTATTAATGCAACCAGCTTATGCAGTGGTTTGGATATTGATATTCAGGCATTGAATAACGAAGCCGTACAAATCAATTGGGCAGTGCCGGAAGACGAGGCGAATTATCAGTTCCGCATTGAGCATTCTGCTGACAGTCTTGCATTTGAACCAATTGGCGAAATAAGTACCCCACTGCGTACAGTCGCCGGTCAGCATACGTACCAGTTTACCCACCATTCTCCCAAGCGGGGCTGGAATTACTACCGGGTTCTGGCAACCGACCGCACGGGCAGACGCACCTACTCCGACACCGAAGAACTGGTGATGTACGGCAACTCCGAATTGATGCACCTCTATCCAAACCCGGTAACCGACCGACTGACGATTGAGATTTTTGAAACGCTCAGCGATGAAGTACAACTGCAACTCGTCAACCCGAGCGGCATCATTTTACAAACACTTGAAGCTCCTGCCGATGTGAAACGCCAGGAAGTGGATTTCGGCAATTTACCTGCGGGTACCTACTTTATCAAAGTGCGCTATGGCAAAATTGATGTGAAAGTTTTGAAGGTAATGAAGTTTTGATATTTTGTATAAAAACTTTGCCCTATTCGGGCAAAGTTTTTTTTAATATCCCAATATCCTATCGTCCCCACTTGGTCAATTGATTTACCACCGCCTGAAAATCTTTGGGCAGCGGGGCGGTGAAGGTAGCGCGTTCGCCCGTGTGCAGGTGTTCCAGCGTGAGTTGGTGGGCGTGCAGGGTCGTGCGTGCCATGAGCGGGCGTTCTTCCTGCTCTTTTCCCAGTTGGTATTTGCGGTTTTTTACTTCCGATAGAAAAAAGGCATCGCGTTTGCCATACAGCGCATCCACTGCCAGGGGGTGCCCCAGGTGTTTGAAATGCACCCGAATCTGATGCGTCCGTCCGGTACGGATATTGGCTTCCACCAGCGAAAAGGCTTTAAAAACCTCCAGTATTTTATAATCCGTCACTGCTTTTTTACCGGTGCGAATCACGGTCATCCTGCCCGGCAGGGTGGGGTGCTCCCCAATCGGCGCATCAATGGTACCCTGCGACGGATTGGGCTTGCCATCCACCAGTGCTAGGTAAATTTTATCCACCGTGCGGTTGAAAAACTGTTGTGATAAATGCCGGTGCGCCTCCTCTGTTTTCGCAAAACACAAAATTCCGCTCGTTTCCCGATCCAGCCGATGCACTATCCAGATTTTTTCTTTATAATGATCTGATAAAAAATGTATTAAATTCGGTTTCGTTGCATCAAAACGATCGGGGATGGTTAATAAGTCTGCCGGTTTATTTACAATCAATAAAAATTCATCTTCGTATATGACATCTATGTTGGTTTTCATAATGCAGTGGTATGATAGTGTTATGATGTGATAGTGTTAGGGTAGAGGGGTCACTTGGTCTCCAATTTTCTTAGTCACTCAGTCACTTTTTCTCTAAGTCTTTATAAAATTTTCGCCCCAATATATAATACCGCCACACGATGCTGCCGCGAAACCGTCCTTCCCACACCGTAAACTTTCCAATTTGAATCGTTGTAATGTTTTGTTGAATGGTTTTTCTTTTGTGTAAAGTTTTTATAAAATTCGGGAAAAACGTCCAATGTGCCCGCACGATGGACTGCAAATGCTCGAACTTTCCTTCTTTTAAAAATAATAAACCTGCCACGCCATCTAGTAATAAACGTACAGGCAACAACCAAATCAATCGAACCACCGGTTCATTTTTTACAATCGTATAAAGACTGTTCCGAAAATTTAAATAACTTTTAAACGGGGTATTATAACTCAAAGTGCCGCCGCCCACATGATAGACGATGGATTTAGGCTCCACCATAATTTTGTAACCTGTTCGTTTCAGCCGCCAGCATAAATCAATTTCTTCGAGATGTGCAAAATAATCTGCATCAAAACCTTGCAGCGCATGAAATAACCCGGCACGCACGAGCATCGCCGCACCCGTTGCCCAGAAAATTTCCTGTGCATCATCGTACTGTCCTTCGTCCGCCTCCGTCACTGCAAAAATCCTGCCTCGGCAAAACGGATAGCCCAACGCATCCAGCCAACCGCCCGCTGCACCTGCGTATTCAAAATGCGTTTTTTGGGCAAAAGCACGAATTTTCGGCTGCACGGCTGCAACGGTTTCATCTTTTTCTAACATTGCAACCAAAGGTTCGAGCCAGCCTTTCGTCACTTCCACATCCGAATTGAGCAAGATGTAATATTTCCAATTTTCATTTATTAATTTTTGCAATGCCACATTATACCCGCCGGCAAAACCATGATTTTTATCGGCAATCAACAGGCGAATATCAGGAAAGTGTGTCTGCAAAAAGGGCACAGAATCGTCAGTGGAGCCATTATCCGCTATGATGACCGCTGCATTCGGACTGTGCTTTATGACAATCGGTAAAAATTGCTCCAAATAATGTTTGCCATTATAATTTAAAATAACGATTGCAGTTTGAATAGAAAGATTTGAATTAAAATTTGAAACAGTTTGTAGAATGGTTTGCGCCGCTTGTTGATCTTTTTTTAATTGTTGTTGTAAGGCTTCCAAACTTGTAAAATTCGCATCTGCCCGAATAAAATCCACTAATTCCAGTCGTAAAAAATCGCCGTAAATTTTTTTATCAAAATCAAAAATATTTACTTCAATCGTGCGATTATGATATTCTTTTAAAACGGGTCGCGTGCCGATGTAGAGCATTCCACTGTAGATTTGCCTATCATGTGTTACCCGAACCGCGTAGATACCGTCGGGCGGGATGAGTTTTTCGCGCTCCTGAACCTGCACATTCGCCGTCGGAAAGCCGATGGTGCGCCCGATTTGTTGTCCTTTTACAACAATTCCATTCAAGGTGTAATAATGACCTAACAACTGTGTCGCAGCTTTTACATCACTTTTTTCTAAAGCATTGCGAATTTTGGTAGAACTTACGGCGATGTCATCCACTTCTTGTTTTTCAATTTCTATTACTTCGTAATTATATTTTTTGGCATACCATTTCAAAAAGTGAATATCGCCCTGCCGGTTCAAACCAAAGCGATGGTCGTAGCCGATTACAATATATTTCGGTTGAAATTTTCCAACCAAAAACGTTTCAATGTATTCATCGGCAGATATTTGTGAAAATTCTACCGTAAACGGCACCACCACTACATTGTCCACGGCATATCGCCCTAGCAACGCGATTTTCTCTGCCGTCGTCGTTAACAGTCGCAGCGTATTATCTTGCGGGTAAATAATTTGTCGCGGATGCGGGTTGAATGTAATAACTATACTCTCGCCTTGCACCGTGTACGCCAGGTTATTTACCTGTTCCAAAATTTTTTGATGCCCGCAATGCACCCCGTCAAACGAACCGATGGTGACCACTGCATTCCGAAAAGCGGGCAGTTTTTGTAAATCATAAAACACTCTCATGGTGGCGCAAAGGTAGGGTTCTTTTGTAGAATTCAAATTGTACTTCGTACTTCGTAAATCTTACTTCGAGAAAAACTGTTTTTTGCAACCATTTGTTTGTAAATTTGTGTACCGTAGCACAGGCTTCAGCCTGTACTCGTTCCGGCGACTTTAGTCGCCTGACGACTTTAGTCGTCCAAAACTGCGTGTAATGATTATAGACACAAAAAAAATAGTCAAAGCCCTCACCACCGTGCTCGACCCCACCACCGGGCAAGACCTCATCAGCCGCAGCATGGTGCGCGACCTGACGGTGAACGGCAATAACGTAAATTTTACCATCGAACTGCCCTCATTGAAAAACGAGTATAAATCCGAACTGAACTTTGCCTGCATCGCCGCCATTCAACAAATCTATCCCCAAGCCAACGTCAACATTCACCTCATGGCAACGACCGAGCAGGCGCAGGAAAGCACCAGCATTTTACCGCACATTCGCAACATCATCGCGGTGGCTTCGGGCAAGGGCGGTGTGGGAAAGTCAACGGTGGCGGTCAATCTGGCACTGGGTTTGCAACAATTGGGTGCCAAAGTAGGCATCCTGGATGCGGATTTGTACGGACCGTCCATCCCAACGATGCTTGGTTTGCAGGGGCATCGTCCGCAAATCGAATACGTTTACAACCAACCCAAAATCGTGCCGCTCGAAGCCTACGGGATGCCCGTAATTTCCATTGGTTTCATCGTGGAGCCGGAGCAGGCGGTGGTGCTGCGCGGACCGCGCCTGTCGGGGGTGATCAAACAATTTGTACAAGATACGATCTGGCAGCCGCTCGATTATTTAATCGTAGATTTGCCGCCAGGCACGGGTGATATTCAACTCACGTTGGTGCAAACGGTGCCGATTACCGGAGCCGTGATTGTGACTACGCCGCAGGAAGTGGCGGTGGTGGATGCTGTGAAAGCGATGAATATGTTTTTGCTGCCGCAAATCAATGTGCCGATTTTGGGTGTGGTGGAAAATATGGCGTGGTTTACCCCGAAAGAACTGCCGGACAACAAATATTTGCTCTTTGGCGAGGGCGGCGGAAAGAAGTTAGCGAAACTAAGTCGCTCGGTTTTATTAGGGCAAGTGCCTATCGTTCAAGGTATTAGAGAAGGCGGCGACACGGGCAAACCGGCAATTTTGGGCGAAGACATGATTACCAAAGACGCTTTTTTGAACGTTGCTAAAAATGTAGCTCGACAAGTGGCGTTGCGCAATGAAATGCTCGAACCGACTCAGGTGGTGAAGATGATGCAATGACGATTTGCTAAGCTGATATTTGGCTTCGCCGATATTTTAATTTGCTGATATTTTGATATTTTATCTAAAAATATCGCGCAGCGAATATCATAATTTCTTAATTGCCCAAATAACAATTAACTGTTTAAAAATTGAAGAACCAAAAACCAGGTATATTATAAAATATCAATCATGGAAAAACTACAATTATTACAAAAAATAGACGCTGCCCTCAACGACGTTCGCCCGCACCTCGCCGTGGATGGCGGCAACGTGGAAGTGGTGGACGTCACGGAAGACAATATCGTGCAAATCAAGTGGTTAGGAGCGTGTGATGGTTGCAGTATGTCGTTCATCACGATGCGTGCCGGTATCGAACACGCCATCCGTAGCAAGCTACCGGAAATTATGGGCGTAGTAGCCATCAACGGAAATTAAATGTTCAATGTATCGGTCGGCTTTAGCCGCGCGCCACAAATTCGAATTTTTAGAATGGCGAAACACGATTTATACCACACCGAAGTGAAAACCGCACTGGTAAAGGACGGCTGGACGATTACGCATGATCCCCTGACGATACCGGGTATTGGCACCTATCCTTTTCATATTGATTTGGGTGCTGAAAAACTAATCGGTGCTAAAAAAGGAGAAGAAAAAATTGCTGTAGAAATTAAGAGCTTTGTTGGACATTCATTCTCCAATGATTTTCATAATGCTTTGGGGCAGTTTATGAATTATATTGTAGCATTGAAAATTAGAGAACCTTCCCGTTAATTATTTACGGCAGTGTCAAAATCTATATTTGACGAGTATTTTTATACAAAACACTTACGAATGGTAATAGAAGATTACAATCTAAAAGTTATTGTATTTAATCGTAAAACAAAAATAATTGAGCAATGGATAAAATAGTGAACTATAATCAAATCGTCCAGTCTTTTATGAAACTTCAGGCAAGTTATCGAATGAGCAGAGGAGAAGTCGAGACGCAATTTATTAAAGATAAACATAAAGAAGCCATGCACTATCTACTAGTAAATGTTGGGTTTATAGATGATTATCGTGTATATGGTGCATTTATTCATATTGATGTAAAAAATGATGGTAAGGTCTGGATACAACATGATGGAACCGACCTGCCGGTCGCGGATTATTTAATGGAAATGGGGATTGCAAGAGAAGACATCGGCTCGGTTTTCACCCCGAAGAACTGCGCCAATACACCGATTTTGCGATTGCCTGACGAAAAAAATTCGCGTAAAGGCGCAAAGACGCAAAGTTTTTACCTAATTCATAACAGCAGGAGGTAGTTTAAATTCGCAATTACACAAACATATTAACACATGAACGCTTGAATACAACTAACACAGCCTTAGCACACCTGTTGTACAACGAACTCAGAAAAATCGCGCTGCGCACCGAGCCTGTGGGCGGCACGGCTGCATTATATCGTTTATTACAAGTATTATTTTTTGAGATCACGAAAGCGGAAAGATTACAATTTTCCACGCTTTTTGCGCGCATTGCCTACGTGGCGCACCAGCACCAACTCGACCGCGCCCTGCAATTTTACATTCATTTATTTCGCAAAGGATCGGAACGCACCTTCAAAACCGGACAGGAAGAGGAAAAAATCTATTTACTCGGTTTAAAAGTAGTTGCGGAATGTATTGCTTTCTTACTACAAATGCCCATCATAGAAGAACTTAAAAGTCACATTCCTGAAAACTGGCAGTACCCTTACCAGCCGCCTGAAGTGCGTGCCTACAAAGCGAAAGTACGCGCCGTAGCGGTACGTGACGATGCGCAGCGCAAGCAACTAATTGCCAAAGCCGAAGACGAACCGGAGACGGTCATCCGGGTGCAATATAATATTACGGGGTATAATGATAATTTCGACGCGGCGATTGCGGGCATCCGGCGGGTATTTGGATTTCCGGTGACGCTGAATTTGCTCGATGTGGAGATTGACAAAGCAGGCGTGTACCGACCCAGAGCCTTCGTAGTGGAGCCGGACTATTTAGTTGATGTGTCGGCGGTGGCGGAGTGTTTTCGGGAGGGTAGGGTAGAGCCTTCGCTGCATTTGATGAAGAAATTTCTGCCGTTTGAAGTGAGTAAACATTTGGCGTTGGGAAATATTGCCAATTTTTTCCTGGACGAACTCATGCACCGCCCCGATGCGAGTTTTCAGGAATTGTTTCCAAAAGTGTTCCAAATCAATCCGTTAGCTTTCTGTTTGTTTGAAAATGGGCAACTACGCGAGATTCAGCAGGAAAGTCAAAAACATTACACGACTTTAAAAAAATTAGTAAAAGAAGAATTAACGGAGCAGCAAATCGAAATTCAACAATGTTTTTTAGAACCGACTTTTTACTCTGAAATGTATGGCTTGCAGGGTCGTTTGGACGTTTTCTACCAATCGGAGGAACGCGCTGCGATTGTAGAATTGAAAAGTGGCAAGCCTTTCCAGACGAACGCTTACGGCATCAGCCCGAATCATTTTGTGCAGACTTTATTATATGATTTATTAATTCAATCTACGTTTGGTAAAGATACCGATCCGGCAAATTATATTTTGTACTCCGGTCAGCAAGAAAGTCCTTTGCGATTTGCGCCGCGCGTGCGGGCACAGCAGTACGAAGCCTTGCAGGTGCGCAATCATTTGGTAGCGATGGAGTGGTTGCTCTTGCAAATCGGGCAAAAAGGTGATTTGTTGGAACAAGGCGAGCGATTATTCGGCAGGTTGCGCCCGTCGAGTTTTCCGTATTTGAAAGGCTTTGCGCTGAAAGATTTGACCGAGTTTGAAAAGGTGTGGACGAGTTTGCCCGTAGTTGAAAAAAAATATCTGACGGCTTTCACCGGTTTTATCGCGCGAGAGCATCAATTGGCAAAAACGGGCGTTCAGGGATTGGATTCCGTCAACGGGCAAGCCTCGCTGTGGCTCGATTGGTTTGAACGCAAGCAGGAACAGTTTTGCATTATCAATCATTTGAAATTGCTTAACAATCAGGCAAATGATGACGAACCCTTGTTGATTTTTAACAGAACAGCGCTTACAAATCCACTCGCCAATTTTCGGCAGGGCGATATTGCCGTGCTGTATCCGCAAGGAGATTCACCCCTGGCGCAGCAGATTTTTAAGTGTACCATTGTTGAGTTAAATCCCGAAACCGTCACCATTCGGCTGCGCTCGCGGCAGTTCAACGCCAGTATTTTTGAACGATTTGCGTTTTGGAATCTGGAACCCGACTTACTCGATAGTTCTTTTTTGGCGATGTATCGGGGTTTGTACGAATTTGCAAAAAGCGATTCATTCAAAAAAAACTTACTCTTAGGAACTTGTTCCCCCAAAAAGGGCGGCGAATTTAATTTGAAGAAAGATATTGAATTAACCGAAGAACAATATAAAATTTTGTGTCAAATTCTTGCTGCGCCAGACTACTTCCTCCTGTGGGGACCGCCCGGCACCGGCAAGACCGGCGTGATGCTCAAACATATTGTACAACATTTACTACATGAAACGCAAGAAAATATTTTATTATTAGCTTACACCAATCGCGCTGTAGATGAAATGTGCGAATCCATTGAACAAATTGGCGGAGATATTCAGCAACAGTATCTTAGAATTGGCTCCCATTATGCAACGGATGAGCGTTTTCATGAGCAGTTATTACAAACCAAAACCGCCGGTATTGCAACACGGAAAGATTTGAAGCAAATCATTGAAAGTCATCGGATTATTGTTGCAACGGTGTCGTCCATTGGTACAAAGCCGGAATTGTTTGCCTTAAAAAAATTTGATACGGTCATTATTGATGAAGCCTCGCAGATTTTGGAACCGATGCTGGCGGGCTTGCTGCCGCAATTCAAACGCTTCATCCTCATCGGCGACCACAAGCAACTGCCCGCCGTGGTGACGCAAGACGCGGAAACCTCCGCCGTACGCGATGCCGATTTACAATGTTTGGGTTTGACGAATCTTCGAAATTCTTTGTTTGAACGTCTCTACAAACGCTGTCAACAACAAGGCTGGCACTGGGCGTACGCGCAACTCAGTCACCAGGGGCGGATGCACCGCGACCTCATGGAATTTCCGAATGTTCATTTTTATCAAAACACGCTGAAAATTCTACCCGAAACGACTCCGGCGCACTTCAAACAATTACAACCTATTACATTTCAAGTGAATGGGAATGCAACGAAATTGGAATGTTTGTTGTGTAAACAAAGAGTGGTTTTCATTCCCACGCCGATTGACCACCAAAGTATTACCACGAAAACGAATCGGGCGGAGGCAGAGTTGGTGGCAGAATTGATGGAGGCTTTTCAAAAATTACAAAATGCGGGATACCAGATGCCAGATGCCAGACGCGATACCTTGACAGCAGGCAGTACGCAACTTCCAAACTCTCAAACCTTCAAACTTCCAAACCATAAACTTTTAAACATTGGAATCATCACACCATACCGTGCTCAAATTGCGCAAATCCGCAGTGTACTTTTGGAAAAGAAAAAAATAGATATTACCAATTTAACCATTGATACCGTGGAACGCTACCAGGGCGGTGCGCGCGACATCATTATTATCTCGCTGTGCACCAATAGTTTATATCAAATTGAAGCACTTGCTTCGCGCTCCGATGAAGGCATTGATCGCAAGCTCAACGTAGCCCTCACCCGCGCGCGCGAACACGTGGTGATACTTGGCTGCCCGGACTTGCTGCGGGAGAGCGCAGTGTATCGGGCGTTGATGGAAAGCGTAGGGGTGGAGTTGGTGTGATACACAGAGATTTGCTCAATATTTATTGTAATAATTTATTTTGAAATAGTTGACAACTGCGCTGATTTTTAGTAAGAATCAGAACAGAACTCCTTACGGTTTACTGTGCCAATTGCCTACTTATTTAGTTGTTGATGAATAGCCAACACTTGTCGAACCAGCGACTGTATCCCGTCATTGTAGATCACAAAATCAGCGCGTTGTACTTTATCTGCTTCCGGTAGTTGTTGATTTATTCGCTCTTCCACGGCAGAGCGGCTCAGGTCATCGCGTTGCACCACCCGTTGAATGCGCACTTCGAGCGGTGCAGTGACAACAATAATTTGATCCAGGTTTTTATAACTTCCGCTTTCATATAATAAAGCGGCTTCTTTGAGTGTGTACGGCACGTTTTGTTGAGCGTGGTGCCAGCTTTCTCCGTCGCGCTGCACGGCTGGATGTACCAGAGCGTTGAGTTGTGCCAGTTTTTTAGAATCACTAAACGCCAGTTTCGCAACGTGCGCACGATTCAGTGTACCTTCCGCCGTGTAAGCCGCCTCGCCAAAAAGTTGTTTAATACCCCGCATCAATTCCGCATCCTGCGTCATCAGCCACTTCGCCCGCTCGTCGGCGTAGTACACCGGAATACCCAGGGTTTCAAACAATTTGCACACGGTCGTTTTGCCGCTGCCGATCCCGCCTGTGATGCCGATTTTTTTAGCTTGTACCATGTTTCATTTGAAATTTAACAGTTGAAGTTATGTATTGGATGTAGATGGAGGTATTATTTTCCTAAAACTTATGGTATAATTTTCCAACAATTTGTTGAATCTTGCAAAATTTCTCCTAATTTTAGCCCAATAAATCAATGCGAATATTCGATTCTATGAAATTATTTTGATATATTTAAAAAATATTATTCGTGTTGAAGCATCCGCGCATGTATTTGAAAATCCGGTAGTGGATCAAAAGGGTGGACGTGATTTCATAAATCTTCAAGATTTGCGAAATCTGAACCGGCTGCCAACTCTTTTGACGCACTACCAAAAATCCAAACAAAATACCTGACCAAACGATGGCAACTTACCGCACCAATCACTCCCGCAGCAAAAGCGGTGACAAAACTGCCCGGGTGGGAATTTTCGCGATCATCATAGCTGGGCTGCTATTTGTATTCAACTGGTTCACCGGCGGCGATACCGCACCCGAAACCCCTACTGAAGAACCGGAAGAGCAGGTAGAAACCACCACTTTCGACTTTCTGCCGGGCGGCTCGCGCGGACAAATCGTGTACAATCCCTACTTTGTGTTGTCGTATGCCGAGGCACACGAGCAAGCCGAGTGGGTTGCCTACGAACTGACCGCTG
>Ga0224722_1000562_pt1 | contig 21587 bp, 17 predicted proteins | sample Balambano_FR1_Me_FD_161646 | JGI IMG/M metagenome (GOLD analysis project Ga0224722, IMG submission 161646) | Freshwater sediment microbial communities from Lake Towuti, South Sulawesi, Indonesia - Balambano_FR1_MetaG | ecosystem: Environmental > Aquatic > Freshwater > Lake > Sediment | place... | reverse complement strand
GGGGAATAAATACCGCACTCCCTAAGACAATAAAAAGCACCGTCCAGAGAATGTACGCCCCCCACAACCCCAACGTTTGGTACAGCCATCGTTCGGCAAAGGCAACTGTGGCAAAGACAACGAGACTGACAACGCAGAAACCTACCGCCCCCATTCCCGCAGATTGAGTAAGAGTACGCCTCGAAGTCATTGGTCTGCCGCCTTTCGCACAGCAGACACCGCATCAGCATCTATCATGTCAAAAGTTCCGAAAGTCACGTCAGGGTTCGGGCTTTCTGGGAGGGCAACCGTCTGCATCGGGGCTAAATGTACCTGCGAACACCCCGTCTGCTCCAAAACGGCGCGAACATTGTGCGGGCGGATACCACCTCCTGGCAGTATCGTAATACGTCCTTGCGCCTGCTCGCGCAGTTGGCGCAGAAGCGTTGCCCCTTCTAAAGCCGTTTTGCGCTGACCACTGCTTAAAACTCGTGTCACGCCGCAATCTATCAGTGTTTGTAGTGCCTCCGTGGGATGGGGAGTCATGTCGAAGGCACGGTGAAAAACCGTTTCCCGCTTTCCTGCGATATTGACTAAGCCTTCGACCAGAGACTGGTAAACCGTGAAATCGGGGTTTAGTGCGCCAAAGACGATGCCATCTGCCCCGGCTTCCAAAAGAGAATGAGCATCGCTTATCAGGACGGCAAGTTCGTCGCTCTCGTACTGAAATCCTCCCGGACGTGGACGGAGCATCGCCATGATGGGAACGTTCTGTCCAACGACCTCACGAACTCGCTTCAGCAGACCCACCGAGGGAGTTAGCCCCCCCAACGCTAGTGCGGTGCAGAGTTCGATTCTGTCTCCACCCCCTTGCATGGTGGCGTTAGCATCTGCCACGGTGCAACAAACAATTTCGATAACGACCCTTTTCATAGATTAGCCCAATGAACGACACAACTTACCGGAAGGCGTGAACATAGCCATCATCTGCACCAATAAGTACCCAGCCATTGGTGACATAGGGAGAACTGATAATCGGGCGACCAATGGTGTACGACCAAAGGAGTTTGCCATCGCTAAGACGCAGAAGGTAGAGTTTACCATCTTCCGACCCCACCACCACCTTACCATCACAGATAACGGGGGAACTATCTACCTTGCCACGAGTCCGATAGAGCCAGATTCCCTTGCCCGTGGCACGCTCGATGCAGTGAACCTGCTTATCGCGTCCCCCAATCACCACCCGGTCTGTGGTAACGGCGGGAGTGGAGAAGTAGGGGAACCCGCGCTCCCGATATGTCCAGACAATCTTCCCCGCATCAATATTCGCGCAAATCACCGCATTTCCATAGTGTCCCACATATGCCAACGCCCCATCCACCGTTGCCGAACCCGCCACATACTCACCTGCCGGGAAGGTACGAATCCGCTTTCCATCCGCAAGGCTCAAAACATGCAACAGCCCATCACACCCGCCAAAGATAACACGTCCTTTAGTAATCGCAGGCATCCCATTGACATAGTTCTCGGTCTGATACTTCCATATCCCTTTGCCCGTCGCCACATCCACACAGTGAACATAGTTATCATAACTACCCACCACCGCCCATGTTCCCTTGCCGTTCGGGGCAGGGACAGCGTTTGCCGCCCCCAAAATCTTATCTTCTGTGGTGTATTTCCAGCGCAGTTTCCCAGTCGTGCTATCCACCGCATATAAGATGCCATCGGAGGAACCAATCAGGACGACACTTCCTACCACTCGTGGCGTGGCTTCTATAACATCTTGCGTGGGAAACGACCAAATCTTGCGCCCATTGCTAAAGTTGATGGCATACAGACTCTTATCTTCGGAACCGATATAGACCCGTCCATTTGCCACCACCGGAGAAGAGACAATGGGGGCATTGGTCTTAAAACGCCATACAGGTTTAAGCGTCGAGGCTAATGTTCCCGTCGCAACACGCATTGCATTCTGCATTCCCAACCCTCTTTTCTCGCTATCCTATCTCATCGAATTTGAGGAGCCAATCTCTATCCTGCTCACAATATCTCGGAACAGACCAAAAGGTTCCCTGTTTTAGGAACGAGTACCTTTGGGTATAGTACCCGATTAGACGGTCTGATAGGATAAGATGAGATAAATGGAATCCTCGAAGGAAGTGTCGTAATGTCCTCGAAAAAATCGCCTGTCTCCCCCGACTCAGCCACACCGGCATTTACCAATCAACTGGTGCAGGAGAAATCGCCGTACCTTCTCCAACACGCCCATAACCCGGTGGACTGGTATCCGTGGAACAACACCGCTTTGGAGGCGGCACGGACACAGGACAAACCGATATTCCTTTCGATAGGGTACTCGGCGTGCCACTGGTGTCATGTGATGGAGCGAGAAAGTTTTGAAGACGAAAACATCGCTCAGATTCTCAACACCCATTTTATCTCTATCAAGGTAGACCGCGAAGAGCGTCCCGATATTGACGAAATCTACATGACGGCGGTTCAGATGATGACCGGGCATGGCGGCTGGCCCCTCTCTGCATTCCTCCTGCCCGATGGCCGTCCCTTTTATGGAGGAACCTACTTCCCACCGGACTCGCGACACGGAAGAATCGGTTTTCGGAGCCTGATTACACAGTTAGCCGATGCGTATGAGAACCGACGCGATGAGGTCAATGCAGTGGCACAGAGTATTACCGAAGACCTGCGAAATGCTACCCGGCAACGTCCCCTCACTGCTCCAACAGGCGCACTGCAACCACAAACCCTCCTACAAGCGGCATGGGAAGATATGGAATCCCGCTTTGACGAGCAGAATGGTGGTTTTGGGGCAGCCCCCAAGTTTCCCCCACACCATACTCTACGCCTACTGACCGAAACACGCCCCCCACAGTCCGGCGTGACAATGCTGACACGCACTCTGGACAAAATGGCACTGGGGGGAATCTACGACCATATCGGAGGTGGTTTTCACCGCTATGCTACCGATGTTGTCTGGCTTTTGCCGCACTTTGAAAAGATGCTATACGACAACGCTCTTTTGGCGCGAGTCTATGCACAAGCCGCAACACACACCGGAAACAGCGCGTATGCCCGTATCGCTCGCGAGACGTGCGATTGGGTGCTACGCGATATGACCGACCCCCTCGGAGGGTTTCATGCGGCATTAGATGCCGATTCGGAGGGGGAAGAGGGCAAATACTATGTCTGGACTCCTGAACAGGTGCATCATCTGCTGGGCGCAGTGGCGGGGGCAGAGTTCTGTGCGCGATACAACATTGTTGCTGAGGGAAACTTCTATGAAGAAGCCACCGGGCATCCCACAGGAACCAATATACCTCACTTAGGAATCGGAGTGGGTGCAACCTATCTCCCCGATGTCTTGGAACCCACGATTGCGGAGAGTCGGGAAAAACTGCGTCACACCCGCGACCAGCGTATTCCTCCCGGCAAGGATGATAAGGTAATCACCGCTTGGAACGGCTTGATGATAGGGGCATTAGCAGTTGCGGGGAAGATATTAAACGAACCGCGATATACGGAAGCAGCAGAGCGTGCGGCACGCTTCTGCCTGACCACCCTGCGCCCGCAAGGAGAACTGCTGCGCCGCTATGCACGGGGCGAGGCGGGATTACCTGCCTTCTTAGATGACTATGCCTATCTTGCGGATGGTCTGCTGGATTTATCCGAGTCCACCGGAGATGACCATTGGTTAAGCGAGGCTTGCAGCCTTGCCGACACCCTTATAACGCGGTTTTGGGACACCGAAGAAGGAGGATTCTTCTTTGCAGGAAGCGGGCATGAAGAGTTGATTGCCCGCTCCAAAGACCTCTTTGATGGTGCCCTTCCCTCGGCAAATGGGGTGGCGGCACGGGTACTCATTCGATTAGAGGAGAGAACAGGGAGAACCGATTACGGGGATAAGGCACGAACTCTCCTGCATATCTATCGGGGGATGCTACATCGTGCGCCCCAAGGAACACACACCCTGCTGGGAGTGGCGTTGCAAGCCTTTACGGAGGGAGTAAGTAGCGCAGAACCTGTTACTCTGCTACCACAAGGCACAAATAGTATACGAGTAACTCCCGGCGAATCTCAGAATCTCAACTTTAGTCTGCAAATGGCATCTGGCTATCATGTGAATGCGAGGATACCCAATCAAGCGCACCTAATTCCCACCCTTGCCACCGTTACCACCAATGCGCCCGCTTCCATCGGTCCTGTGAAATATCCTCAAGCGGCGGAATGGAATGTCTTAGGACAGACACTGCATATCTACCACGGAGAAGCCGTGTTCCAAGTTCCCATAATGCTCGCCACCGATGCCCCGACGGGGGAATACCATGTCACCTTGACAATTCGCTGTCAGGTATGCCACGATACCGCCTGCCTTCCGCCACAAGAGTTTCAGGCAAGGGTTGGTATTGTGGTGCCCCCGGTTACATAAGCAATAGACCCCTTTCAAACGTGGTTTTCCTCTCTCCCTACTTGAAATAGAGAGGCGGAAAGTGGTTCAATAGAGAGCGTGGCTGAGATAAAACCGGAGTGGAATGTATCGCAGTATGGAATGGTCGCCGCTATCTATGATGCACTGATGGCGAATGTTCCCCATAGCACTTGGCTATCACGTATGGAACGCGGGGTGCGTGAACGAGGGAAGTCTCCGCAATCGGTGCTAGACTGTGCCTGTGGGACAGGGATTGTCACGGAACTGCTCTGGAAACGCGGATACCGACCCGTCTGCGGCTTTGATATCTCCCCCGCGATGGTGACAATCGCTCGTGCGAAAGCCGAACGATTCAAGCCCGAAGAAACCCCGGATTACTTTGTGCAAAACGCCTCCACGCTGGATTTGGACGGCAGAACCTTCGATTGGATTGTCTCCCTTTTTGATTCGCTCAACTATATTCTGGAACCCACAGAGTTACAAAAAGCATTTGAGCGGTTGTACTTACATACAAACCCCGGTGGCGTTCTGTCGTTCGATATGAACTCTATCTACGCCCTCTCCTCTGACCTTTTCAGTCAGTCCCAACGCTTTGGACCGGTACAGCATCATTGGATAGCGCATTGGGATGCCGAAACGCGAATTTGCCGGGTGGAGATGGATTTTTGGATTGACGAACTGGACTCCCCGAAGCAACGGCACTTCCATGAGACGCATATCCAAAGAGCCTATAGTGTCCCCGAAATTCGGAAGATGTTAGTGCGTGCCGGGTATATAAATATCGCTGTCTTTGGAAACTATGGGGAGCGTGCGCCCAGTTCACGCTCGGATAGACTGCTCTTTTTTGCGGAGAAACAGGTATGAGGAAATGGTGGATTTTGGGAATAGGTTTGTTAGCGGTAGGGAACTTAGGGTGTCCGTCGTCGGAACCGGAACAACCCGTTGCCTCCCCGCTTGCGACAGTGCAAGACCGTAGTGGCGGGGCATTTGCAGATACCGACCCGTGGATTCTAAAAACAACAGACCCGAATGCCGCACGAGGTAATCATGGTATCTTTTTGGGGAACGGCTTTTTAGGGGCAACATTTAGTGCGACGGGTGGGAGCGGAAAAGAGAGTCGCGCCTTTGTTGCCGGTCTGTATGACAAGCAGGAGAACATTCAACCCATTCCCAACTGGCACGACTTGGGACTGCCGGAACCGTCTGCGGGAGCATATGAGCAGACGCTTGATATGAAAAATGGGATTCTCACCACCAAAACAGGGGATACTACTGTCTATAGTTTGGTCTCCGCAGCCAATCCCCATCTTGCGGCGATACGAGTGGAGGGGAAGCAATCACCGGGAAACGCTCCGGCATTAGATGCCTTGGCTGTGCCACAGTCCGTTCAGCAGGGGGAGGTGGACGGTGAGAGTGCATTTGTTCGGATTGTGGAGATTGGCAAGGTTAGCAAAACACCCCCCACGGATTGGAATACCCTGCGGGCGGCGCATGAGTCTGTCTGGCAGAAGCGGTGGGAGCAGGCAGATATTACTATCGAAGGCGACCCCGAAGCCCAACAGTTGGTGCATAAACTCCTTTTTGACCTGATGCAGTCCGCATATCCCGGAGGGCAATACTCCATTGCGCCAGAGACACTGGCAGGGCAGTTCTATAAAGGGCATATCTTCTGGGATGCAGAGGTTTGGATGTTCCCCGCACTGGTTGCCCTATACCCGGAACTCGCCCGCCCGATGTTGGACTATCGCTTTGCTCATCTGAAAGAGGCGCAAGCACTGGCAAAACAGCAGGGGTGTTCTGGGGCAGATTTCCCCTGGGAGTCGGCGGCAACAGGCAAGGAGACCGCACCCGGCGGATTTTCACAGGGACGGCACGTTACTGCGGGAGTGGGAATAGCCGTCTGGCTCTACTGGCAAGCCACTGCCGACAAGGAGTGGATAAACACTCGTGGCTGGACATTGCTTTCGCAAATTGCGGACTACTTCGCCACTAAAGCCAAGAAAGACCCGGCAACCGGCAAGTATGGTATCAAAGACATCACCGGACCCGATGAGTTTGATATCGGTATCAATAACAACACGTACACCAATGCGATGGCGCAAAAGGTACTGCTTTCTGCCATCGAAGCCTCGAAGGTGGTAGGGAAACCGGCTAATCCAAAGTGGGCGGAGGTAGCAAAAGGGATTCTTCTGCCCTTTGACAACGAGAACAGCCGCTATTTGAAGTTTGAGGGGGATATGGGCAAACCGGGAACCAAGCAAGCTGACGGGGAACTGATTCTCTATCCGGCAAACCTACCGATGAAGAAAGAGACCGCCGAAGCGACCTTCGATTTTCACAAAACACGAGTGATTAAGAACGGTCCGGCGATGACAACCTCGATTCATGCCTTGATTGCCGCCCGTCTGGGACGTGCTGAGGAAGCCGAGAAAGCCTTCCGCGAATCGTACCATCCGTTTGTGCGAGGACCCTTCCTGCTTTTTTCAGAAAAGCGTAGTCTGGATAGATGCGTTTTCACGACGGGGGCAGGGGGAGTTTTGCAAAGTGTCATCTACGGTTTTGGCGGTTTAGAGTACGGGCAACCAGACGGGCTAATAGACACACCTCCTGCACTACCCAAAGGTTGGACAAAACTGACCATCAAGGGAGTGCATCGGCAAGGAAAACGCTACACTCTGACTGTCACCCCGGAAGGGCGCACCCTTACTCCGCAGTCATAGAGTTATACATGAGACCTCTTTCCTAAGTGTTTTTCCTCCCCCTTATCCCACACCGGGCGAACGTCGCCTGCGGGGGCGGTGCGCTCGCGAAAGTGTTCGCGAAGGGGGAGGTATGCCACTCCTCTGGAGTGGCAGGGAGGGGGTTAAACGAAAATACAAACTCGAAACGGACTTAGGAAACTGGTCTATGGTATAGCAAGGAAGAGATAGTAGAAATATTAATGTAAAAAAAGTGAAAAAAATCACGATAAGGGTTGTAGGAGTTTAGAACTGTCTTGTGAAAAACTACTTTGAGCCTTTTTGCTCTGGAAGGATAGCGTATGAAGACCTCGTTTCGCATCACATCACTCGTTGCTCTGACAACGGTGGTGTCCCTCTCCCTGATTAGTGGAGGGGTAAAAGCACAAACTATAGACCCGTTTTTCGCGGGTTCGTACTCGTTAGTGAATCTGGGTTCTGCGGATGGTGTCCCAACAAACTACGGGGGTGTCACTGTAGACCCCAACAATACCAACTTCCTGCTCTTAGGGGGAGCCGCGAATGGTGGAGATGGAGCCATCTATCGTGTCCCCGTCACCCGCAATGGTTCGGGGAACATCACAGGCTTTGCCGGAGCAGCCACCCTCTTTTCCACCTCACCAGAGATTGATGGGGGCTTGATGTACGGTCCCGACGGTGTTTTGTTCTACACCGGTTATGCCGAAAATCTCTTGGGCATGATCCGCCCCGGCAGTGTTACGCCGGACAAGATAGTCGAGCTCAGTCCGCTCGGTGTGGCAATTTCTGTCGGCTCTTTAGTATTCCGCCCCGGCACAAACCAGCTTAAAGTCGTCTCTTGGTCAGGAGGGCAATACTACGAACTGGCTTATTCCCCGGATGGTGCCGGAACCTTTAACATTACCGGAGCAACCCAACTTTTGGGGGGAGAGAATCTTTCCGGTGGTCCCGAAGGGTTAGCCTACGCGCCGAATGGTAGCCCTCTGCTTGCCAACAACTCGATGCTGGTTTCGGAATATAGCGCAGGCTTGGTCGGGGTCTATGAAACCGATGCAAACGGCGACCCTATCTTGAATACTCGACGCACGTTTATCAGTGGTCTAACCGGGGCTGAGGGAGCCGCGATTGACCCGGTCACAGGAGACTTCATCTTCTCCACATTCGGCGGGAGCAACCAAGTTATCGTCGTGCGCGGGTTCGGGAATCCGAATCCCGGTGCGGCGGCTCCCGAACCGGGAACCGTTGCCCTGTTTGGAATAGGGCTTGTGGCAATGGGGAATCTCATGTCCAAACGCCGCCGCTAATCAAGAGAGATCAAGAGAGGTAGTTCCCCCATGTCCCTTCTGTGGTAGGGATATGGGGGAGAAATTGGGAGAAAGGTGTCTTGCGTAATTGGACCGAACCAACTGGCGAAGATTGGACGTTTCTGGGAGCCTCAACCCGTGAGATGACCCACTGTTACCACGATTATCCGGCACGGATGATTCCGCAAATCGCCGCAAAACTCCTCTATCTCTTTGGGCAAAATGCTAAAACGCTCTTTGACCCCTACTGTGGTACGGGAACCTCACTGGTGGAAGGAACACTGCGAGGAATTCAATGCTTCGGAACCGACATTAATCCCCTAGCCCGCTTGATTGCCGGAGCAAAAACAACACCCTGCCCCCTGCCAGAAACCGATGCCGAATTGGGACAGTTTCAAAAACAGGTACTCCACTGGCTAACGCATCCCGAACCAATAGCCATTCCTGAAGTCCCTGGAGTCCCTCGTATGGAATATTGGTTCCTCCCCGATGTCGCACAGAGTTTAGCGCGTCTCCGGGAGTATATCGTTGCAATAGAAAACCCACAGATTCAACGGTTTTTTCAAGTAGCTTTCAGTGAAACCGTGCGAGAAGTTTCCAATACACGCAACGAAGAGTTCAAACTATACCGTTACGAGGCAAACCGTCTGGAGCAGTTCCGCCCGAATGTCTACGAGACAATGTTGAAGAAACTCCATCGCAATCGCAACGGATTAGAGTGCTATCTGAATGCTCTCCCCTCCCCACCAGAAGTTCAAATTTTCGACTTTGATACCGTAAAAGGTATTCCTGTCACCGCACTTGCCCCAGACTGCATAGATATAGTGATAACCTCCCCGCCCTATGGAGACTCGCATACCACTGTTGCCTATGGTCAATATTCGCGGCTGTCGTCAGCATGGTTGGGCTTCGCCGAACCTGAAAAGGTAGATCGGCGATTGATGGGGGGACAGATTTCTAAAACGAAGACCGAACTACCGTCTGAAGAACTGGAAACAGCAATCGCACAGGTCGCGGCAGTATCTCCCAAGCGGGCGCAAGAGGTTTTTGCATTTTATGCCGACCTCTTTGCTTCAATACAACACATCACCCGGTTACTCCGTCCCGGCGGGTATATCTGCTATGTGGTTGGGAATCGTAAGGTCAAAGGGGTGGTTCTGCCTACCGATATTGCGATTAAAGACTTTTTTATGGCGTGTGGCTTGGAGTATGTAGATACCTTCCTGCGTGCCATTCCCAATAAACGAATGCCCTTAAAAAATAGTCCCTCCAATATAACAGGAGATTCGGATGCCACAATGACCCAAGAGTATATTGTTGTCCTCCGCCGTCCTGATGCCGCATAAAGCCAAAAGGTAAAAAATCTGTTCGCCAAATAATGCAAACAGAGCAAGAAGATGATGATAAGACTGGACGAAACGTGCTATAATGTGGGCTAAGTGTACAACGGTGGGGGGCAGACGGTGAAGTTTCCCCAAGTGATACCCAGAGCAATGAGCGAACAAGCGCAATCATCAACGGCAACCTCGTTGCCAACAATAACAAACACTTCCAATGGAGGAGCTTCTCCCACAAACCCTCCTCCTGCCAATACCTCTGCGCCCAACACCAAAGCCGAAATCGTGGTGGAAGACCCGGCAGAGGACGAAACCAGTCGTCGCCGTCGCCGTCGCCGTCGCCGTCGCTCCCTCAAAGAAGAAGGACCCGAAAAGAAAATCCGTGTCTTTCTGCTGTTCTTGGTCATTGTTCTACTGATTATCGCCGTCAGTGGGGCGCAACTGACCCCGTGGATAAAAAACGTCATCAACGACATTCGCCCCATTGCTCAATCCTCTGGCTTGACAGCGTTTGTAAAAGGTATCCTGCGTACCTTGCTCCGTATTGATGTAATTGCGCTGATACTTGCCGGAATGATTCTTTTCTACATGCTCCCCGGAAATGAAGAAAAGATACAACGCGCCCTCGGTATCAAAAAGGACAAACGGCGACGCTAAACGTCCAACCCAATTCCTAACCCGACTTACAACCCGACTAGCCCCGGAATTCCAATAGTAAAGCCAAATTGACTGTTCAAGTGTCGGTATGAGAAGCGCGGCTCTAAGATATTCCCCCGCACCCCTAGAGTCACTTCCCAATCAAAAAGCCGACTTTGTGCGGTATCGTAGCGTAGTACCGTAGAAATGGTATAACGCGAGTTCCCTATCGGGGAAATTCCGCGCAGTTGAACCTCGTTCTGTGTATCCACTGAATCAAAAAAGAAGGGAGTGACTCCCTGTGTGGTACGTCGAATAAACGATGCCCCCAATCCTATCCGCCGACCCAAGACCCACTCCGCAGAAAGGCTATTTTCCCAAAAGCGATAACTTAGGTCGCTGTCATACCAACTGGCTTGGTAGGAGAGCAAAGCAGACAATAGAACATTCTTGCCCACTAAGACCGGCAGTGTTCCCACACCGAGTATCGCTCCGATGCGGTTCGAGGTTATCGCACGACTCTCCTCATTGATACGCACTTCGCGGTATCTCCCCAAACTTGCCTCACCCTGTAGGGTAAATCGGGGCTTGCGAAGCGCGTTCTCAGTAGCGGAGTTGTCACGTACAGGGAGAACCGGGGCAAGCGGCAGATTCCAGACTAAGCGGGCTTCTGGCAAGCGAGAGAGTAGGAGCGGTCCCTGTCGTCGTCCCGCAAACTCTTGGTTGTACCCCAGATTAAGAAACGCTTCGGCGTTGCGAATCCCATACCGGGTGGGGTCAGAAAGAGGATTAGGAATCGCCGCAATATCCATAAAATCTAAGACGGAATGGTAGGGGGGAGGGAGAGGACGTGCCGTAAGTAGGCGACGCAGGGGGGAAGTGTTCTGCATCTCTGGGGTAACTCCACCCGGCAAGGAGACATCGCGCCGACTCCGAATGTTGCCGGGTTGCCCCTGAATCTCGTAGCGAGTGGAAACCTGACCCTGAATCCCCTGCCGACTGGTAAACTCTAACAGGGCATTGGTGCGAATCCGACGAAACGGTGTAAAATCGCCCCCCAATCCGACAGCGGTTCCTGAAATCCCCGAAGCACGAAAACTAATCGGGGGCGTAGTGTTTTGTTGTTGGAAGGTGTCCCCACTCTGAAAATTCATGGGAACCGAGAGGCGCGAAACCGTGAAAAGCCGTGCGCCCCAGAGGGAGATTCGGGCATTTCGTAGCGTGAGACGGCGTTCCGCAGAAATCAACCGTACCTCTTCGGCTTGAAAGTTGATTTCGCCACGACCATTCGGGGCAAGGGAGACAATCGCTTGTGTTGCGCGAATCCCCTCCGGGTCTGACTGAATCGAACCCCGCACGGAAAACGGGGGCGAGAGAGCGAGGGCGGAATCGGCAGTAAACACGGCGCGGTTGCCATCGAAGATAAAGCGGTTCCCCTGTAGGAGTTCGTCCCCACGCTGAATACGGACATTGCCAATGGCTTCGCCCAGAAACTTGTCCCCTTCGCGCTCTACAGTCAGTTTGTCGGAGGTGATAATCACATCCCCCCAAGTAAACAGCACATTTCCGGTGAGAATCACAAAGAAGCGTCCCGCCTTTGCACCAATACCTGCCTCCACTAAATACGCATCATAGGACAGTTGTATGGGAGGCATACCGGGAGGGGCGGTCAGGAGAGAGGGGGGAATTTGGGGATAGGCAACCGAGGGGCAGAGCAGGGCAAGTAGCAGGTACCAGAAGGTAGTTCGGGGCATAAAAGACTTTCGCATCACTTCGCATCATATCGGGTTCTGTTCCCTAAGACATCGGGATTTTGGGAGGAGTTACCGCTTTTGATGGGGAACAAGAGGGCGTATCTCTATCTTTGTGGAACCGCAGAGGAGCGTATGATTGCAGTACGAGACATCGGAGTAGCCATTGTCGGAACCGGGTTTATGGGAACTGTCCACGCCGAAGCCCTCAAACGAATCGGGGTGAACTTGGTCGGGATTTTGGGCTCCACCTCGGAGAAATCACACGCGGCAGCAACTCGTCTGAACATTCCGAAAGCCTATGCCTCTCTGGACGAACTATTGGCAGACTCAGAGATTCATGCTGTCCACATCAACACCCCCAACCGTTTGCATCTGCCGCAAACGATGGCGGCACTACAGGCAGGAAAACACGTCCTTTGTGAGAAGCCCCTGGGCATGGATTCCCGCGAGTCGGCAGAACTGGTGGCACAGGCAAACACGCATCCGCACTTAGCCACCGGGGTCAATTATAACAACCGATTCTATCCCCTCTGCCATGAAGCGAAAGATACGATTCAGCGCGGCGAGGTCGGACGTATTTTCCATGTGACCGGGAGTGTGACCCAAGACTGGCTTCTCTACGAAACGGACTACAACTGGCGGGTTTTGCGCGAGGAGCAGGGGGAGTTGCGGGCATTGGCGGACATCGGTTCGCACTGGCTAGACCTGATTCATTTTGTCACGGGGTTAGAGATAGAAGCCCTTTGTGCCGATTTTGCGACAGTGCATCCCACGCGGCGACGACCCACCGGAGAAGTAGAGACCTTCGCCAATAAACTCAGCCTCGAGCAGGAAACCGAGGCGATTCCGATTACCACGGACGATTATGGGGCGGTGCTTCTGCGGTTTGTCGGGGGAGGGCGCGGCTGTTTCTTTGTCTCGCAAGTTTCTCCGGGACGAAAGTACCGGGTATTGTTCGAGGTGGCAGGGCAGAACCGGACGTTGGCATGGAACAGTGAGGAGTGCGAGAAACTATGGGTGGGGCGACGCGATGCGCCGAATACCCTACTAATGCGTGACCCATCTCTGCTGTCCCCACTCGCCCGAACGGTGAGTGATTACCCCGGCGGACACGATGAAGGCTACCCCGATAGTTTCAAAATGTGCTTCCGCTCGTTTTATCAGTACATTGCGGACGATGACTTTGCCGCCCCCAAACCGTACCCCACCTTCGCCGATGGACACCGGGACAACCTTCTCTGTGATGCGTTTATGAAAAGCCGTGCGTCCGGGGCATGGGTTACGGTAGGGGATTAGGTGTTTTATGTCGGTGTCTGTCCACCGCTACTGGGTGACTGTCCCTCTACCATCGGCGTAAGAAGGCATTCCTGTAAGATGGAGCAGAATCCCCATTATCTTGGGCAGGCGGTCAATATGATAACTACGTAAATCCAAGCGTACCACCGAACCCTCTAACTCCATAAACCGCCATAACTCTCCGATAGTGACCACGCCATAGAGGGGCGTTTGTGGCGTACCTTCTCGTTCGTTAAAGCGTTGCGCCGCAATCATCTCTGCCATACACTGGGCATACCCCTTTTTCATATCCTCATTTTTTGCCTCTGCCACCATTAGCACAGGAGCCTTAACAAAGAGTTGTTCGGGGGAGCGTGTGATGATATAGTCGCATACTCCTTTTAATCCTGCCGCCTCATCTATATTGAACTCCACCCCAGAGAGGAGACCAATTTGGCGATTATGTAGGAGCCACAGTTCGAGCAAGATGGGCGCGATAATGAACTCCGAACGTGCCTTTTCGGTGGAGGTTGTCAGGGCGAGGGGAACCATAATATCGAGTTGTGCCTGAAACAGAGGGCGCAGGATGGCTTCCGGTACATCGGTAAAGAGGTCTGTGGTTTCATCTATGGTCAGGTTGAACTGTTGACTTAGTGCGGGAAGGGTAAAATCTGAGTAAGCCATCGAATGTCCCTCTTTTCTGCTCGCATCTCTAACAGTAGGTCTAACCTCTAAAAATAGATAGTCTCCTATCGGCACTAGTATACCGTGCCACCTCGAACCGGGCAATCCCGCATAAAATCCCAAAAACAACGATAATGGGCAGTATCTATTTTTGAAGTGCATTGTGTTTGTACGAGAGAACAGGCTAAAAGGAAAACATATCTCCCCTGCCGAAAAGGGGGATACCTTGCGTAGATTCTCTCGTATCAGGGGAATGGGTTAGGGTAGGGGATTAGGGGGTGGAATATGCAAGACAGCGGATTTGACGAAACGGGCTATACGGTTGTGCGGGGTATGCTGACCCCAGAGGAGTGTGCTTTGCTCAAAGAAGAGGCAATGCGCGTTCTCAATGGAGGAGATGGTGGGGGGCATGGTGTCTTTGTCGGCATGGCGGCAAATAGCGACCTCTTTCGAGAGTTTGCCGCGCACCCTCGGATTTTAGAGGCTTTGGAACCTATCTTAGGAGAACACATCGAATTTCTCAGTGACAAGATTGTTTTCAAGTCGGCGACAATGGATTTTGCGTCCCCGTGGCATCAGGACTGGACATACTGGAAGGGAATCCACAAAGTCTCCGTCTGGATAGCCTTAGATGCGGCGGACGAGTCCAATGGCTGCCTAAAACTGCTACCGGGAAGCCACAAGAGTTTGGTGGTGCATGATGGCGATGCCAGCGATGGCAAGGGTTTTGGGAACCGTTTGAACCCGGACACGGTGGACGAGTCACTGGCGATTTCCGCTCCCTGTGCCATTGGGGATGCGGTAATATTCCACGACCTTACCCTCCACGCTTCGCACCCAAACCTATCGGGGAAAGACCGTTGGACACTGATTAGCACCTACCGCAGTGCCGCCGAGACAGACTTAGACTATAGTTGGGCGGTTGTGGCACGTGTTGTTCGGGGTCAAAAGCGCAGTATAGCCGAAATTTGAAAGCAGAAAGGAAAAGTCAATGAAAAATCGTCGTTTACGCTCTGTAGGAATCGCCTTGTTGTGTATGGCACTGGGAGCGACCATTGCTCGTGCCGACCTCATCACGGAAGCCCTCAAAATCGGGGGAATCTCGTTGGTTATCAGTAAGTTTGGGGGGAGATTCAATGATGCACTGAACAAACTCATGGATATTCCCACCAACGACCCGAAGTTCTCGACCAAAGTGGTTCCCATTGTTACGGTAGGCAAGGGAACGGCTATCGGGGCAGTTCAGGTTGCCGGACCGCGTGCCAGTGTCGAAAAGTGTAAGGCGGTGGCGCAATTGGAAACCAAAGTGCTGGGTGTTCGCCTGCGTGCATTAGTGCCTATCGAAGCCGTTAAAGTTACCAACGTTCGCCGGATTGATGGAGTGGGAGTCAGTGGCATCGTAGATGTCAAAATGTAAGCGTCTTTCCCCGTTAGAGCAGGTTTCTTAAGCCTGCTCTAAGGAGGAGGTAAAATCAGAAAACAATGCAAACCAACGAGGGCTACGAACTAAAGGTAAAGGGCTGAGGGCAGAGAATGATTTTAGGATTTGTGAGTGCGATTTTAGCCGAGTGTACACTCGAAGAGGTTCTGCAAACGGCGCAAGAGACCGGCTATAACGGGGTGGAACTGATGTGCTGGCCCCTCGGAAAAGCCGAACGTCGCTATGCCGGAGTTACCCATCTTGATGTGGATAATTTCGGTGCTGAGCAGGCGAAGCAAGTACAAGAACTCTGCGCTCACTATGGCGTAACTATCACCGGGTTGGGTTACTATCCAAACCCATTAGACCCGGATACCGAAGCGGCAGGCAAGTATGTGGAGCATCTTCGTAAGGTGATAGATGCCTCTGCACTTCTGGAAATTGGGCTAGTAAACACCTTTATCGGGCGTGACCCGGCAAAGTCTATTGACGAAAACTGGGCGCGATTTTTAGAGACATGGGTTCCTTTGGTGCGCTATGCAGAATCGCAGGGGGTGAAAATCGGTATCGAAAACTGCCCAATGTACTTCAGCAAAGATGAGTGGCCCTCCGGGAAAAACTTAGCCATCTCCCCAGCAATTTGGCGGAGAATGTTCGAGGCGATTCCTTCCGATAATTTCGGATTGAACTATGACCCGTCGCACTTGGTCTGGCAACAGATGGACTATATCGCGCCCCTGCGTGAGTTCTCTGGCAAACTCCTTCATCTGCACGCCAAAGATGTACGAGTAGACCGTCACCGCCTGAATGATGTCGGGATTTTAGCCACCCCATTGGAGTACCATCTGCCCAAACTTCCCGGCTTGGGCGAGATTGACTGGGGACGGTTCTTCTCGGTCTTGGGAGATGTGGGATACACCGGGGCGGTAGTGGTGGAGGTGGAAGACCGTGCCTACGAAGGCTCACAAGAAACCCGAAAAATGGCACTGGCGCAGAGCAATCGCTACTTGCGAAACTTCTCCCCCGTGGGATAATGGAGACGCAGGTTAAGGTATCGGATGTACACCGGAGAGGTTTTGGAACAGCAGAATGCGGAATGAACAGCAGGAAGCCGCCACCATCTGGCTTCAACGTGGGGGAATAGTTGCGGGGGCGTTTGTCTTTACACTGTTGATTTATATGGTTTGTCTCCGCTTTATGGAGTCTACCAAAAAGCGATTCACCCCGTTAATGACAGCCGCCGAGATGGAGCGACAGGGCTACCCCACAACAAACCCCACGCGCACTCTGGGCTACTCTCCCTTTTCCCCAAATATGCCGCCGCGTGCCACCGGAACATACACGATGGCTTCTGGGGGACGTGGGGTATTGGCTCCCCCTCCACCCGTTCTCACTCCGCCATCGCGTGCCACGATTGACCAAATTCTGGGGACGATGAACTTTGCCAACGAAGCAGAGCGAAACTCGGCACGGCGTGCGGTGCAATCCCTTCAGGTGGCGGTGCAAAATGTCAAGCAGTACGACAACTCTTCGTTTTGGGAGGCTTTGCCCGAAGCCAACAAGATTCCCGCGACAACATCGGGAGCAAACACGGCAAATCCCGTTTCGGCGGAGCAGGGAGATGACCGACAAATATATGCCGCCAATACCAACGATGCTGCCGCACAACGACAGCGTATTATTGAGCGGATTCACAAGGAAACCGAGGCACTGGCAACCGAGTTGGTACTGGTGACTCACCCTGACCTATTTCCGAAACCTCTGCAAGAACTCGCAGGCTTAGCCGGACGTGAGGCACGAATCTACTTGAGTACGGTGCAACGAAGCCTGACTCGCCCCACCAGCGAGCGTAACGAACTACGGACACTGGCGCAACAGCACTTGAACCAAAGCGAGCAGACCCTGAAAGAACTGGAACGTGCAGTGGGAACGGGGGCTGTTCTCGGAGCAAATGCACGTCCCTAACCCGGTCATTGACGCAACCGTTTTGCGGCTCCGGGGACAGATTTAACTTCCTCTTAACATAACCTTCCTGAATTAGCGGTATCATTTTGGGTAGTATCGTGGAGAGTGTATACAGGAAGGAATGTGTCTATGCGAATCAGCCGTCGCCGAATCCTCACCGGCTTGGGAACTGCGGGAATGGCTCTAACCCCGACAGGAGTACCGCTTGCAGGAGAGGGGCAGAGCAGACCCCGACGAAGTACCACCCCGAAAAATATCATTTTCTGTGTGGTAGATGGGATGGCGGTTTCCGCCCTCACGATGGCAGACTATCTCCGACAGTTGACCGTGGGGAAGCATTCGTACTGGCATGACCTGATAAACGCCCCCGATGTGATATTGGGGTTACAAGAAACACGCTCCCTAAATTCACTGGTAACAGATTCTGCGGCGGCATCATCGGCATGGGGTTGTGGGCGACGCATCTGGAATGGGCAATTGAATATGTTCCCTGACGGAACCGAACTGCGTCCAATTGCTTCGATTGCTCGTGAAGCCGGAATGCGAACGGGTCTGGTGACTACAACGACAATTACCCATGCCACCCCCGCAGGCTTCGCGGTCAATTGTGTGCAACGCGATTTAGAGGCACTTATCGCCGAGAAGTACCTGAAGGCAGGAGTAGATGTTCTGATGGGAGGAGGCGCGAAAGCCTTTGACTCCACTCTGCGAAAAGATAAGCGTGACCTCTACGCGGACTTTGCTAAAGCCGGGTACAAAGTTGCGAAGAACCGCAAAGAACTGATGGCAACCCCGAAATCTGGGAAGGTTCTGGGAATATTCAATAACGGACATATGCCTTATACGGTAGACCGCAATCATGATGCCACCCTCCAAGAGACACGCCCCACACTCGCAGAGATGACTGCCCATGCGATTGAGAATCTGAAGAACTCCCCAAAAGGGTTTCTCCTGCAAATCGAAGGGGGACGGGTAGACCACGGAGGACACGCGAACGATTTAGCGGCACTGGTCTATGACCAAATTGCCTTTGAGGAAGCGTTAAAGGTGGCAGTAGATTTTGCCCGCAAAGATGGGGAAACGTTGGTGGTTCTCACAACAGACCATGCCTGCGGCGGTCCGGCATTAAATGGGGCAGGAGACGAGTATAGTGATAGTAATTCGGGCTTATTACACCTGACCAAAATGAAATGCTCGTATGATACCCTCTTGGCAACCATCGGGGAAAACCCAACCCCGGCAACCGTGCGCGACGTAATTGCAGACCGCTATGCCATCGCGATTACCCCACAAGAAGCCGAAGCCCTTGTGCAGACAACCGCCGGAAAATCGCCGTTTGCTGTTTCCGAGTTCTATAACGATACCCTCTCTACCCTGGCAGTAGTTCTCGGTAACCATACCAAAGTGACATGGACAAGCCTGCATCACACCGCCGACCATGTGGTGGTACTGGCTCTGGGACCGGGGAAAGAGACCTTCCGGGGAATCGTCCCCAACTACCAGTTCTTCCAAAAGATGCTCTCTGCACGGGAGTTAAAGTGGCAGAACCCACCACAAATGGACTTCGAGAAAGCACGTCCCTTCTATGAGAAACTGCGAGTGGGACTTCTTGCTGACCCGGAACTGCACGAGATGTACTCTCTGCATGAGGACGATGCCTGCTCCCGGCACTGCTCTCCCCGCGTTCATCTTGCCGAACGGTAAACTTCCCCTTTCCGCTTTCTGGCAATGGGTATTGTATTTCAGACCAGAGAGGGGGAAAGGGTTAAGAGGAGAGTCCAACTCTCGTTGCCCCGTCAGAATGCTGCGGAGAACTGCTGTTACGTAGGGCTTGCTGGAGGAGTTTTCGCAGTTCTATGGGTTCGCCAAAGAGATACCCCTGTCCATAGTCTATTCCCAAAGCACGGAGGTACTGTTGTACTTCCTGCGTTGTTACCCACTCTGCTACAACAGGGATACTCATGTGTTCACTGACACGGCGAATCGCATCCACAATGGCATAGTCTACCGATTCGGGTTTAAGGTTGCAGACAAACGAGCCATCAATCTTCACATAGTCCACAGAGAGACTCTTGAGATAGGCGAACGACGAAATCCCGGTTCCAAAATCGTCCAACGAGATAGAACAGCCCAAACTGTGCATCTTCTCCGAAAAGAGGCGAACCTGATCCATCTGAGAAAGCATCGCATTTTCTAAAATCTCAAAACCGATTTTCTCCGCAGGAAACGATGAGGCGCGAACCATTCGATAAACCTCCTCGGCGAATGTCGGTTGTATCAGGGAAAGCCCAGAGATATTGATGGTACACATCGCTATCCGGGGAGCGAGTTGGGGGAGTTCCTCTAACGTGGTGAGGGTATTGCGAATCACCCAAAGATCAATCGAACAGGTAAGGTCTAAATGCTCCGCAATGGGTAAAAAATCGGGAGGGAAAGCCAATGACCCATCTTGACGTTGCAAACGTAACAGCACCTCAAAGCGTAATGGGGCGGATTCTTCGGTCTCAGAGAGGGCAACAATCGGCTGTGCATAGAGGAGAAACCGATTCTTTTGCAGTGCCTGTTGTATCTCATTGAGCCACTTGGCGCGAGTTTGCCCTTCCCCCGTCGAGTCATACAAGGTGGCAATAAAAGGAACTCTTTGGAGTTGTGCTTGCCAAGCCGCCTCCTGTGTCTCCGCAATAATCGGGTCGAAAACATGGACATTCTCGGAAGAGTGTTGCTTCATAACGAGAGAAGCCAACTGTGAAATACTTGCCCCGGACTCCCCACGCCCAGTCACGGATGAAAAATTTGCAGGGGTAGTCAGTAAGGCAGGGGAGAAGCCCAGCAAACCAATCGTGGGCTTCATTTGATAGACCCGCCCCTCCCAAAGAAAACGATACGTTTCCAAGCGTAGAATGATTTTCTGGGCTATCTCTTGCGCTTCAACCCACGAGTGCTTACGGAAAAAAAGCCCAAAGTCGCCATCGTAGAGGTGGGCGACAAAGATGTCACTGGGAATCTCCAAACGAAGATAGGTGGCAAACTGCCTCAATAGGGCGTTTCGTGCCTCATACCCTAAACTCTCGGTCAGAGTCCGATAGTGGTCGAGAGAGATAACCGCAAAGGAGATAAGCGGCGAGTGGCTGTTTGTATCGGGATTCTGGCGTGCCTGCACTTCAGTAAGAACCGTTTCCCGCAAATGACGCATATTCGGAAGGTCTGTCACCCAATCATGCAAGGCATTATGGACAATATGAACATCTTTGAGACGACGCTCCAGAGACTCAACCGAAATTACTTGTGCCATCAGCGAGATGGAGACAACAAAGAGGCTCACGCGAAGCATCTGGGGGAGGTCTTGTGGGGGAGAAGTGCCACCCCAACCGAAGGTAAAAAAGGTGAAAACCGCAAAAGAAGCGATATAGACCCCGACGTTGGTAAAGACCACTCCAAAGCGCAACGCACTCCATGCCAGCATGGGATACAGAATAAAGAGAATATCCTGTATTCCCGCATAGGAGTAACGTTCGCCGAAGAAGTACACCCCTAGCAAAAGTAACAAGCCCGTAACAATCCAAGCGGCTTTTTCGCGTCGCCGTGACTTATAGGCTCCTAAGGATTGGTATAAGGGGCTAAAGTTCTGTCCGAAAAGCACAATCGCAGGAGTGAGTATTAGGATAGCGAAGGCATCTCCCAAAAAGAAGATGAAAAGATGAATCCTCTGGTCTTCTTCTGGTGAGACTAAACCCGTTATCCAAGTAATCGGGAAACTGGTCAGCACTGAAACAAGCGGGGCAAAAAACAGACCAAAAGTATAGAAGGCTAAAAGAACTTTACGCGGCTTATTGAGGAGATTGAGAGTTTGGGTGGCACGGCGGAAACCCCAAACCGCCACGAGCGTTCCTATAATCGTATCCGATGCCTCCCATGCGGCGGCAAAAAGAGGCAGTTCGTAGCCCATCATATAGTTCTTCCAGAAATTATTGTTATGACCCGATACCCTTATTATGAAAGCCTACTCTCTTGACCTGCGCGAACGTATCGTCGCTGCCGCCAAAACGGGACAATCCCACACCACCGTCGCTCA
>Ga0224722_1000560_pt1 | contig 21610 bp, 17 predicted proteins | sample Balambano_FR1_Me_FD_161646 | JGI IMG/M metagenome (GOLD analysis project Ga0224722, IMG submission 161646) | Freshwater sediment microbial communities from Lake Towuti, South Sulawesi, Indonesia - Balambano_FR1_MetaG | ecosystem: Environmental > Aquatic > Freshwater > Lake > Sediment | place... | reverse complement strand
GGGTGCATCGGAGTTTGCCGGCAGTCGAATGGGCGGTTCCGAGCCATCAACCCGCATGATGTACACGTCGAGGTTGTTGCCCTGGTAGCTTTCATACACGAGCCACTGTCCATCCGGAGACCACGAGGGGCCCGCCTGAAACGATAGATCATAGGTCATGCGGGTAACGTCACCCGATGCCATGTCCCGGATGTAGATTTCCCAGTTGCCATCCTGGCGGGAAGCATATGCCAGTTTCCGTCCGTCAGGCGACCAGGATGGATCGCGTTCGTCGGCAGGGTCATTGGTGATTCGAATCGTCGAGCGGCTGCCGACTGGAGCTACCCACAGATCCGTCTGTCCATTTTCCCGTTGGGTGTAGGCGAGACTGCCCCCGATCGTGAGGACTTCCGGAATCGGTGTGGTCGTTGGAACCGGTGTCGCTAGTGCAGCCGGAGCTGCGGTAGAACCGGGGATCTGCGGGGTCGCGGCCAGCACTGCGAGGTTGCCGCCATCTGCCGGAAGCGGAGCGGCTACAGAGAGCGGCTGCGGATTGCGCGATGGGCCGGTGGCCCACAGGACGACGGCAATCAGGGCAACCAGCAGCAGCACGGTCATCAGGCTCAGCAGGCGGTTCTGCCGCTTGAGCGGGTCTTCGATGAGGGTCGCATCTATCTCAGCACGCGCAGCCCGCCGTGCCATGGCTGCCGACGCGTTGGTCGACGTCTGGCCGAACGCTCGCCGAATCCCGTTCCAGATGCCGAGGCCAATCGCCGCCAGCAGCCGCGCAATCGGTCGGAGGACGATCCACACGAGGCGCAGAATCGACAGGATAACCCGCGTCCAGACGATGGAGATACCATCGAGCGTCTGATCGATCACGAGAACGACAGACTTGACAGCGACGACCGCGGCCCGGTCCGTTATTCGGTATGCGCGTAAGAGCATTTAAGGCACACAGGGCAAAGCCGGAACACTGGCGTCATTGTAATCGCCTTGCACGGCACGGGCAAACTATGTTGTCTCTACGACAATTGACGATGAATCAGTTGACGACAACTCCCGTTTCGCATACCCTTCAGGGAACAGGTTCCGTTGCTTCCCAACCCCATATTCAGCAAAGAGGGCAACCCGTCATGCGCCGACCGATCTGGTTACTGCTGGTGTTCGTCATCATTCTCTTCACCGGCGCCGTGAGCGGCGCAGCACAGGATAATTCTGTCATCGTCCACACCGTGGCCCGCGGAGAAAATCTGTTTCGAATCGCCCAGTGGTATGGCACTGATGTCAGCACACTGGCGCAGCTGAATGGCATCACCAATACCTGGCAGATTTTCCCTGGCCAGACGCTGATGATCCCAACACCGGGCGCCGTCATCTCCGCCAGTGCGCCTGCTGCAGTAGTGCCGGCCGCGGCTTCAGTCGCAACCCAGACGCATGTGGTAAGACGGGGTGAAAACCTGACCTATATCGCCCAGCTTTACGGCATGTCGGCAGAGCAGCTTGCCGCCCTCAACAACATCACCAACCCGAACATCATTTACAGCGGGATGGAGCTGGTGGTGAATGCGACCGGAAACCAGCCTGCACCTGTCGATGTGTCACCGGCTGTCAGCGTCTATGCACCGCTTGAGCTGCCGCAGGGAGCGCCTGTTGGCGAGATTCGCCACATCGTTCGGCCCGGTGAGTACCTGGCTGGCATCGCGGCACAGTACGGTGTGAGCTGGCTGTCGATCGCCCAGGCCAACAGCATTTACGATCCCAACACCGTGTACGCTGGCATGGAATTGCTTATCCCTGGCGCGACCACGGGTATGGCACAGGCTGCCTACATTCCGGCTGCGCCGCCCGCCGTCGTCGCTACGGGCCGATCCATCATCGTGGACATTAGCGATCAGCGAACCTATGCCTACGAAAATGGGGTGCTCGTTCGCAACGTCCTGTCGTCCACAGGGTTGCCGGCCACACCCACGGTACTTGGGGACTTCACCGTCGAGCGCAAGTATGCCGCACAGACGATGAGCGGTCCGGGGTATTACCTGCCGGATGTTCCCTATGTGATGTACTTCTATTCGGGTTACGCTCTGCACGGAACCTACTGGCACAGCAACTTCGGCCAGCCGATGAGCCGCGGATGCGTTAACCTGCCAACGTCCGAGGCAGAATGGTTCTTTGCGTGGGCAGATTACGGCACACCTGTGCATGTTCAGGCATAGCCAACTGATTGCACAACCAGCATGCGACATCAGTGGACGGCTTCCTTGCAGGGAGCCGTCCACTTTTTCCACAGTCAGACGAACAAGAAAATCGTGCCAGCCGACTGCAGCATCGTAGCTTATGTGTTCACCCCGTCCAGCCCAAGAACTGCCGCGTTTTCCTGCATCGCCTTCAGCACCAGCGGAATATGGAAGGCCCACAGATCTACGTTTAGCAGTGCAGCGCCCTGCTCGACATCTTCACGATTGACGCCGCGTGCGAAAGCCTTGTCCTTCCACTTCTTGCGAATGGACGATACCTCCACATCAGCAACATTTCTGGACGGCCGGACAAGTGCTGCGGCGGAAATCAGACCGGTGAGCTCGTCTACCGCAAACAGGGCCTTGTCCCGCAAAGATACCCGGTCATCCGCAGCGAGGGGCCCATGGCTCAGAATCGTTCGAATGTCTTCCTCGGAAACGCCGCGAGCCCGAAGAATTGGCGCGCCATCCATCGGGTGCTGTTCCAGAGAGGGGTGAATCTCCCAGTCAAAATCGTGCAGCAGGCCGACCAGCGCCCAGCTTTCTTCGTCTTCGCCGAAGTGCCGCGCATAGGCTCGCATGGCGCATTCCACGGCCAGCATATGTTTTCTGAGGCTGTCTGACTGCACGTGCTCACGCACGATCTCCCATGCCTGTGATCGATCCATCACTCATTCACCTGTTCTGTCAGACTTAGCCGCTTTGATAAACATCAAGACTGATCGTGAGCGGCTCCCCAATCAGGAGCTGACCGGGTGTACGCAGCTCCCAAACCCCGGACTGAACGCCGCTCTGCGAGGGCGCACGCCCTCTGAAGATAATGGTGACCTCTTCACCTACATTGATGCGATCGCGGATGAAGAAGTATGGCGGCGTCGCGTTGAAGCTGTCGCCGCTGACAAACACGAGCGACGTATTCCGTTCCCAGGCACACGTACCTGTGTTCAGCAGCGTGATTTCGCGCTCATAGTCACGGCCTGCCGGAAAAAAGTCTCCGTCCGGCGGCGTCTGCTCGATGATGCGATAGTCGAAATCGCAGGCGGCCACCGTCGCGGTCTGCAGTTCAAAAAACAGCGTCGACTGCAGCAGGGTGAGCGTGACATCCAGTGTGGGAACCGTGGTATTGGATGGCGTGATCGTCGGCGTGAAGGTGAACGTCGGCGTGAATGTGCTGGTTGCGGTGAAGGTTGTTGTCGGTGTGCCCGTCCATGTGGGTGTGAGCGTGAACGTCGGCGTCGAAGTTGCCGTGGGTGTCCGCGTACTGGTAGCGGTGGCCGAAGGCGTCTGCGTTGGCGTCAACGTGGGGGATGGGCTGGAAGTCAACGTCATGGTTTGCGTCGCCGTTTGGCTAGGTGACAGCGTGGGCGAAGCCGTGAACGTAGGCGTTGCCGAAGCGATCAGCGCTAGCAGCGGACTGCCCGGCTGCGATGCGAGCAGCAGCCCTGCCACGATCACAGCGCCAATTCCCAGCAGCCAAAGCATTGGCGACCCTCTGCGGCGGGCAGCGGCCGGGCCTGCTTCCGGCTGTGACGTCTGTCGCGAGGATGGCGGCGGGATGGACGGCGGTTCGTGAGCCGTTGACGGCCCAGTTCCGCGTGCCCTGATGTTGGTCGCAGGCTCGTCGGAAACAGCCGGCAATTCCTGCGTGTCGCTCATCGTCTCATCAGTACGAGCCGGACGCTGAAGCGCCAGCGCGGGCATTTCACTAATCGGCTGCCCCGCTTCAACCCGCTCAAGTTCTGCAATCAGTTCCTGCGCGGTCTGGTAACGCTCTTCCGGCTCCTTGGCCATCAGGCGCGAGATAACAATGTCAACTTCTTCGGGAAGTTCGGGGACAAGGTCGCGCGCTTTGGGAATCGGCTCATTGAGGTGTTTCAGGATGATGGCCAGCGGCGTGTCGCCATCGTACGGAAGGCGGCCGGTCACCATCTGGAACAGGATCACACCAACCGAATACAGGTCTGAGCGTTCATCCCCAGCATCGCCAAGCCCCTGTTCGGGCGCCATGTAGGCCGGCGTTCCGACCATTCCTCCGGACGATGTGAACTGAACGCCCTTGACGATTTTGGCGATGCCAAAGTCGGTCAGCACAACGCGCGACTCAGACTGCACCTCCAGCATCAGGTTTGCAGGTTTCACGTCCCGGTGGATCATGCCCTGCGAGTGCGCATATGCCAGCGCGCTGGCGGCTTCACGCGCAATCCTGAACGCATCGCGCACGGGAAGCAGTTCGCTGCGCTCCTGCAGGTCAGCCAGCAGTTCCTTCAGAGTTGGCCCTTCGACCAACTCCATAACCATATAGTAGGTTTCACTGTCGGGGTCTGTCTCGAAGTCGTAGACCTGCACGATATTGCGGTGTTTGAGGCGCGCAATATTACGGGCTTCCTTCTCAAATCGACTTTTGAATTCGGGATCATCCGCAAGGAATGCATGCAGCACCTTGATCGCCACATAGCGATCGAGGCTCTGCTGATAGGCACGGTAAACCTCGGCCATTCCGCCCCGGCCAAGCCGCGCGATAATCTCATATTTGCCTAAGCGTCGGGTTCCCACAGTTCTGAGGCAGCCTTGACCGTACGTCGGCAAACCGTAACAGGCATATCCTAATAGGTTTGTGTTCTATAACCAAATTCTGATTTGCGGCCCCATCGGCATAGACAGGGCCGCGTCTCACTACCGTTCAGCCGCCTGCGGCAATCCCCTGAATGCCGCCTTCAGTCATCTTGCGGGCATCCAGCGCCTTTTCCGCATCGGCTTCGGACATCAGCCCCTTCTCGACGACAATTTCGCGAATGCTGCGGTTCTCTGCGAGCGACTGTTTGGCCACTGCCGCACCGTTCTGGTAGCCGATGATCGGGTTGAGGGCGGTCACCAGAATGGGGTTGCGCGCCAGCCAGCCTTCCGCGCGTTCGCGGTTGGCAACGAGCCCCTTTGCGCAGCGTTCGTTGAACGCATTCACAGAGCCAATCATGACCTGCATCATCTCAAACAGATTGTGGGCAATGATCGGCATCATCACGTTCAGTTCAAGCTGCCCGGCCTGCGCCGCCATCAAAACCGTCGTATCGCAGCCGATCACATGGAACATCGCCATGTCAAGCATCTCCGCCAGCACCGGGTTGACCTTGCCGGGCATGATGGATGACCCGGGCTGTACCGGCGGGCACGTCAGTTCGGCCAGGCCGGTGGTCGGGCCGCTGGAAAGCAGGCGGACATCGTTTGCGATTCGGACAAGATCCTGCGCGACGACCCGCATGGCCCCTGAAAAAAACACCGCATCGCCGTGCGACTGCATGGATTCGAACAGATCGTCAGACGTGTGCAGCGTGAGGCCGCTCAACCGGCTGAGCGTCTTCACCATACGCTCGTGATATTCCTCGTGCGCGTTCAGTCCTGTCCCCGTCGCGGTGCCGCCGATGCCCAGCCGGCGCATGCTGTCGGCCGCCACCGTCAGCTTGTCAACGCCGCGCCGAATGGAGACAGCCCATGCGCGGACTTCCTGCCCCAGCCGCACGGGCACAGCGTCCTGAAGATGCGTGCGGCCGCTCTTGACGATATCATCCCACTCGGTCGCCTTCGCCTCGAATGTGTCTGCCAGCGCATTAAGCGATGCGAGCAGTTCATCCACGCGCCACAGCACCCCTAGCCGAATCGCCGTCGGAATCGTATCGTTGGTGCTTTGCGCCATGTTGACATGGTCGTTCGGGTTCACAGGCTTCGTGGTCGCAGTCAGCTCATGTCCGAGAATCTGATTGGCGCGATTGGCCAGCACTTCATTGCTGTTCATGTTGTGGCTCGTCCCCGCGCCCGCCTGAAACGGATCCACCACAAACTGGTCACGCAGACCCCCGGCAAGAACTTCGTCCGCAGCCTGTATGATGGCGTCAGCAATTTCGGGCTTCAGGAGCCCAAGATCACGGTTGACTTCCGCCGCTGCGCGTTTGATCAGCACCTGTGACCAGACAAAAGCGGGCCACGGCTTCAGGCCGCTGACCGGAAAGTTATCGATTGCACGCTGCGTCTGGGCACCCCAAAGCGCCTCTGCCGGGACCTGAACTTCACCCAGCGAATCCTTTTCAATGCGGAATTCTGACATGCAAGCCTCGCGATTCTTCGTCAACGCAAAAGCACTCGAAAGCGCCACCGATTGTAGCGCCTCCGAGTGCTTCTGAGTATCGTCTTGTGATGACTGGAACTATCGGGCTGCGTAGCGGCTGGCGATTTCGTCCCAGTTGACGGTATTCCACCAGGCGGCCAGATAGTCTGCGCGCCGGTTCTGATACTTCAGATAATACGCATGTTCCCACACATCAACCCCGAGGATGGCCTTCTTGCCTTCCATGATCGGGTTATCCTGATTGGGCGTTGAGGAAATGCTCAGCGACCCATCCGGCGCGACCAGCAGCCAGGCCCACCCGGAACCAAAGCGGGTCATGCCCGCCTGCGCAAACTGCGACTTGAAGGCGTCAAAGCTGCCGAACGCGCTGTTGATTGCACTGGCCAGCTCACCCGTCGGCTCACCGCCACCATTGGGGCCCATGGCACTCCAGAAAGCGGCGTGATTGTAGTGGCCACCTCCATTGTTACGAACGGCGTTGCGAATGCCTTCAGGAAGGCTATCGAGGCTCGTCAGCAGTTCCTCGATCGACTTTGACTGAAGATCAGGATGGGCTTCCAGCGCCTTGTTCAGGTTGGTGACATACGCTGCGTGGTGCTTGCCGTGGTGAATTTCCATCGTCTGCTGGTCGATGTGAGGCTCCAGCGCATTGGACGGGTACGGCAGGGGAGCAAGTTCAAAGGCCATGATGTTCTCCGTTCACCTGATACAAATAAATCATTGACGATTGTAGCACGCCGCCCCTTACCGTCATCCACCTGTCGGGCACTGTTGCGGGTCAATTTAGCAACTGCTAACATTCTCTCTGCCGCCTGAAAGTGAGACATGACAGAACAGACCGCGCTCCCGCACCGTGAAGCCCTGCACAGTTCCCGACGCGTCTATGCTGTTCTGCTGGTGGGAATCATCGCGGTGTCAATGGCCGCCATCTTCATCCGCTTTGCCCAGATCGAAGGTGTGCCTTCACTGGTCATTTCGGGTGGGCGTTTGCTGATTTCCACCCTCGTGCTCATGCCGCTCGTGTTCACCCGGTATCGCGATGAAATTCGCAGTCTGACGCGTTCAGACTGGCTGCTCGCTTCGTTAAGCGGCATCTTTCTCGCGGCACACTTTACGCTCTGGATCACGTCGCTTGAGTTTTCGACGGTGCTGATCAGCGGCGTGTTCGTGGCGACCGGCCCGCTGTGGGTAGCCCTTCTGGAATTCTTTCTCTTCCGTGTCAGGCTGAACCGGATCGTGATTGGCGGGCTGGCGCTGGCCGTCGTTGGCAGCATCGTCATCGGCGTGGGCGAGACAGGGTCTGGTGGGGGAACACAACCCTTGCTGGGGGCCGGGCTCGCTACCGGCGGTGCCATCGCGCTGGCAGGTTATCTGTTATGTGGGCGAAAACTGCGAGCGAAACTTCCCCTCTGGCCGTATGTCTGGCTGGTCTACGGCTGTGCCGCAATCATGCTGTGCATCGCAATTCTGGTCTCGCAGACCCCGGTTGCAGGGTATTCGGCAAATGGCTATCTGTGGGTTCTGATGACGGCACTGGTTCCCCAGCTCATCGGCCATACCTCGTTCAACTACGCGCTGCGCTATGTGTCAGCTACCTATGTGAGCATTGCCACGCAGCTTGAGCCGATCGGGAGTGCGGTCGCAGCGATGGTCATCTTCAGGCAGGTTCCAACGCTGGTCCAGACACTCGGTAGTCTCGTCATCCTGGTCGGTGTCAGCCTGGCGACGATCGGCCAGAGAACTTCGGGCGATCAGGAACCGGCGAGGTCGAAGCCCAGGTAGCTGCTCGGCCCCGGCCAGATTTCGACTTCCGGGATCGCGTCTGGCAGTGACACCGGAGCCATCATCGACTGCAGCACGCCCTCCAGCAGCATCTCCTGCAGGGTGTAGTCGAGCAGGAGCGAAAAATCGACATCGTTTCGCGGCGTGGCCAGCGCCAGATAGTTCCGCGTGAAGAACACGGGCCGGCCGTTGGCGTCGGTCAGAAACGAGAGCGTATCCGGATTATTCTGCTGATGTGGCAGCAGGCGGATACTGTCGGCCAGTACAGCCGTCAGGTTCAGGTCTGTCGCCGCAAGAATGGCAAACGCGACATCGGATTCATTGGCCAACTGATAGACATCGTTGACAATCGCACGCGCAGCCTCAGCCTGTGCGCGCAGCACCTCGTCTGCGTCCGGCTCGTCGGAAAAGATTCCGACGGCTTTGCCCCGAAGGTCACCAAAACCATTGATCCCGGCGCTGGTCTCAAACAATAGCTGATAGCCGTGCATAAGATAAGGCTCGCTGAAGTCAACGCGATCGGCGAGGTTCCAGTCGGGCTGCACACCGACAGCAAGATCGGCCTGCCCGTTGGCCACCTGATCGACCGGCGACGTGCCATCGTCCGGCACGTAAACGACTGTCACATTCCAGCGTCGGGCGATTTCGTTGATCAGCGAACGATGGACTGCATCGAGCCGACGCACCGATTCCGGCGCATCTGGCGGCACATCGCGAATGCCCGCAACCCGCAGCGTCCGTTCAGCCTGCAGACGCGGCACCACATACTGCGACGGAAATGGAACATTGGACGGTGCGTCGGCGGCAGTTGGCGCACTCTCACCTACGTTCAGCCATGGAATAATGGCGTTGGGCGGATAGTCCACATCGCTGAAGTTGGCGCGGTGGATCTCGTTTAACCTGCCGCTCGTATCAAAGAAATGCAGCGTGCGATCAACCAGCGCGCGCAGGTTCGCATCCTGGCGGCGCATTCCGATGGCGAACGGCTCGCGCATGACCGGCTCAGCCAGCATGCGAATGATGCCGGGCTCGGTGACTGCCCGCTGCATATGCACGCGGTTGGCGATCAGCCCGTCGATGGTGCCACCCGTGAGGGCCGTCAGCGCCTGATCCTGATTCACAAACTGTACCGGCGTCACGGTGACACCCGTGCGCGCCGTCCAGTACTGAAGCGCTGTCTCTGATCGGGTCCCAAGAATGTAACCGACCGTGCGGCCCGCCATTTCAGGAAGCGCCTGTGCCGCGTCGCCATCGCGCACGACCATCACCTGTTCAGACGGGTAGTAGGCCTCACTGAATTCGATGAGCCCATCCAGCTCGCGAAGGTGAGGCTGTGCTGCAATCAGCAGGTCAATTTCGCCCGCGAGTACCTGATCGACACCGGTCTGACGCGTGACCTGAGAGAGGACGGTTGTGACGCCCCAGGCTTCTCCGAGCGCACGGGCGAGATCGGCATCAAAGCCGGAAGTATCGCCGCGAATGTTGAGTTCACCGAATGGAGGCTCATTGTAGAGAATACCGACGCGCACCTGGCCGTCAGCGACGAGCCGGCTGATGGCACTTTCACCCGGCAGTGTGTCGATCGACTGAGGAGGCACTGTCGGTACGAGCGTCGGCCGAACGAGGGTTGGCGCGGGTGAAACATCCTGCGCGCTCACCAGCAGCACTCCCGTGAGCATGATGGCCGCAGCGAACAGGATGCTGACGTTACAATTGAACCGATTGCCCATACAGTTGTCTTGCCTCGATTACAGCGATCACCGGGTCAGTGACCAGAAAACGAATATCCTGATGGCGAGCCATGCGCTCCACGATCAGCGTAGATGATACGTCGATAAGAGGCCCGTCAATCCACACGGTGCGATCGCCAATGCCGGGCACCTGAGCCTCAACTGCGGCCATCGAAAAGCCTGACACACTGCGGGCGACGACGGCCAGAGACGCCAGCGCCAGAATGTCGGCAGGCCGGTGCCATGTCGGGAAGCCCTGCAGCGAATCGGTACCCATCAGCAGGCAAAGTTCGACGCCGGGATAACGTTCCTGTACCTGCTGCAGCATGTCTACGGTGAAATGAGGGCCGGGGCGGTCGATATCAATCCGCGACAGGTGGAAGGCTGGCGTCCCGGCAATCGCGGCCGACACCATATCGAATCGGTCTTCGGCGTCACTACGCACGTCCGCCCGCTTGTGCGGCGGATCTGCGGCCGGCACAAACAGGACATCGCAGTCGAGCTGCTCGGCCGCAAACTGAGCCGTGATCAGGTGGCCGATATGCGGTGGATCAAATGTGCCGCCGAATACAGCCAGCCGCATTTAGTCTGACCACTCCAGAGCATTGTCACCGATGTAGACCGTATCGCCTTCCTGAACACCGGCGTTTCGCAGCGCCTCGGTGACGCCAAGGAAATCCAGCGTCCGCTGAAAACGCAGCACCGCCTCCTCATAGTCCCAGTACGTCAGGCGGGCAGCCCGTTCGATGCGCTTTCCGGTGACGCGATACTCACCGTCGCCGATCTTCGCGACCTCGAACACGACCTCTTCCGGCGGAAGCTCATACACCGGCATGACAGCCTCCGGTACTGCAGCGTCTTCAGGCAGCGCAGCGTGCTCGCGGAAGGCGCGCTGGAGCAGATCAGTGACATGCAGCCGACCGGCCGCGCTGATGGCGATCGGCTCGATCCCTCGGGACTTCAGCTCGGTCTGAATGGCCGGCCAGCGTTCCTGTGCTTCAGGCTGATCGATCTTGTTGAAGGCGACGATCTGCGGGCGCCGGCCAAGCGCTTCGTCATACAGGGCAAGTTCCATGTTGATCTGATTGAAGTCAGCCAGCGGATCGTCACCCATGCCATCCAGCAGATGGATGAGCAGGTGCGTGCGCGTGACATGACGCAGGAAGCTGTGGCCAAGGCCAACGCCCATATGGGCACCCTCGACCAGTCCCGGAATGTCGGCGAACACGAGGTCATCGCCATCGTATTCGACCACGCCGAGGTTGGGTTCGAGCGTGGTGAAAGGATAAGGCGCAATCTTCGGCCGTGCATTGCTGATCACCGAAAGCAGTGTCGATTTCCCTGCATTCGGTACGCCAACGATGCCGACGTCCGCAATCAGCCGCAGCTCAAGCTGAATCCAGCGTTCTTCGCCCGGCGCGCCCTTTTCTGCAAAGCGCGGGGCCTGTGCATTGGCGGTTGCAAAGCGCGAGTTGCCGCGTCCACCGCGCCCTCCTTTGGCCACAACGACGGTATCCGTCGGCTTCAGAAGGTCTGCCAGCAGTTCAGCAGTCTCCGCATCCCGAACAACAGTCCCAGGCGGAACCTCAATAATTACGTCGTCTGCGCTGCGGCCGGTCTTGTTGGATGTGCCGCCCTTGCGGCCCGGCTCTGCCTTAAAGTGCACTTTTTTGGTGAACTGGATCAGCGTGCTCATCTTCGGATTCACGCGCAGGATGACGTCGCCGCCCTTGCCGCCGTCTCCCCCGTATGGGCCGCCATGCGGCTCAAATTTTTCGCGTCGAAAGGCAACCATACCATCGCCGCCTTTGCCGCTGGATACGAAAATTTTCGCCTGATCAATCATGAGCTGCTGTCACTGCATCGCATTCCAGTTCAGGAATCCACGAGGGCCGCCCCGCGCGATACCAGTCGATCGTCCGGTGAGCACCCGTTTTGAAATCGGTCGGCGAAAAGCCAAGTTCACGCCGCGCCTTCTCGTTTGAAACGCGCCAGTAATTATACACGTACGATCTCAGGTTCAGGGGGTAGAAGGGTTCACGGCGGGTAAGCGTCGCAACACCTTCCATCAGCCGCGAGGTGAAAATTCCCATCCAGCCCGGCAGCGACAGGCGCGGAACGCGAATATGTGCATAGGCACAGACCACATCGAATGCCTCGCGGTGGGTGATCGCATCGCCGCACAGATTGTAGATTTCGCCGGGGCGTCCACGCTCGAGCGCGAGCAGGATGCCCTGCGCCACATCCGGCACATAAGCCGGGAAAATCACGTAGCGGCCGCCATCCATCTGCATGACGATGCCGCGCATGGGATCCTGAAAGAAGAGGCGGTTGAACGCATACGATCCCAGCGGGCCGTAGAATGCGCCGGGTCGCACAATCAGCGCCGGCAGCCCTTTCGCAGCGCTTTCAAGGACGGCCTGTTCGGCACGCAGCTTGCTGGCCTGATACGCGTCGGCGGGCTGGGCCGGATGGGTCTCATCGACGATGCGGCTGGGGTCAGGATTGCCAATGACGGCGATCGTCGATATATAGACGAACTTCGCGATGCCGGCGGTCTGAGCCGCCTGAAGCAGATTGTGCGTTCCGCCGACATTCGTCCGCTCGAAGGCTTCCGCCTGGCCCCAGAATCGAAAGGCTCCGGCTGCGTGGATGACCTGGCTTGCACCCGCCAGCGCACGCTCGACAGCCTGCGGATGTAAAATGTCGCCCTGAATGATTTCAGCGGCAGGGTAACGCCCCAGCCATGGATGGTCAGAAGGCCTGCGCACGAGCGCACGAACCGGATAACCCGCGCGGCACAGGACTGGCATCAGGTGCCGTCCCAGAAAGCCTGTCGCGCCTGTGAGTAGGATCGTAGCGGTTTTCAAACGCTGGTCAGTTTACGGCGAGGATTTGTCTGGATCTGGGAGCGTTTTGCAGAAGCCATGTCTCCAGGCGCTCTGGCACGTAGTGGGTCACCATCGTCTCCTGAATGCGATGATGAAGCTTCCAGCGCTGGTCATGCGAGCTGAACAGCATCATGTAGACAAGCATGGCGTTACCGAGGTCCTCTGTGGCGATCCGGGATTGGGTCGCAGGATCGTACAGGGCCGCGCGCCGATTGCGCTGGATGTCGACCAGCAGCCCGCAGGTACCGGGCTCGCTGAAGCCGAAAACGAAGGGATGATGCTCGGTACGAATAGCGACCCCCAGACGGGGAAACGTGTTGTTTTCGGCTTCATCATGGAAGCGGGCGAGGAACGGGCGCGTCATGAAGCGCTCGGCATCGCGCTGCCAGCCGTGCACGCCGGAAAACCGGCCGGCTGATTCTGCCCAGCCGAGCGTTTCGCGATAGTTACGCAGCAGCGCATTGGTCACTTCTGACGGAGCAGACCACGCAAAATCGGCAGCAAATTCGTCTGTGGAAAGCCACATCTCGCGAGCAGCACGACGCTGCATGCGGTGGGCCCACGGAACTGGATCTGCCGGTTGGAACGCCATTGAGTGCCTCAAAACATGCTGGAGCCAACTGTAGCACAAACAGCGCGTTAATCAACCTGAAGCACTTCAAAAACCTTCAGTCGCACACGCGAAGCATTCATCGGCTGGTCAAACAACAGATGTGCGCCAGCCGCTCTCAGCGCTTCGATCTGTGCGCTGTCGGAAGCCATCGCATCTGCGAGAACAATCACCGGAAGCGCCTCGAAGCCAGCCCGCTCGCTGAGCGCGATCAGTTGTTCAGCCGCTGTAATGTCGTCTCGTGAGAAGTCGGCGATGAAGACTGCCGGTTGACAGCCGGCGACGACACCCTGTTGCAGCACCTCGAAAATGATCTCATCGGACGCATCAACCGCCTGCATGTCCAGTTCGATCAGCGCATCCTGAAGCGCATGAAACAGCTCGGAGTCTGCACCGATGATGACCGCGCATTTCCCTTCCGTCACCGGCGTTCCGGACTGGCTGGCAGCAAGCTGTTCGAAGCTGAGGTTCGGGCTGGAGTCTTCCAGCAGCGCGGCCACCATTTCGTTCGTGGCGCGCCGCGCTTCTTCACCTTCTTCGAAGGCGACCACAGCGTCTGTCAGTTCGGGCGCCAACCGTGCGACATCCATCTGAGCGGCTTCAGCCTCCTCCAGCGTCAGAAACGGATGTCCCCCGGGCCCGGTAAACACGAGCAGACCGGCGTGAATACTGGCGTCGACGCGGCCATGCAGGTCTGATTTCCGAATCAGATCCTGCGCCATCGCCAGCGCGCTTGCTGGCAGCGCCGTATGGACAAAGTAGATCGGTGCGCTTGAAGCATCGGTATGCCCGGCCACGAACCCAAATCGATTGCGGTCAGGCATCGCCGTCAGCCACACGAACTGGCGTGAGAAACGTTCGACGGCGCCGGAAGCGATCAGATTCTTCAGTTCCCAGTCGGCGATGGTATGCCCGAACTGGCTTGGATCGTAGTCCCGATAGCTGCCTGAGAGCAGCTCCTGTGCGCGGTTTTCAGTCCACAGAACGGCTGGCTCACCGTCATCCAGAACGATGATCTGCCCGCGTGCGACTGCAGACCCTTTGACTGGATGGGTCATAGGTTCACAAAATAAGACGCAGCCGAACGATCAATCATCTCTTTGGTCAGAACCGGCGGCTTGTTCATGTAAGTCGCAATGTCGATCAGCTGATTGATCAGGTCACGCGGGTGAACTGCGCGCAGCTTGCGATTCTGGTTGAGATACCATTCCTTGTACAGATATGCGAGGGCCTGTTCATCGTATTTGATATTCTTGGCAGCGCACACCCGCTGGAAGATTTCGCGAAACTGTTCCGGCGTCGGGTCGGTAATCTCGATCTTGTGGCGAATGCGGCGCAGGAACGCTTCGTCGACCAGGTCACGCGGATCAATATTGGTCGAGAAGACGATCAGCACGAAAAATGGCAGTTCGATCTTTCGACCAGTCGCCAGCGTCAGGTAGTCATCCCCTTTTTCAAGCGGAACGATCCAGCGATTGAGCAGGTCACGCGGACGCACCTGTTGACGGCCGAAGTCGTCAATCAGGAACATGCCGCCGTTGGCCTTCACCTGAAACGGCGCTTCGTAAAACTTGTTGATGTCATCGTAAACGAGGTCAAGGCCGGCGAGCGTCAGTTCACCGCCGACCATGATCATGGGCCGTCGAATGCGCACCCAGCGCGGGTCAGGTGACATTCCAACGCCGAGGCGGATCCGTTCTTCCGGTTCGGCAAGCTCATGGTTGACATTGTCAAAGACCCGGATCACCTGGCCATCGACATCAAAGGCATATGGAATCCAGATCGAACCGCCCAGCACCATGCGGCCCACCGTTTCCGCAACCGTCGTCTTGCCGTTGCCAGGCGGGCCATACAGGAAAATTGATTTGCCGCTGTTGATCGCAGGGCCGATTCGCCCCAGCATCTCGTTGGAAATGACGAGGTTACGCATGATGCCGCGCAGATCTTCTTCATGCACCAGCAGACGTTCGCGGTTCTGCTCGCGCATTGCCTGGATATACTGCTGCAGTGTCACGGGCGCAGGGCCGGCGTACTGCGACCGGTCGAGGGCCTCCCGCGCCTTGTTTGCGCCGGCTGACGAGATCAGGTACTGAAAGCCGGCTTCACCAAGGCCACCCGTGCCCTTCACCTCAACATATTTTTCGCGCTTGAGGAACTCCATGACACTGTCCAGGACGCCAGTATAGGGCAGCTTGACGATGTCGGCGATCTGATGGCCCGGCATATAGCCGCCAAAATACAGCACCTTGAGGACGAGATCGGCGACGTTCAGCAGGTTGAGGCCCGTGTCTTCCAGTTTGGACAGCGGCGGCGGCATCCATGCCCCGTTGAGATCGCCCGTTGAGGAGCGCAGCGGCGTCGAAATACTCTTGATCGGCTGACGAGGAAGACCCGAGCGGTCGGTCATGCAACACACTCCAGAGAGATAAACATTCGTGTACGTTGCGGATAACTGATGAGCGTCACGATGTGCGGTGATGGCGCATGCACCGATTATATGTCCGAATGAAGATTGTAGATAATGAACGAACTTGCGGAAGCAGGGGTGAAAACGCTTGAGGAAATGACCGACCCGCGTTACAGTTCAGGCACGTCGTCCGTCATAAACAGAACTCATCCACGCGCCCCATGATCGAGCAGATCGTCTGGCTCGGCCACAGCAGCTTTCGAATCGACGCTGTGCCCCGAATCTACATCAATCCCTGGCGAATCGCCGACGCCACCCTGCCCGCTGATCTGATCCTGCTGGGACAGGATACCTACGATTGCTGCTCACCCGCAGACGTCGCCAAACTGCGAACCGATTCAACCCGCATCATCGGCTGCGAAGGTGCTTCGCGCGAAGTGGAAGGCTGTGAAATTCTGCGCCCGTTTCAGACCATTTCGATGGGACGTGTCAGCATCAAGGCAGTCCCCGCCTATGACGCGGCCATCGGCCACAACGGCTCTGGCGCGCACACCATCGGCTTCATCATCTCGCTGAACTTCTACGATATCTACTACACAGGCAACACGACGTTCGTGCCGGAAATGGAAGGACTTCGGCCGGACATTGTCATGCTGCCCGTCTCGGAATCCTCACGGATGTCAGGTACGCAGGCGGCGCTTGCGCTGACGACCATGAAGCCGCGCTGGGCGATTCCGTACTCGTGGGATGCGGCAAACAAGGCGAGCGCGATTCAACTGGCCCAGCATGCGGGCGACAGCGCCAACGTGCTGCTTATGCAGCCAACGCTCTGAAAGCTGAATAAACAAATCGGGGCGACCATTCTATCGGTCGCCCCGATTACAGCGTCGCGGTTCAGGCCGCGTCTTTCTGCGATTTCCTGCCTGATGGCCACTCAATCGGCGCATCATCATTTCCGAACAGCCTCGGCGGTCGAACGCCGTTGATGACATCCGCATCGATCTCGACGCGGGTGAGGTCCTTGCGACCGGGTGCTTCAAACATCAGATCGAGCAGACGGCTCTCGATGATGGATCGCAAACCGCGCGCACCCGTGCCGCGCTTCATGGCGATTTCCGCTGCCGCGTCGAGCGCAGATTCGGTGAATTCGAGCTGAACATTGTCCAGCGCCAGAAGCTGCTGATACTGTTTGACCAGCGCATTTTTCGGCTCCACCATGATCCGTTTGAGCGCGTCATGGTCGAGCGGATCCACCGTCACCAGCACCGGAAGCCGCCCGACGAATTCAGGAATCATACCGAACGCAATCATGTCTTCAGGACTCAGCCGTCTGAAAAGTGCAGCCTTGTCCTTGTCGGCGCGATTACTTTCGGCCTGGAAGCCGATTGCGCCGCGGCCGCCGATGCGCTTGATGATCTGCTCCTCGATGCCGGCAAACGTCCCACCGCAGATAAACAGGATGTTGCTCGTATTCACCTGCAGAAATTCCTGGTGCGGGTGTTTGCGGCCGCCCTGCGGCGGCACGTTGGCCACCGTGCCCTCAATGATCTTCAGCAGGGCCTGCTGGACACCTTCGCCAGAGACATCACGGGTAATCGAAGGGTTGTCCGCCGACTTGCGCGAAATCTTATCGATTTCATCCACATAGACGATCCCCTTCTCTGCCCGCGAGATATCACCATCGGCAGCCTGAACCAGACGCAGCAGGATGTTCTCGACATCTTCGCCGACGTAACCGGCCTCCGTCAGCGACGTGGCATCGGCAATGCAGAATGGCACATCAAGCATGCGCGCAAGCGTTTGGGCAAGCAGCGTTTTGCCGCTGCCAGTCGGCCCGACCAGCAGAATGTTGCTTTTGTCGAGTTCAACCCCGTTTGACAGGCCGCCGCTGCGAATGCGCTTGTAATGGTTGTAGACTGCCACACTGAGGACGCGTTTGGCATGTTCCTGACCGACGACGTACTCATCGAGGTGCGCCATGATCTCTCGCGGGGCCGGCAGGCTGTTCAGCTCAAAGGGCGCATCTGCTTCGATGCGCGATGGCACGTTCTCCTCGAACAGCACCCGCTGACACAACTCCACACAGTTGTCGCAGATGAAGACGCCATCCGGCCCGGCAATGAGCCGTTCGACTTCATCATGGCTTCGCCGGCAGAACGAACACCGTTGTGTCCCTGGCGTGTAGGTCACAGCCATCTCCCCGTTTCCGGCAGACGGTGCGGGTTGTGCACACCGCGAGCCTCAGGTCTCTCCTCGAGCATCTAGTTGGAATTCTTCAGCAGGCCAGCACCGTTTCCGGCGGTCACCTGCGCTGCCTTTGAACCGTGCAGCACGGCATCGACCAGGCCGTAATCAACAGCCTGCTGCGCGCTCAGATACACGTCACGGTCGGTATCGCGCTCGATCACGTCGCGATCGCGCCCGGTGTGCAACACAAACAGGTCGTTCAGCCGATCCTTCAGGCGCATGATCTCGTTGGCCTGAATCACGATGTCGGATGCCTGTCCCTGTGCGCCGCCAAGAGGCTGGTGCATATGAATCGTCGCATTGGGCAGGGCATAGCGCATGCCGTGTTCACCTGCCATCAGCAGCACGGTTCCGAAACTGGCGGTGAGACCAACTGCAGTGGTGCTGACCGGTGCACTGATCTGCTGCATGGTGTCATAGATAGCCATACCGGAATAGATCACGCCGCCGGGGGAATTGATGAACATCTGAATCTGACGTTCGGAATCTTCGCGCTGGAGGAACAGAAGCTGAGCGACGATCAGGTTTGCGATCTGATCATTCACCGGCGTTCCCATGATGACGATGCGCTCTTTGAGCAGCAGTGAGTAGATGTCGTAGGCGCGTTCTCCACGGCTGCCTGACTCAATCACCATCGGCACCAGGCTGGTGGGATACGTATTGAATGTCATGCGGATTCTCCTTCTTTCACGGTCTCTTCGGCGACTGAATCGCTCTCACCTTCCGGCGAGGAATCTGGCGGCAGTTCCGGTGCCCGGCCCTGCGCGATCTCGATAATACGCTGGGTCGTCTTTTCCCGGTAAAGCTGATCAAGCGCGTTGCGTCGCAGATCTGGCGACTGAAGCAACTGACGGACTGAGTCTCGCTGATCTTCCTGAATTCCGCCAAGCGTCTGCTCCATGTCCGCAAGCAGTTCTTCGGCCGTCACGTTGATGCGTTCGGCACTCGTCAGCTCGCGCATCACCAGACCGCGTTCGACACGACTCACGGCAGACGGGCGGTACTCCGTGTACAGATCCTGGTCCGTGCGTTTAAGCACATTCTGATAATCCTTGAGCGTGAAACCCTGCTGCTGAAGCTGACGGTCGAACTGCTTCAGCAGCTCCTCGATTTCATCAGCAACCAGCGCTTCCGGATACCGAATGTCAGACATCCTGACGATTTCGTCGAGGGCGCGCCGAACATAGTCAGCGCGATAATCGGCTTCAGCCTGCGCACGCAGATTTTCGCGCACGCGCACCCGCAGTTCGAGCAGCGTGAGCGGCTTTTCTTCAGACTGGGTCAGCCGCGCCGCAAATTCATCGTTGAGCACGGGCAGCGTCATGTTCTCAATTTTTGACGCGGTGACCGTAAAGTGAACCGTCTTTCCGGCTGCATCTCCAAACGCTTCGTTATCCGGCACGATCAGGTCGAACGACCGCTGTTCGCCCACGGCAATGCCGACCAGCGCTTCCGCGAAGCCAGGAACAGGTTCGTGATCGGCGTCCAGAATGATCGCGGCGGCATGTTCATGGATAAAGGTGTCATCGTCATCGTGATGATGATCATGGTCATGGTCGTGATCATGCTCATGGTCATGCCCGTCCGAAGGCTCATCCGCCGATTCCGGGGCATCTTCCGCGGAGCTGACTTCCTGTTCGCGCACGATATGGCTGTGAATATCAACTGTGACGCGATCGGTGAGCTGGGCAGGGCGTGTGCTTTCTTCAATGACCGCCTGCTGTTCCTGAAGGTTCTTCAGGGCCCGGTCAACCGTGTCATCCGTGATTTTTGGCTCATCGTATGGCAGGCGAACCGAACGGTAATCTCCGAGCTGTACTACCGGTTGCAGCGGCACGGAGAAGACCATTGTCGGGGCGGGATCGACCTTGAAGTCCTGGAAAGAGCCTGGGCCATAGGGATCCAGCCCGGTCTCGCTGAGCATCTGCTTGTAAATGCTGTCGGCCAGAATCTCGAACGCATCGGTCACGATCGCCTGCTCACCGTAGTAGCGCGCGACGACGGAGTACGGCGCCTTTCCCTTGCGAAAACCGGGAATATTGACCCTGCCGGATATCTTGCGCGCCGCCTGCAGCTTGGCCTTCTCAAGCTGATCGTGCGGAAGTTCGACGGTGACGCGAGCAGTATGATCTGCCTGATGTTCAGTTTGAATATTCAAGAGCTGTACCTTACCGGTTGCACAAAATCTGGAGACGTACGCGTCATTATAAGGGTGCATTCACTGTAATACGAGATGCGTTTGAATCGCATTAGTGTGCCGGCTGCAGGATGGGTGTTTCGTGAGGAGCAGGAGAACTGATGGGGATAGAGGGACTCGAACCCTCACCTCTTGCGAGACATGATCCTAAGTCATGCGCGTCTGCCAGTTCCGCCATATCCCCCGGGATTTCGCGGTCATTATAGTGGAGGCATGTGGGTGCTTCAAGCCGGGCAAACCGGGTACAATCTACGCGTGAACCTACCCTTCTCCCGAACTTTCTTCCCATGAGCAAACCCAACACCATTCCCCGGCCGACCGGGCCGCAATCGCTGAAGGCGCTGCAGGCCATGCTGCACGAAAACAGCGTGCTGGCTGCATTTCGTGCCTTTCACGAACAGCTTGGCGATGTCTTTCGGCTGCAACTGCCGGGCTTCGATCCGATTGTCCTGGTTGGCGCGGAAGCCAACGAATTCGTCCTGCTTACTGAGCGTGCACGGCTCAGGTGGCGCTCGGAAAGTGACCCCATCGCCCGGCTGCTCGGGCACGGCCTGCTGGTTGAAGATGGCGAAACCCTGCACGACCGGCCTCGGCAGGTGATGAGCCCGGCGCTGCACCAGACCGCGATTCGCCAATATCTCGCAGCCATGCAGCGCGGAACCGATCATGTCCTGGAGCGGTGGGAAGATGGCACGACGATCGATGTGGTCGAGGCGATGCGAGAAATGTCGATGCTCATCGTCTTCGAGTCGTTCTTCAGCGATGATTTGCGCGCATCACTCGACTCGCTCTGGAATGCGACGATTCGGCTGATGGGATTCATCTCGCCCGGCTTGTGGATGATCTGGGCAAACGCACCCGCAGCGGGCTATGAGGAAGCGCGCCGCCAGTTAGACGCGTATCTGTACGACATCATTCGATGCAGGCGCAGTCTCGATCAGCAGCCGGATGATCTGCTCGGTCTGCTCATCCGGGCAGGCTACGATGATGACCTGATCCGCGATGAGATGATGACGATGGTGGTCGCCGGGCACGACACCACAACCGCCCTGCTCGGCTGGGTTTGGGTGCTTTTGTGCCAGCACCCCACGGTGATGCAGGCGGCAGCAGACGAGGCACGAAGTGTCCTCGGTGCTTATGATCCGTCTGTTCAAATCACCATGGAACAGTTGAACGCCATGACGCTGACGGATGCGATCGTGAAGGAGACGCTCAGACTGTATCCGCCGGCACACCTGGGATCACGCATCGCGCTGGAAAATCTGCATTTTCGTGACTATTCGATTCCGGCGGGCAGCCGCGTCATCTACTCCATTTACCTGACGCATCGCTCGCCGGCCTACTGGGACCATCCTGACCAGTTCATGCCTGAGCGCTGGTACGGCAGTCGTCCACAGCGGTTTACCTATCTGC
>Ga0224722_1000559_pt1 | contig 21644 bp, 26 predicted proteins | sample Balambano_FR1_Me_FD_161646 | JGI IMG/M metagenome (GOLD analysis project Ga0224722, IMG submission 161646) | Freshwater sediment microbial communities from Lake Towuti, South Sulawesi, Indonesia - Balambano_FR1_MetaG | ecosystem: Environmental > Aquatic > Freshwater > Lake > Sediment | place... | reverse complement strand
AAGCGGTGGAGGATGTACTCCATGAACGTCCACAGTAGGGCGAACCCAAACACAAACGCACCCACGAACCACAACGGGGACACAGTCGCAGGCCAATTGACTGCTCCCACGATGAGGAAGATCGCCACAATAGGCAACCAGATGATCGCTATCGCTTGCGGCGTGATATGCGTGAACCTCTCCAAAAAGTCAGACTTCAACAGACGCACCGGCACCTGATCATAAATAATTTTGTCATGCGGGATCGTGTCAACATCCACCGCCATGAGCCTATCGAGCATCGTCATGCAACCTCCTGCAACCTCCTGAACTGAAACGCCATGTATTGTAGCGGAGGGCAATGGCGTGAACAGACCTCATGGCAAGCGCTCAGACTGACAGCATTCAATTTTTACGTTGACCCCGGTAACATTACTCGCGTTCAACCGGTATTTGGATCTCCATTACGCGCGGCTGCTCCCACGCCGCGCGGTCATCGGGGATATCCGCCTCGCGGCCGAACAGATGCAGCTCCCGGATTGGGCCGGCCGAGCGAAAGCCGTTAGTCCCGATCCAAGCAAACAGCGCGATGATCGCTTGCGGAATGTCCCACAGCACCCCGTGATGAATCGTCGTTGCCATTGTCGCCACTGCTGGCAACGTCTGAATGTGCAACGGTATAGGCAGACCCGCCCTTTCCGCGCGCCTGACCGATGCGCCGTCCAGGGCGACAGCCACTTCCATGTCTATATCTTCATCGCGATACTCGTCGTTGTGATACAGCATCATCTCCGCGCCATCACGAGCATCACGCGCGCTGGTGCCATTGATGCTCACTAGCCCGTCATATAGCGCTCGAAGCGTCGGCGCGCGGAAGTCGGCCATCTGGCTGACGTGCGGCACATGCTGGCGGATGCCGGCGATGGTCAATGCATCCACTTTTTTCACGACCACCTCATAGCGCGACGGCCCGCCTTCCTGCTCGATCTGTTGCAGGCGCGCCTCTACCCGTGCCAACCGCGCCTGCTCCTGCGCCAATTGCTGCTCGATGTCGGCCCGCTTCATGGCCAGCATGCCGCGCAGTTGCGCCGGCGGCACATCCGCCTTAAGCAGTTGCTTGATCTGGTCGAGCGACAAGCCCAAATCCTTTAGCGCCAGGATGCGATTGAGTCGCGGCAGTTGCTCCACGGTGTAGTAGCGGTAGTCAGTGAACTGATCCACGTGGGCCGGCTTTAGCAAACCCAGCTCGTCATAGTGGCGCAGGGTGGGCACGCTCACCTGCGCCAGTTGAGAGAAGTCGCCGATGCGAAGCATGCGCTGATTCTATTGCGGCGCGTGGTGTGGTTCCGATCAAGGGTGCATTTTCCTAAAAGGGGACGCGCCGTGCGATTGGAAATCACGGCTATAGGGCTTTCAGCCAAGCGTCGGCCTGCGCCGACGCAGGCGTTGTCCGCGCAGGTCATGACCCTCGAAGGGGGCGGACAATCAGCATGTCGTAGTTCATGCGGCACCTTCTCCAAGAGTGCGCTTCGAGTGCAGCTCGATGCCACTAAACGTGCGCGCCACATCATGCAAAGCCAGCGGCCCGCCATGGCCGACATACAGCATGCGTGGCGCACGCGCGATTAACTGGGCGATGCTGGACTGCACTGTGCGCGCATCCTCGACGAAGTAGTGCAGGCGTGGCTGCGTAGGCCGAATCTGGCCGCCGAGATGCCCGCCCATCATCACATCGCCGACGATGGCTTCGTCCCCAATCAGCACGCTGATCGAGCCTGCGGTGTGGCCGGGCGTATGGATCACGTGGCCGTCCGCACCAAAGTCCGCCAGCGAAGACTGACCAGTCAATACGACATCTGGCTCGAACGGGTCGAATCGTTTATCTACGAATGGCTTGAGCAGGCGCGCCGTCCAGCGCGTGGTGGCAAAGGGCCGGTTCCGCCCCAGCCGGGCCATGTCCACATCGGCCGCGTGCAGGGCAACTGGCGCGCCAGTGATCTCGCGCAGCACCGCGGCGCTGCCTGCATGATCGCCGTGGCCATGCGTCAGCAGGATCAACGCAATGTCGCGCAGCGCGATTCCTTCGCGCACCAACGCGGCGATAATCCTGTCGTGATCGCCCGGCGCGCCTGTGTCCACCAGAATTGCGCGCTCACCCAGCAACACATAGGTGTTGGCAATGGGCAACTTGATCTTGACGATGCGAACCGGGCTAGGCACGACTCACCTCCAACTTTTGCGCGTCCGAGATTTTTACAGCAAATCGCCTGCGAATGAGCGACTCCCAAATGCTTTGGGGTGACAAGGCTCTAGCAAGATGCAAGCCGCTCGTGCCAACTCGGTAGCGCAACGCGGGCCTGGGCTGCGCGATGATCTTCGCCACCACCTCAACCACCCTGGGCAGTTCGATCCCGGCGCGATCAATGTAGGCCATGAAATCTTGCCGCGCCTGCTCGCGCCCTGCACCGTAAAGAGCCGAATAGTGCGCCACCGGCCGAATAGCGGTGACTTGCGTGCCGGTCTTTACGCCGCCAGGCTCAATCAGCGACACCGCAATCCCCAACGGCAACAGTTCGTAGCGCAACGCCTCGCTGTATCCCTCCAGCGCGAACTTGCTGGCCGAATAGGCAGCGGTGTATGGCAGCGCCAACAGACCGTTCACAGAGCTCATATTGATGATCTTGCCTGCGCCGTGCGCGCGCATGCTGGGTAGCACGGCCTGGGTCATACGCACCATGCCGTAGAAGTTTGCTTGCATTTGCTGATCCAACTCGGCCATGCTTGTTTCCTCAGCCGCGCCATACAGGGCATAGCCGGCGTTGTTGATCAGCATATCAATTCGCCCCACCCGGCCAAGCACCTCTTCCACACACGCGGCGACCGATGCGTCATTCGTCACATCAAGGGACAGCATATCGAAGCCATGCCCTGCGCCGTCCGGCTTGCGGCTGGTGCCGAACACGCGATGGCCGCGCCGGCTAAGGTCTTGCGCAATTGCCAGGCCAATGCCGCTGGATGCGCCAGTGATGAGGATATTCATGTGATGTAACTCTCCTACGGCGCTGTGACCAGGCCGATTACCAGCGCCACAATTGCGACCGTCAACAGCAGCGCGCCGATCACGGTCAGGGATGTGCCCAGCGACGGCGCATTGGGCTTGCCGATGACCATGTGCAGAAAGAACCCGCCGGACTGCGCCAATATGCCAACGAATACCGCGGCAGCGGCGACGACCTTGATCCCATCGGCAAGAGCGGTCTGATCCATGAAGACGTAATAGGCCAGCGACATGATGAGCAATACACCTGCATGGGCGTGACCTGCCCGAAACTGACTGACCTGAAACGGGGTAAGCCGGTCGCCCTGAATCAGCAGCCGCAGCAGCGAATACCCGCCGAACATGACGGTGGGCAACGCAATCCACGCCAGGATGATGAACAATCGCAAGGTTTCCATTACGCAACTGCCTCCTTCTGCAATGCGATGCGTTGGCGCATGCTCTCGCGCTGCGCCGTGATCGGCATATGCTCAGCGGCAGCCGCCAGACCAAAGCGCGGCATGTTGGCATACACGCTTTCGTAATTGCCCGCGCACACGCGATAGGTCTCGTGAAAGATGCCGACCACGCCGCTTGCGCCGACTGCTTGATTGAAGTTGCGCCACACGTCCAAGTGCAGATCGCCAGGGTTGCGGGCGAAACGCTCCAAGTCCTCGGCCGAGCGCCAATATTGCACGCTCAAGATCGTGCGCCATGCGACGAACGTTTCACTGCCGAGAAAGCCTTTGTCGGGCTGGCGATACAGCGTCGAGAGCATCGGCCCCATTGCGCTGGCCACGGGCATCCATTTACGGAATGCCCGCAGCCGGTTGATGCGCATGCCGATCAGAAAGACGGCGAAATCGCCGTGAATACCAGCCGTGTAACGGCCATTGAAGATGGGTGTGCCTGCCATGCCGTCATCATGCGGTCTCAGGCAGGGTGAGAGTCAAGCGCAATTTCGCTCAGCGTTGGCTAACGATGGCCTCGGCCAGCCTGTCCGCCAACATGCGTGAGCCTGTGGGGGTGAGATGCACGGCGCTGTTAGTGAACTCTTCCTGCGGCACGAGATCCCATAGGTCGAGATACGGGATGCCATCTTCGGCCGTGTGGTCGCGCAACAGCTCGCGATATTGGTCATACGCCCAACGCGGGTAGAAGAAGTTGTAGCGGGTGTCGCTGTTCTTGCCCTGGCTGATCAGGATCGGCTCGTTCACGATCAGCATTGGCACACCGGCGTCGGCGGCCATGCGCGCGCCCGCGCCCAGCACGTCAAACGCCAGCGCATCTTTTGACAGCGTGGGCGGCTGCATGGCTTTGAACGATTCGTCGGCCTCCAGATCGCGATGGGCCGGCTCGAACTCGGCCGGGATGTATTGGTCAATTCCGGTCGCACCCCACAGCGGCCCATACAGTTGCAGCCGCAGCCAATCGGCGATGCTGCGCCGCTGACCGACGACTGTGCGGCCCAGCACAGCCGGGTTGACGAAGGCCGGGTCGTTTGGGTCGGAGCGCAGTTGGTAGTCGGTGATGAGGCTGCGCACAGCATCGGCATTATTCAGCACGATGGGGTGCGTGAGTTGTTTGTTCGACGGGAACGACTCGAGCGTGGTCAACCACACGATCATGTCCGGCTCATACGCCATCGCCCGGCTGAGCATGAGCAGGTCTTTGGTCAGCGACATGATCGGATATCCGACGTTGTAGGCGCGCACGGCTCTGCCGTCACCAGTCTTCAGATTCTTGGCGTTGATTAGTCCGGCGGTCGTGTCTGCGTTTTGCAGTAACCAGCCCCAGGTAGAAGAGTCGCCGATGAGGAGCACGCGAAACTCGTCGGCCGGCTTCGCGCCCCGGCTCAACCGTTGCGAGGCGAACATCGCATCGAGGTTATACAGGCTGAGGTTGTAGGCTTTGGCCGGGTCGTCGCCGTAGGGCAGGCGCTCACGCCCAGGCACAAGCCCGTTGTAGAGCGAGATGCGCCCGAGCGCAGGCAGCGGGTTCATCAGCGCAAACAGCACATTCAACGCGATGAACAAGGCCAGCACTTTGGCCAGGAGGCGGAGGACGGTGCGGCGATCAACGCTCATAGGCCAATCAACTTGCCAAACACGTAGAGCGATAGCGGCACGCTCGGCAAGGCAAACCAGATCCATCCCAAGGCCACGAAGTGAAACGTCAGCACGATGCCGAGCACATTCACAGCCTGTTGCAGCCGTGGCCGCTCGGGTGGGATGGCCAGCCTGGTCTTGGCGAAGTCGCTCCAGCGGTTGTGAATGAACAGACCGGCACCGTGCCACAGCCCCCAAATGGCGAAGTTCCAGGTGATGCCGTGCCACAGGCCGATCAACAGCATGGTGGTGAGCTGGCCAGCCAGGATGATGGCCGTCATCTGCCATTGGCGCGTGCGCAACGCGCGGGTGAGCGGATTGAAATAATATGCGCGGAACCACTGCGCCAACGTCATGTGCCAACTGTTCCAGAACTGGGTCAGGTTGGGCTTGAGATACGGCAGCTTGAAGTTCTCCGGCAGCTTTACGCCGAAAACGCGCCCGACACCGATGGCGATATCGGTGTAGCCGCTGAAGTCGAAGTAGATGCGAAAGGCGTAAGCGTAGACCAACAGCCACGTCCAGCCAGCGCCCTGGGTCTGTGCGGCGTTGACTTCATTCAGCGCGAAGATGGCGATCAGGTCGGCGATGACGAATTTCTTGAACAGGCCAGTCGCGATGCGGCGCGCGCCCTCAGTAGCATCAGCCAGGTTGAAGACGTAGTTGGCGCGCAGATCTTTGACGAAGCGCTCCGGCCGGTCAATCGGCCCAGCGATCAACGCCGGGAAGAACACGACGTAGGTGACGAACTCGCGCAGCGTCATGCTCGGCAGCTTGCCCGCCGCGCGCTCGCGCAGTGCCGACACCAGCCGGAAGAAAATATAAGAGAAGCCGAGCCAGCGCACGTCGAAGGCCGAGGCTTGCGCCGTAGACTGGCTCTGGGTGAGTCGCAACAGCGCTGCGAACGCCTGCGTGAGCGGCTCCCATTTCAACACCACCAGCATAGTGATCAGGGCGATGACGAGCGCCGTCGTCCAGGCTGGGCGCGGGCCGATGGCGCGGCCGGCCAGCAGCGCCAGCCCGGCGACGATGACCAGCGCGACCGCTACGACGAACACATCCGGCGGGCGCGAACGAGTGACGAAGCTGCTGAGCGGCTCAACGAAGCGCAGGGCGGCAACGGCCAGCACGACCGCTGCAATGACGCTCGCATCAATCAGCGTCTGACGGCCGGGCCGCCACGACGTGGCGAACGCGGGCGATGTGGCCGCCCACACGATCACCGCCAGCGAGAGCGAAGCCACCGGCAACCAGAAGTCCATCTGCCGGATGGGCGTGGCCGGCTGCAACCAGAACACGGCCAGCACGCTGAGCACGAACAACGCGGCGTTGCGGACGGTGGCTTGGGAGATCGCGACGCGCGGCGCAGTGACGGGTGCCGTCTTGTCAGTCGCGACCATCTAGAAGCCCTGGTAAATCCACTGCGGCGCGCTCTCGGAGGTGACGATGATCAGCGCAAGGATGAGCAGACACACCAGCAGCGCGATGAGGTTCTCGCGCGAGAAGATGCGCTTGAGGAGCGATTGCATCGGGCCCAAATTCTACCTACTGAGCAAATAAATAGCTTTGCCTTGGGTGCATTCGCCAAAAGTTCACGCTGCATACACGCCCGGAGCTAAAGCGGAACGTCCCGTGGGGCTGCCGGGCTGAAAGAACAGGCCCGATCAGACAACCTTGCTGTTTTTCATGCCCGCTTCGTCATACCTGCTCTTTCAGCACTGTGGCTTCAGCCCAGTGCATCATCACGCAACTGAAGTTTGCCCCTGCTGGCGAATGCACCCCTTTGACTTCCCCTACCCTTTGGGTCAAACCAAATCCGCCGGCGCAGACTGAGCGTGATGTGGCCCGTCGCGCAGCGCCTCATAGACCAGGGCGGCCAGGGCAGCGCCGATAGTCGGCGCGATCAAGTAGATCGGCAGGACGGTCAGCGCCTGCCCGCCCGCGAAGACGGCTGGGGCCAGGCTGCGAATCGGGTTCATGGACGCGCCGCTGATCGGCCCGCCCATCATGATGGCCAGCGCCACCGTGAGGCCGATGGCCAGACCAGGAATCGGCCCACCGATGCGCTTGTCGGTCGCCACGCCCATGATGACCAACATGAGCAGGAAGCCGTAGATCATCTCGAAGCCGAAGGCCGAAGCGGCGGGCACCCACAGCGCGGGGATATGCGCGCCGAAGTTCACCTGCATGGCCACCTCGCGTCCGAACAGCGCCTGATGCAACAAGCTAGCCAGCAGCGCGCCAGTGGCCTGAGCGATGAGATAGGCCGGCACGTGTTTCCACGGGAAGCGGCGCGCCGACGCAAACGCCAGCGTCACGGCCGGGTTGAAGTGTGCCGCCGACACCGGGCCAAGCGCGTAGATCATCGCCAGCACCATGAGGCCGGGCACGAATGCGATGCCGAGCAATGTGACGGCCCCCTGGCTGGCGCTATTGCTGATGACCGCGCCGCACGCGCCGAACACGACGAAGAACGTGCCGATCAACTCGGCCAGATAGCGTTGCCAGGGGCGACGGCTAATTTGGGGAAGCTGCTGCTGCGCCATGCCGGGCCCGCTCCTGTGCGACAAATGTCTTGATGGCAGCTTCGATCTGGTCGCGCACCTCGCGGAACTTGGCGAGCTTGTGTTCATCCGTGCCCTGCGCAGCGGCCGGATCGTCGAACTTCCAATGCAGGCGATATTGCACGCCCGGCCACACCGTCGGGCATTTGGCCTCTGCATCGGCGCACACCGTGACGAGATAGGCGAACAGTTGTTTGCCCAGATACTCGCGCAGGCTCTTGGAATACTGCCCATCCACGCTAATGCCGATCTCGGTCATTACCTTGACCGTGAGCGGGTTCATGCCCTTCGGCTCCAGGCCGGCGCTATAGGCATTGAACAAGTCGCTAGCGTAGTGGCGCAGAAACGCCTCGGCCATCTGGCTGCGAGCCGAGTTGCCGGTGCACAAGAACAGCACGTTTGATTTAGGCATTTGGGACCTCCTGGTTCATCTGGATGAATGTTCTGAATCGCTCGATCAGCCCATCGCGCACATCGCGGAAGGCCTGCAACTTGCTCACCTCGCCTTCGACCGCTGCCGGATCGGGAAAGCTCCAGTGGATGCGGCGATAGTGGCCGGGCAGGAACGGGCACGCCTCCGCGGCAGCGTCGCACACGGTGATGACCGCGTCGAACGGCTGGCCAAGGTAGCGCTCGTAGGTCTTGGACGCCTGCGCGCGGATATCCACACCGATCTCGTCCATCGCCTGGATGGCGAACGGGTTGACGCTTGTGGCTTTGCTGCCTGCGCTGTGGGCATCATATTGATCGCCCGCCAGCCAGCGCAGCACGCCTTCGGCCATCTGGCTGCGGGCCGAGTTGGCCGTGCACAGGATCAAAACGCGTTTCTTTCTTTGTTCAGTCATGGAAACCAGTCGTGGACTATCGTTAAGTTGGTGTGTCATTCCTCGCGTCGCTCGATGTGACACCAAGTCAACACTCAGCGCGGGCATCACTCATCGCCTTCGGATCGAATAGGCTACACAGAGAGGGATATACGCGCGACAGATGCACCTTGTTGACGCGGTAGTAGGCCCAACGCCCATCGCGCCGCACCTCGATCAGCTCGGCCTGGCGCAGCGCGCGCAGATGATGCGACACCAGGTTCTGCGGCATGGCCACGGCGGACTCGATGTCACACACACAGCACTCACCTTGAGTGAGCAATGCGAAGATGCGCAGCCGGTTTGGCTCGCTTAGGACCTTTAGCAACGGGAACACGCGGTCGAGGTCAATCAGTTGCGCCTCGCGAATACCTCCGATGGGGATTAGCGCGCCGGCCGTCATATCCATCGCCATTGATGCGACACGATAGCGCCGACGTGTTAAGTCTGGTTTAACTTCAGCGGCCAACTGGCATGGCAGCGCCATTCGTCGCGGCCGAAGCGCTCATACAAGCATAGCTCCCAGCCGACCGGCGCAATGATGTCCACCATCGCCCGGGCCATGGCCTGCAAAGACGCAGCTTGCTCAGGCTGAAACTCATAGGCCAGGCTGAGATGCAACCAGTCTTTGAGCCGGATCGCATCGGCGCGCGTGGGTGAGTTGGCGAGATAGCTGAACGCCTGGGTCAGATTCCTCAGCCACGGTGACTCGATCAAAAGGCCATAGAAGTGCGGCTCGAACATGACGCCATTCAGGTGGATGGCCGCCGGGCACGGCGCAGCCGACAACGTGATGTTCAGCGCATGGATGTAAGTGGGGATCGAGTGCACAGTGTCGTGAAAGAAACCGGTCAGCGTGATGTGCGGCGGATAACGGTGTGCGGCATTCGGCCCGATCTCGGCGCGGGAGCGGGCGAAGAAGGCATTAAGTTGCGCCGCCAATTCGCCAGTCGGACAGGCATACACGATCAGGTCGAGCAGAGCTTCTTTCGTTGTCATTGAGGTGGGAATGTCATTCTGAACGCGCCCACAGAGCCACGGCAGGAAAGCGACTACGCGTACTTCTCCAAGAACATCGGCACGTCGCGCAAGTCGTCGAAGCGCGCTTCGAGCGCCGCGCGATCCCACTCCCACCACGCGATGCGCAACAACGTCGCGATCACGTCATCGGCGAAGCGCTGGCGAATGGCGCGCGCCGGCACGCCAACCGCGATCTCGTACGGGCCAACATCCTTGGTCACCACTGCACCCGATCCTACGACCGCGCCCGTGCCGATGCGCACGCCCGGCATCACTGTGACGGCGTGGCCCAGCCAAACGTCGTGGCCGATGACGCACTGGTGCGCGCGCCGCCACTCGAAGAACGCGGCGTCGTCGGCCTCACCCAGGCCATACTCGACGCGGCGATAGGTCATGTGATGTTGCGTCACGCGATCCATCGGGTGGTTGCCGGGGTTGATGCGCACGTGCGAGGCAATCGAGCAGAATTTGCCGACTTGCGCGTAGATGATCGAGACGTTATCGGCTGCATAGCTGTAGTCGTCGAACGTGGATTCGACGAGGGAACAATTCGGGCCGATGTCCGTCCATTCACCGATGCAGCTATCAATCACCAGCGACGTGTCGTGAATCGTTGGCTTTTCCTGAAGCCGCTTGACGACTTTCAGGCGATTGGTTGGGAATTGGGCGAAGTGGCGGAGCATAGTTCAAACGCGATGCCCTCTCGAATCGAGACATCAGCCACGATGAGTGATTTTGCGCCGGCTGCACTCATCAGTTCACGCGCGAGGATGGCGCCAAAGAGAGCCATGTCCGCTCGATCAGGTTGCAGACCGGGGACTTCGCGCAACTGCACCGGCGTCATTGCAGAAAGCTTCTTCACCCATCCCTCCAAGTGGTCGGCCTTGAGCGTGTATCCGCGCAACGGCACTTGCTGGTTGTTCGCCGCCTGCTCAATCCGCGCCAGCGTGCGCACTGTGCCACCGATTCCTGCGAACGAGCCGCGTTTGGCCGCCTCACGCATCCAAGACTGTTCGGCGAACCGCGTGGCAACGAACAAACGCAACGCCTCCAGTTGGCCGGAGGTCATGGGCGCATAGTTGGGGAAGCGGTGCAGCAGCCGCAGTGGGCCAAGAGGCATGCTGGCATGGCGTGCCATTTGGCCGTTCGTTACACGGGCGACTTGCAATCCGGCCCCACCCAAATCGAACACCAACCCGCTCTTCAAACCAAGCGCGTGAACGATGGCCTGGCACGCATACTTTGCTTCTTCTTCTGCGCTCAGCACGCGAACCTGCAAATGTGTTCGCTCACGGATTTCATCCAGCACCTGCGTTCGGTTGGCCGCAACCCGCAGGGCACTGGTTGCCACAATCGCGATATGGTCAGGGTTCATGCGCGCAGACTTGCAGGCTGCGCGAAACGAGCCAAGTATCGTAACGATCTGATCAACCGCGGCGGCAGGCAGTTTGCCATCGGCATCCAGTTCGTCAATGAGTCGAAGTCGCTCCGTTTCGTCATATTCGTGCAAGCGGCGGAGCGTGCCATCTTTATCGTAGGCAAATATCGCCAGGCGCGCGGTATTCGAGCCTAGTTCGATGACGGCAAACTCATACGGGAAATGAGTTTCAACCATGCCAATTCACCATGCCGCCTGCGTAAACCAGTTGTCCATTCCGGAAGGTCGCCCGAACGCGCGGGCGCAGTGGCCCTTCTTCGACCAGCGCAATGTCGGCGTAGTGGCGAGCCGCGAGAGCGCCACGCTCGCGCAAGCCCAGTCCCTCGGCCACGTTCTGGCCGATGAGTTTGATCGCTTCGTGCAGCGGCAGCACACCGCGCGCGGCGATGGCGTAGGCCGCCTGCAGCAGTGCCGCCGGGTGGTAATCGGCCGCTAGCATATCCACTAAGCCCGCCGCAATCGCGTCCATCGCGCTGAGGTTGCCGGAGTGCGACGTGCCGCGCAGCGCGTTCGGCGCGCCCATTACCACATGCATGCCGCGGCGCTTGGCCTCTTCGGCCGCCTCCAGCGTCACCGGGAACTCGCTGATCGTCGCGCCAAGCTCGGCCATGAAGCCCACTTTGCCTTGTGTGTCGTCGTCGTGCGAGGCGATGGGCAGCCGGTGCCTGGTCGCAAGCGCCGTGACCTCACGCACCACGTCCCAGGCTGGCGGCGTCTCTTGCATTTTGGTGATGCGTTCATGCGTCATGCTCGCGGCTGTGTCGGCCGAGATGTTGCGCCAGTCGGCAATCGTCTTGACGTATTTCTCCAGGTCGCGGTATTGGCCCTGTCCCGGCGTGTGGTCGTTGACCGAGACCAGGTCCACCTGCTCGGTGGCGATCAATTCAAGCAATACGGGCGGGGCGCGACGGTTGGTCACCTCGAAGCGGGCGTGCACGCGCATGTCGGTCAGCAGTGCGTCGCGGTGCTGGTAGATCGCGGTGACGATCTCGCGGGCGCGCTCCTCGCGGCGCAGCTCGCGCTTGTCCCACAACTCGGCGAACGAAATGGCGGCGTAGGCCGTGGTGACGCCATTGGCGGCCAGGCGCTTGTCCAGCTCGATCAAGGCCATGTCGAACGGCAGATGCACGCCGGGGCGCGGCTCGATCTCGCGCTCGATCATGTCGCCGTGCATGTCAATCACGCCGGGCAGGGCAGTCATGCCGCGCAAGTCGAATGCCGCAGCGCCGGCAGGGGCTGGGCCCTCGATCACCTCGGCAATGCGCTCGCCTTCGATGCGGATCGAACCGCGATTCAGCACGCGGTCAGGCAGGATGAGTTTCAAATCACTGAGCCACACTGAAAGTGCCTCCGGCATGGCCATTTCCGGCAACTGACGGCAGACCAGGGACGACACTCTCCATCGGCAGTCGTCTATGGTCTGTCGTCAAAACGATTTCCTTATCCACCAAGTGGCGCACGTCTTCGGCGTGATGAAAGACGCCGATCATCGCCACACCTTTGGCCTTGAGTTGCGCCAGCCGCTCCACCAGCGCGGCGCGGGCCAAGACATCGAGCGAGGCGGTCGGCTCATCCAGCAACAGCAACCGGCGCGGGGCGATGAGCGCATGGGCCAAATTGACCTTTTGCTGTTCTCCGCCGGAGAAGGTGGTGGGATAGGCGTCCCACAATTCGCGCTTGAGGCCGAAGGCGGCCAGCAGATCGGCGGCTTGGGCATGCGAGGCGCTTGCACCCCCCCACCCTACCTCCCCCCGTTGGGGGGAGGCGTTGGAGAGCAGCGGTTCGGCGACAAAGTCGAGGGCACTGACGCGCGGGCGGGCGCGCAAGAACTGCGTGACATGGCCGATCTCCTCGCGCCGAAGGTGCAAGATGTCCACGTCGGCCGCCGTCGCCAGATCAATCACGCCGTGGCGCGAGTCATACAGCGCTTGCCCAGCCGTCGGCAGATAGGTGCGATACAGGCATCGCAGCAGCGTGCTCTTGCCCACGCCGTTCGGCCCGGCCACCAACACAAACTCGCCCTCACCTACATCGAACGACAGCCGGTCGAATGCCGGCACCTGCCGCTGCAAGTGATGCACGGTGAAGTGTTTGGAGAGGTAGAGGACTTGGAGAAGCGTCATCAGATGTTGGGTGTTGGCTATTGGTTGATGGCTCGTTGACCAGCAACCAATAGCCAACATTCACAGCTTGGCATGCACCAACTGCTGCGTATACGGGTCCTGCGGGTCTTCGAGTACCTGATCGGTCAGCCCGCGCTCGACCACGCGGCCATGGCGCATCACCATCACCCGGTCGGCCAGCATGCGGATTACGCCCAAGTCGTGCGAGACGATCACCATCGTCACGCCGGTCTCGCGCTGCAACCGCTTGAGTGTGTCAAGCACCAGCGCCTGCACCGATACATCGAGGCCGGTCGTCGGCTCATCCAGCAGCAACAGCGCCGGCTTGAGCGCGATGGCCTTGGCCAATTGCACGCGCTGCTGCATGCCGCCGCTCAGTTGGCTGGGCGGGTCGTCCATGCGCCCCAATGGGAACTCGGACGCGGCCAACGAGACGCGCGCGGCTTCGCGCAGCTTGCCGTAGTTGCGCTCACCGGCCATGATCAACCGCTCGGCCACGTTGCCGCTGCTGGTATTGCGCATGCGCAGGCCCAGATGCGGATTCTGATACACAATGCCGATGTGAAACATGCGCACCTCGCGCCGCGCCGGGCGGTCGAGGGCCAAGAGGTTCACACGTTCACATGTTTGAACGTGTGAACGTGCCACGTTCAAGCGGTATTCACCCGCATCCGGCTGCTCTTCGAGGTTGAGCAAGCGCAGCACCGTACTCTTGCCCGAGCCGGACTCGCCGACGATGCCCAGCACCTCGCCGGGATATGCCTCGATGTCCACATGGTCTACGGCGACGATCTTCGGGCCATAGCGTTTGACCAGCCCGCGCACTTGTAACACCGGCTGAGCCGTGACGAGGATGGGAGCGCTCCGTTGCTCCTCCTTTAGGGGGATGGGGGGTTCAACGAAGGTAGCCATCAAGATAGAACCTCCCCTCGTCGTCGTAATAGGTCGCGCCCGTTGAGACCTCCGGGGTCTTCGAAGATCCTCGAAGCGTAGCGGAGGGGACGGAGACCCCAGAGGTCTGCTTCAGCACTTTCTCCACAAAGCCGGTGTCGGAGATTTCGTAGGTGGAGCCGCCGCCGGGCTGCGGGATTTCGTTCATGAACTTGTGGCGCAGGCCGGTGCGGAAGCATGTCCAGTCGCGCTGGTTCTCGACGCGATACGGCACGTCGTCGAACTCAAGCGGCCGCACGTCGGTATACGGCGGCACGGCATATAGGCGCTTCTCGCGTCCGGCCGAGAGCAGTGTGAGGTGGCGCGCTTGGTGTAGCTTGGGCACATCCCAGCGCGGGATCGGCGACGGGCTCATCACATAGCGCTTGTGCACCAGCGCCGGATAGCTCGCGCCAAGCGTGACGCGCCGGTAGCGCACCAATTGCTCATACAGGCTCAGCCACAGCAGGCCGTAGTCGGCCTCACCGTGCATCTCCCGCGCCTTGCTGATGTCGTGCTCGACGCCGCGTAATGGCTCGGGGTCGGGCACCTGCAACACCAGCGCCTGGTGTTCGCGCAGGCGCTCCTCGGGGATGCGGTGGCGGCTTTGCACGATGGTCGCGGCCAGCGCGTCGGTCGTGGTGCGCGCGCCGCTCATGCGGGCGATGAAGCGCCGCAGGTTGGCCGCGTTCACGCTGTCGTCGGCACCCTGGTCAATCACCTTCACCACGTCGCTCGGGCCGACCAGGCTGAGCGTGACCTGCAAGCCACCGGTGCCCCACCCGCGCGCGATGGGCAACTCGCGGCTGGCATACGGCACTTGATAGCCGGGGATGGCAATGGCCTTGAGCGTGCGCCGGCGCAGCTCGCGCTTAGCGAACTCGTCGAGGAAGGCGTAGGAATAGCCGGCGTTGGGAGCAGCAAGGGCGGCTACCGTCTTCATGAGCTTGCCCCCTCTCCCAGCCTCTCCCCGTTGGGGAGAGGGGTGTTTTCGGAGTAGGTGCCGGGCATGCCGGCGGCAAGGTGGCTGCCATCGCCGTAGTAATCGCCCAGGCCCTTGACCTTCTTGGCTTCGCCCACGCCGCGCATCGCGTCGAGGTCGCTGCCAAACGTCACGTAGTGCGGCAGCTTGTAGTGGATGCAGAAGCCCGACGACTCGACCGGGTCGGTGTGATACATCACGTATTCCTCGGTGTGCGAGGGATGCGGTTCGGGCAAGTCCATGGCCATGTCGAGCATCGAGCCGGCGATGGTCTTGACCTCGTTCCAACCGACTGTGGCGCAGAAGCCGAGCGCCAACTGCGGCCTATCGTCTGAGCCTTTGAACGTCGTCACGACTTCGGCCTGGCTGACCCGCACGCGACCGATGCTGAAGGGCTCGCCGGTGATGGGGTGCGTGATCTCAACGTCGGCATAGCCCAGCCGCACCTCGTTTACGGTTGGATGCACCGAGCCGTAGCCGCGCATGTTGGCGTAGCCCAGCGCCAGCACACCGCCGGTGTCGGCCCGCGAGAGCGATTGCAGGCGCATGGCCCGCGGCGCAGGAAATAACAGCGGCTCGCGCGTCACATCGGGAATCTCGGCTGCATCGGGGCAGGCGTGCTCCGGCAGATGGGGCAACAGGCCGGCATCGCGCTGCCAGTCGGCAACCAGAGGAAACTTTCGATTTTCGATTTCAGATTTTGGATTGTCCGTTGTCGCTAGCGTTGCTCCGTGTCTCCGTGTCTCCGTGGTTTGATCTGCGGCGTTTAATACAGCCAGATCGAGGATGCGATGGCTGTAGTCAAGTGTGGGGCCGAGCACCTGGCCGCCGGGGATGTCTTTGAACGCGGCCGAGATGCGCCGCACGGTGAACATGCGTTGCGCATCCACCGGCTGGGCGTAGGCCAGACGCGGCTGCGTGCTGCGGAAAGCGCGCAGCATGAGCACGGCTTCATACAAATCGCCGCCGCTCTGCGCCAGTGCCAACGCGGCTAACTCCGGCGCGTAGAGCGAGCCTTCACCCATCACGCGATCAATCAAATAGGGCATCGTCCGCTGGATGGCGCGCACCGTCGCCACATCGAACTGCCCGATCAGGTCGCGATACAACTGCTCGGCGTTTTGGATGGCGGTCTCACCGCCGCGGGATGCTACATACATGTTCGAAGCAACTGGTAATTGGCAACTGGTGATTGGTGATTAGTGATTGAACACAACGTCAACTACCAGTTACCGATTACTTCTGCCGTGCGCGGCACCCCAACCACATGCCCGCCATCCACGAAGAACACATCAAAGCCGAGCGGGTAGCGGATCAGACGCCGCCGCACTTCCCAAAAGGCATGCGGCACGCCGCCGATGCACACTGCTTGGCTGCCGTCCACGCCGGGGCCAGAGAAGGTCAAGGCGTCGCCGTCTGGCGCGTCGAGCACGCAGCCGCAGATCAACGTCGCGCTTTCGTCAGGGTAAGCATACGAGCCCACGCTCACCTGCTCGACCAATTCGAGCGAGCCATCATCGAGCACGGGCAGAAAGACATAGGCTGCCGACGCGACGCCGCGCGACTTCGCGCCAGTGTGCGCCAATTGCCGCGCCAGGGCATCGTCGTTGGTGAAATAGCTCGTCTCCAGGTCGAGCAGGGTGCGAGCGATGACCACGAAGTCATGCGCACCGTCGTAGGCAACGGGTAACTGATGGGCGCGGCCGGGATAGCTGAGCGACCATTGCAACGCCAAATAGGCACGCTGCGTTAATGCCTCGCTGGCCGGTTGCACAATCGCGGCCGTCATCAGAATGTCTCCATCTCCACCCGCGTCGCCTCGACCTTCGCTCTGAGCGATTGGTCTTGTTCGTCCAACACGGCGGCATGTTGGGCAACAAATGCCTCGATGCGTTCAGCCTCGACGCCGCCGCGCAGGGCCGCGTCCAACACGGCCATCGCCAGCGCGTGCTCGGTGTCGCGGCCCAGACACGCACCATAGCCCTCCACCACCCGACCCGATGGCAACGCCGCGCGCACATGCGCCTCGGCCATAAGCACCTCACCCAGGTGAAAGATCACGCCTTTGGCGCTATCGCGATACGGCAGCATGGCGATGCCGGTGCGGTTCTTGACCACTTGCATCTCTTGAAAGCTGAGCAGCACGGCATCGGCCAGCGCAATCACATCAACTGCTGGCGCGCGGCTGAGGACGAAGAGCGTGTTGGAAGACATGGATTCGCTATCGCGTAAGACGCAAAACGCAAAACGCAAGGCCGATCATTGTCGCTTTGCGTTTTGCGTTTCGCGCTTCGCGCTTCACGTCTCGTCTATCGCAACGTGCTCAAGTCCAGCTTGAGCAGGCGCGCGGCGTCGCGCAGGCCGTTGTAGAAGCTGTCCACGTTCTTGAGTTTTAGCGTCGGGTATTCCTTGACCGGGTCTACATACCACTGCCGGTAGGCCGCCACCAGCGCCGCGTCCTCGCGCAGTTTGAGCGTGGCATCCTTCATCGCGGTCTTGAACTGCGCCGGCAGTTCGTCGCGCACGCCAAACGGTGTGTTTGGGATGGGATCACTGTATTGAATGATGGCCAACTGGCCTTCCTTGCACGCATTCAAGCGCAGATTGATCTCGGCTTGGGTGCGGCGGCGGTTGATGCCGTCGGCGAACACACAACCGTCCACCTGACCGTTGTTGGTCATGTCAATCAAGTTTTGCTCGAAGGTCGCGCCGGCGTCCACCTTGCCATTGGCAATCGCGACGACCGACGAAGAGTGGCTGCCGGCGAAGATCACTTCCATTTCCTTGGCCGGGTCAAGGCCAGTCTTCAACAAGGCCGTGCGCGGCATCAGGTGACCGCTGGTCGAGGCCGGATCTACGAAGGCAAATTTCCTGCCCTTCAAGTCGGCTACGGTGTTGATACCGCTGCCCTTCCGAGTGACGATGACGCTGTAATAGAAAGGCGACTCTTTAGCGTTGTAAACGGCTGTGCCGCCACGGGGCACGCGCGGATAAATGCCCAGCGAGAGCGGGTCCACCTTCAACTGGGATGAGGCCAGGACGTGCGCGAATGGGCCAACCTCCATCGCGTCTACGAACTTGTTGCGCATGGCCTCGATCACCGCGCTATAGCTGGTGCCGGTTTGCAGCGTGACCGGGATGCCGAGCGTCTTCTCCATGTAGGCGCGGAATGGCTCAACTGTCTTCTTGGTCTGCTCGGCGTCACTGCCAGCGAACAAGCCCATCTTCAGTTCGCTGGGCGATTGGTTGAGGTTCAAGGCATAGACGGGCGCTTTGGCCGCAACGGACGCGGCGAGCGCCGAGCCAGCGGCCAACGTCGAAGCGCGTAAAAATTGTCGTCGGTTCATGATCGTATATCTCCTTTTGTCGTTGTCGGTCAAACAGCAGTTCAATCCAGGGTCAAATCAGCTTGGCGCGGATGCGCGCACTGATGCGGTCAATGATGGTGACAGCGACGATCAGCACGATCACTGCGCCCATCAACTCGCGAAACTCAAACAGGCCGATGTACTTCTGCAAGGCCAGACCCACACCGCCTGCGCCGACGATGCCGAGGATGGTGGCGGCACGCACGTTGTGCTCGAAATACACCAGCGAATAGCTGGCCACCAGCGGCAGCACCTGTGGCACCACCGAGTAGCCAAACACCTGGGTGCGATTCGCGCCGGTGGCGCGCACGGCCATCACCTGCTGCGGGTCAATCTGTTCGATGGCTTCGGAATACAGCCGACCAAGCGACCCCATCGAGGCGATAGCCAGCGCCAGCACACCGGTGAACGGGCCAAGGCCGACCGCGGCCACGAAGATCAGGGCAAAGATCAACTCCGGGATGGCACGGTTGGCATTCATGACGAAGCGCGTGCTCTGATACACCGCTGCGTTGGGCGAGGTATTGCGCGCGCCGAGCAAGCCGAACGGGATGGCCAACACGACCGCGAGCAACGTGCCGACGATCGCCATCTGCAGCGTCTCAATAACGTAGGGCAGAATGCCTGGCACCCAGAGGCGATTGAGCGTGGACGGCTTCAGCTCCACCCACGGCTTGGCCTCGGTCGCGGCTTGAGCGTCGGTCGCCTCCGCGCTGGGCGGCAGGTTCGACTCCGGCATCGGCTGGCCGCTGGCGAGTAATTCGTCCAACGGCACCTGCTCAGATAGCGCAGCAGTTACCGCTGCCAATTCGGCATCGCCATCCAACGTGTCGGTGTATTTGGTGGCATTGATTGTGATTGGCAGCGTCACCTCAATTGGCAGTTTGGCAATGGCCGTCCAGTCAAAGTCAATTGGGAACAGCCGGCGCACGAAGTCCACCATGTTGGGGATGCCTTCGATCAGCGTAGCCGGCTCGGCGCGGGTGCCGCGCACGCTCCAGATCATGACGCCGACAACGGCCAGCGCGATCAACACGCCGCGCAACGTGATTTTGGGAATCGGCCGCAGCAAATCCTCGCGTGAAGAAGCCGGGGCCGACGTGGCAGGCAGCGCGGTCACGGCCGGTGCAGTCGTCGGTGTCAACTGGATTTCGTTTGCCATGCGCTACACCACAGCCTTGTCGAGTTTGTCAAATTTGTCGAAGCGATACACGCGATCCATCACGTCATCGGTCAACTGCGCGGGCGGGCCATCGAACACGATCACGCCTTGCGCCAGGCCGACAATGCGATCGGCAAACTGCCGCGCCAGTTCGACCTGATGAATGTTGATCAGCGTGAGCACCTTGTCCTCACGCGCCACCCGAGCCAAGTCGCTCATCACCTGCACCGAGAGTTCGGGGTCGAGGCTGGCCACCGGCTCATCGGCCAGCAAGATCTTGGGCTGCTGCGTCATCGCCCGCGCGATAGAGGCGCGCTGTTTCTCGCCGCCGGACAGCTTGTCGGCGCGCTGCGTGGCGCGGTGCAACAGATTGACGCGTTCGAGGTTGTGCACAGCCAACTCGCGCTCTGCCCGATCAAAATAGCCCAGCGCCCCGGCCATGCCGCCCTTGTAGCCCAATCGGCCAGTCAGCACGTTGGTCAGCACGGGCAAGCGATCCACGAGGTTGTATTCCTGCCACACAAAGCCGATGTGTCTTCGCTCTTGGGTCAACTGCTGCTGGCTCATCTGGGTGATGTCGTCGCCATCGAGGATGATCGCGCCTTCAGTCGCCTTCTCCAGACCGTTGATGCAGCGCAGCAGCGTGCTCTTGCCTGCGCCGGATCGGCCGATGATGGCGACGATCTCGCCCGCTTCTGCGCGGAAGCTCACGCGCTTCAGCGCTTCATGGCCGTTTGAGTAGATCAGGCGCAAGTCACGCACTTCCAACAAGCTCACATCCACCTCTCGCGACGCTTACCGCACGGCACAATGTCTTTCAATCTCATACTCAGACGAATCAGCGTTGGACTTAACCGGATGAATGCTAGAGAGGTCAAGTTAAGTGTCGAATAAACGGTGGCTAACCAGGCATTAACCGGCGTGGGAAACGACAAAGCGCCAAGCAGATTGCCTGGCGCTTCGATATGACGCGAGTCAGTTGCAATTCTTACGGCACCATCACCGTATCAATCGCATGCACGATGCCATTGGCAGCGGCGACATCAGTTGCAATGACGCGCGCACCACCCACGAACACTTCTCCATCCTTCACCTCAACCGGCAGGTCCTTGCCATTGACGGTCTTGAGCGAAGTCGCATTCACTACGTCATTGGCCGACACGCGGCCGGGCACGACGTGATACGTCAGGATGGACGTGAGCAGCGCCTTGTCGGCCAACACCGCAGCCAACTCCTCCTCGGTGAACTTGGCGAAGGCCAGGTCGGTGGGCGCGAACACAGTGAACGGGCCGGGGCCGCTCAACGTGTCAAACAGGCCGGCCTGATTGATGGCAGCGGTGAGGGTGTTGAAACCACCCGCCACAGCCGTTTCGGGGATACCCAGCGGCACACGCGCGGTGCGCTTGGGCGCGTAGGCGCCGCACTGATCGGCCGCAGCCAGCGCCGACGGCGCAAAGGGCAACTCGACTTCGGTCAGTGCGCCTTGCTTCACATCCACTTTGATCACCGGCGCGGTGGTGTGATAGCCAGGGCCAGAGATGGGCATGACAAAGAAGGTGCCGGGGCTGCTCAACCCAACGGTGAATTGCCCGCTTCCATTGGTGTTGCCGCATACCCAGAAACTGCCGCCGTTGGTCACCTTGTAGCGCGCGAAGTAGGGGCCTTCACCGGCATCGCGCTTGCCGTTGGCGTTGCTATCTACGAAGGCAACACCGCGAATACCGGTGCTATTTTGTGCGTGTGCGGGCGCGCTGATGGCGAGGCTGGCGCCGACGAGGCCGAGCATCGTCAAGCCGAGGATGCTCTTGCGAAAGGGTGTCTTCATGGTCTTCTTCTCTCCTTTTCTTCTATTTAGCTGTTGTGTTTTTACACTCGGTTTACACGGTATAGAGAGAAGATCAAGCAAACATTATCCGATTGATAAGAAAAGATTATGAGCGCATCATGCTGCGCACAGCCTCGATTCTTCCAGTGTTGGGCATTGCCGGCCGCTGCCGACCTTCTGCACTTTGGCCGCGCCCACGCAGTTGGCAAATTCGGCCGCGCGGCGCACATCGCGATGCTTCAACC
>Ga0224722_1000557_pt1 | contig 21668 bp, 18 predicted proteins | sample Balambano_FR1_Me_FD_161646 | JGI IMG/M metagenome (GOLD analysis project Ga0224722, IMG submission 161646) | Freshwater sediment microbial communities from Lake Towuti, South Sulawesi, Indonesia - Balambano_FR1_MetaG | ecosystem: Environmental > Aquatic > Freshwater > Lake > Sediment | place... | reverse complement strand
GATTATAGAGCCTGATTATGAATACATTAGCTATGCGGGCGACGGTCTTTTCCGGGTGGAACAGGGCGACAAAATCGGATATTTTGACCAAAGCGGGGATTGGGTGTGGACGCTGTCGAAGTGATGTGTTTGTGTGTTAAAGTGTTTATGTCGGTTTGTGTCAAATTTTGTTTTTGTTGACAAGATAGCGGATGAGTCCTAATGTAAAGTTGCGGGCTTTATCCACTTGAGCACTGAGTATTTTGATTTTTTCAAGGGGTAAATATTGCAAATCCTCTAACAAATAAAGCATACTTTTTACTTCATTAGCAGAACTTGCAGCTATTTCTAAGAAGCGAATAAATTCTTTATCGCTCATTCTACCAAAACCTTCCGCAATGTTATTCATTACAGAAACACTGGCTCTTCTGATTTGCGAACGCGTGTCAAAATCACGACTAATTTCACCTGTTTTCGTTTCTACAAAAATCATTTTGACTAGTTCACGCGCCGCCTGCCAACAATCCAAATCTTCAAAACGGGTCACTTTTCCCATGTTGTATAAATTTGCTTTTCAACTCAATCACTCACAAAAATACACAAACACATTAACACACAAACACATTAACACAATTTTTAAAACAACGCTAGTTTTTGATAAACAAGATGCACGGGTAGCCCCATGATATTGGCATACGTACCTTCAATTTTGGAAATTTTACACAGCCCGATCCATTCCTGAATGGCGTACGCCCCGGCTTTATCATACGGCTGGTAAGTACGGATGTAATAATCAATTTCTGCATCATTTAATGTTTCAAAATGTACCTTCGCTACGTCCGAAAAGACTTCCTCCTGCTCATTTGACAACAGGCACACGCCCGTAATCACCCGGTGCATTCGCCCGGAAAGGGCTTTTAAAATCCGCACCGCGTCTGCATAATCCACCGGTTTGCCGAAAATTTCATTCTCTACAATCACCACGCTATCACTTGCCAGAATAATTTCGTTATTGGTAATAAAATGGCGGGCAGCACGGGCTTTTTGTCGGGCTAAATAAGCAGCTACTTCGGCTGCGGGCAAATCCGCTGGATAGTCCGTTTCGTCAATGTCCACGGCGTTTACGGTGAATTCAAAACCGGCTTGTTGCAACAAAAAACTGCGGCGTGGCGACCGGGAAGCCAGGATGAGTGGGCGTTTTGATGGATTCAAGGTCAATTGTTTTTATAAAAACAGATTTGCTAAATCTGCAAGATTTAGCAAATCTTGATAAAATTTAAGTAATGTAAATAATTTCCACCGGAAATTTCAGGAAGTTTATCCGTTGCAAAATTATATAAATACACCCAGCAATCCAGTGGTTGATTGTTAAAATTTACCGGAATTACGGTGCGCCAATACTCGTTTTGGTCGGCTTGAGCATTTGTAATGCCTTCGTATAAATCCAATATTTTAAATGGTTTCTCCGGATCATGCAAGCGAAGAATGTGCCCGAACACCTGCGTAGCCGCCTGCGCCTCGTACACCGCACCCGGATAGCTGCCCAAATCATACAACCTGCCCGGAAACGTACCCTCGCCGACAAAATCGCTGTTTTGTTGTAAATAACGCGCCATCGCGGAAGCCGTGTTGTTCATCAAAGTGCCGTACACGAATAAATAAGTGCTTATCATCCGCTGGTGTTATAAGGTTAAATAATTGTAAATAGAATATTAAAAATTTTGCAGACCGGAACTTTACCCCCTGGTTTCGCCGTTTAGTGGATGTTAATTACGTATTAATTTTGGCTTAATTTTTCCGAAAAATAGAAAATTTGGCAACACTGGCATAAATTTACTCGAACTTGAAACCTAATTAATTATGTCGAAAGCTATGAACTGGAGACGACTCAACGGTCAGAAAATTGAGCTGCCCATCAAAGCTGCCGTAGAAGAAACCATCCTGCGGGAAAAAGAACTCGGACACCGCCTCAAGGTGTGCATCGGTTCGGATTCTCAGGTACGCGGTGGCATTATCGAATTTGCCACCGTTATTGTTTTCCTGCGGGAGAAAAAAGGCGGTTTTATGTTCATCCATAACTCCCGCTCGCACAAAACCATGAGCCTGCGCGAGCGCATGATCACGGAGGTGGCTAAATCGGTAGAAGTGGCGTACTCGCTCTGCGACCTGCTCGATGAGCATGACGTGGAACTGGAGGTACACGCCGACATCAACACCGACCCGCACTTCCAATCCAACACCGCCCTCAAGGAAGCCATGGGCTACATTCTGGGTATGGGTTTTGTGTTCAAAGCCAAGCCCGATGCCTTTGCCAGCTCGTACTGCGCAGATAAGGTGGTGTAAGCGGAGAATGGGAGGATGGGAAGATAGGAGAATCACATAAAGTTGCCCAGACCTAAAAGTGTCCCCCTTGAGAGGATTTAGGGGGCTACAACGAAGCCGCCCGGCTTGGTACGGGGCGGCTTCGCCGTTTTTGAACAGTTCGCACCATCTTGCCGATTAATTTCCAACCTTCATCGGATAAATTGAATCTTATTTTTATAACATAGCATCTTCACAATTGCTTTCCTTTTTTATACCAATGTGGCACTTGCGGCGTTGTTGTAAAAATTAAAAACAAAAAAAATTGCAGTTGGCAAATCGTTTTTTCCACCAAATACAATCGGTTATGCAACAAAAATGGGTTTTACTATTCATCGGCTTACTACTGGTCGGCGCGGTATCGGCACAAACCAAGAAACCAGCACCCAAAAAACCGGTGACTACCACCGCCGTCAAGCCGCCTGAACCGCCGAAAATCAAATTTACGAAATACACCCTCGACAATGGTTTGAAAGTCATTTTACACCAGGATAAAACCACGCCCATCGTGGCGGTGTCGGTGATGTACCACGTGGGTTCTAAGAATGAAAAGCCGGATCGAACGGGATTTGCACATTTTTTTGAACACCTGATGTTTGAAGGCTCTGCTAACATCGGGCGCGGTGAGTACAGCCGCTATGTGGAAAACGCCGGAGGGACTTTGAATGCCAATACGAGTTTTGACCGCACGTACTACTATGAAGTGTTGCCGTCCAATCAATTGGAACTTGGCTTGTGGCTTGAATCCGAGCGGATGCTCCACGCCAAAATTGATACAAAAGGCATTGAAACGCAGCGTGAAGTAGTCAAGGAAGAAAAACGCGAAAGCTACGACAACCAACCCTACGGCTCGGTGGGCGAGGAGATTTTTAAACGTGCGTTCAAACAACACCCCTACCAGTGGTTGCCCATCGGCTCGATGGAAGACCTCGATGCCGCTTCGGAGCAGGATTTTAAAGATTTTTACAAAGAATTTTACGTACCCAACAACGCCATTCTTTCTATCGCCGGGGATATTGACACGGCACAGGCAAAGGTGTTGATTCAAAAATATTTCGGTTCGATTCCCAAACGCACCGAGCCAATTTTTCGCCCCAGCGTGGTAGAACCAGCTATGACCGCCGAGGTACGCGACTCGGTACAGGACAACATCCAACTGCCCGCCGTGGTGCAGGCCTACCGCATCCCGGCGCAAGGCACGGCAGATTTTTACGCGGTGAGTATGTTGAGTACGCTACTGTCGCAAGGAGAGAGTTCGCGTTTGTATAAAGCCCTGGTGGATCAGCAGCAGAAGGCATTGTTTGTAGGTAATTTTCCGTTTCCGAGTGAAGACCCCGGCATTGCGCTGATGTTTGGTATTGCCAACGTAGGCGTGAATCCCAAAGTGCTGGAAGATGCCATTGACGCGGAAGTACATAAAGTGCAAAACGCGCTGATTCCGGAGACAGAGTTTCAAAAATTGCGCAACCAGATTGAGGCGCAGTTTGTAACGGCGAACGCGTCGGTGGCGGGTATTGCCGAAAGTCTGGCAAATTACGAAATGTACTTTGGCGATGCCAATTTGATTAATACCGAACTGGCGCGCTACCAAAAAGTGACCCGCGAAGATATTCAGCGGGTGGCGAAGAAGTATTTTATTAAAAATAATCGGGTGGCGTTGTATTATGTACCGAAGTCGCCGCAACCGTAACTCGTAGCTCAGCCTTCAGGCTGAACTCGTCCCCCAGCCTTTAGGCTGGCATCAACAAGCCTTTAGGCTTCTAATGAAAGATCACACATTCAAACTTTCAATCATGAAAAAGATATTATTTCTAACAACTATATCATTAATTGTTGTTACCACCCTTCACGCTCAAGACGACTTCCGCAAAACCGCCCCTGCTCCTGCTCCGGCACCCAAAATCCAACTGGGTACTTACCAGGAATTCACCTTGGCGAATGGCTTAAAAGTCATCGCCGTTGAAAACCACAAACTGCCCCGCGTGTCGTACCAGCTTTTCGTAGATGTGCCGCCGTTGAAAGAGGGCGATTACGCGGGTGCTGCCAACCTTGCCGGGCAACTGCTCAAAACCGGCACTAAAACCAAGACCAAAGCCCAGATTGATGAAGCGGTAGATTTCATGGGCGCGTCTTTGTCCACGAGTGCGTCGGGCGCGTCGGGCAGTACGCTCACGCGGCACCGCGAGAAACTACTGGCACTGCTGGCAGATGTGGTGTTGAATCCGACCTTTCCAAAAGCGGAGTTTGACAAAGCCAAAAAGCAAACCCTGTCTGGTTTGGCATACAGCAAGGAAGACCCCAACACTATCGCCAACAATGTGGCGCAGGTGCTGCGCTATGGCAAAAACCACCCGTATGGTGAATTGACCACTGAAACGACGGTAGAAAACATCACGCTGGAACGTTGTAAAAGTTTTTACAATACGTATTTCAAACCCAACATTTCCTATTTTGTGGTGACAGGAGATATTAAGCCCACCGAGGCAAAATTGCTCGCCGAAAAATATTTTGGCAAATGGCTGCGCGGCGAGGTCAAACGCGAACCCGTGCCTATGCCCGCCCTGCCTGATTCTACGAAAGTGGCTTTTGTGAATAAAACCGGGGCGGTGCAATCCATCATTGACATTACGTATCCGGTGGATTTGAAACCGGGTCCGCCTAACGCCATCCGGGCGCGACTCACCAACAGTATCCTCGGTGCGGGGTCGTTCGGCAGTCGTTTGTTTCAAAATATCCGCGAGGACAAAGGCTATTCCTACGGGGCTTATTCCACCCTTTCCAACGACGAACACGTGGGCTACTTCAGCGCCGGAGCCGCCGTGCGCAACGCTGTGACCGATAGTGCCATCACGCAGTTTTTACTGGAAATGAACCGAATGCGCCGCGAAAAAGTGACCGACGCAGAATTGTCACAATTTAAAAATATTCTCACTGGTAGTTTTGCGCGGAGTCTGGAGCAGCCGGGTACCATTGCGCAGTTTGCGCTGAATATTGCCCGTTACAAATTGCCGAAAGATTACTACGCCACGTATTTGCAAAAATTGAGTGCCATCACTGCGGATGACGTGCTGGCAATGGCGAGTCAGTACATCAATCCGGCGAAAGCCTACATCGTGGTGGTGGGCGACAAAAGCGCGGTGGCGGAGAAGCTGAAACCCTTTGCCGCTAAGGGCGAGATTGATTATTATGATATGTACGGAAATAAAATTCAGGTAATTAGCACCGCAGTGAGTGGAAATCTAACGGCTCCACAAGTGATTGAAAAATACGTGCAAGCCATCGGCGGCAAAGAAAAACTGGATGCGGTGAAAGATGTAACGATGAAAATGACCGCCGAAGTAGCCAACATGGGCAGTATTGAAACCATTCTAAAACAAAAAGCCCCCAACAAGTTACTTACCAGTACTACAATGGGCGGTATGGTGATGCAGGAGCAAAAATTTGACGGTACAAAAGGCGTAAACGCACAAATGGGGCAAAAACAAGCCATCGAGGGCAAAGAATTGGAAAGCCTCAAAGCACAAGCTACCCTTTTTTCCGAAAGCAAGTACGCCGAAATGGGCTACACCCTCACACTCAAAGGCGTAGAGCAGGTAGAAGGGAAAAATGCCTACCAAATCGAAGCGGTGTCTTCGTCGGGTGACAAATTGACGGAGTTTTATGACGTTGCCACCGGTTTGAAAATTCGTTCCGTGCAAGTGGAAGGCGGCACCACAGTGGTGAGTGATTACGCCGATTATAAGGAGGTGAACGGCGTAAAATTTCCGCACACCCTGTCCATTTCAGGGCTGGCACCTTTTCCGTTGAAATTTACCGTTCAATCCATCGAAGTCAACAAAGGCATTGACGACGCGGTGTTTGCGGTGGAGTAAGTCAGTGGGCGGTTTACAGTATGCAGAAATTCAGTATGTAAAGAAGAGGTGACATTCTATCCGGATGTCATCTTTTCTTTTTTGTGAAAACAATTTTAAAATTTCTAAATATTTACAAAATAAATCTATACGCTCGTTTCGTTCCTACATCAGCAACCAAAAGAGAAACCTGTTTGTATGAACCGAACGCACGTGGTGACCGCCTTTCTGTGGCTGGCAACTCTTGTTTTACCCCAATTTTCAGCAGCACAAGACGACAAAGTGATGAAACGCTCGGCGAGCCGCGCTCCTTTCGGCATTACGGAGGCGAGTACCATTGACGCACTCATGCCCACGATTGAAGGCGTGGGTGGCTCGGCGCGAGAACTGTTGCAACAGCAAAACGTAAAATCCTACATGATGCCCGTGCGCAAAGTGGGCGCGCGCGGCACGGAATTGAGCTATATGCTGGCAACTTGCCTGGAATACTACGTCAATCTGGATAAAAATTACAAACTAAACCTCAGCCCGGATTACATCACCCTGAGCATTGAAACCAACGGAAAACGCGCCACGCCGCTCGAAGCCTTCACGTTTTTGTCGCAAAACGGCACGGTCAACGCTGCCATTATTCCTTATGATGCACCCGGCATCACAGAGGCGGTGTATTCGGCACAAAAATTCAAAATCAGTAACTACCTGCACCTGTTTCGCGAGGTCACGCCTGCCCGGCAGCGGGTGTTTGAAGTGCGCAAAGCCCTTATGCGCGGCAATCCCGTTCTCATAGAAGTAAAAGCCAACGAAAGTCTGCGCTCGGCGACAGGCAGAAACTGGCAACCCACAGGGGAAGCCTCCAAAACCTATCCGCTTGTGGTGGTGGGCTACGACGAAACACAGCAAGCTCTGGAGGTGCTAAGCTGCTGGGGACGCACTTGGGGTACCAACGGCTACCTGTGGATGAGCTACGACGATTTTGGAAAATACGCCGTGAATGGCTACGTGCTGGTGAGTGAATTATGATATTGGCAAATTGGGAAATGTTTTTCCCTTTTGTTAAAATATCGCGCAGCAAATATCCCAATATCCCAATATCAAAATTATCCTAATATCCATTAATAATTCCAACAACTTAAACGTCTTTACTTCGGTGAGGGCGTTTTTTTATTTTAATCCAAATGTTAAAATTTTTCTACCTTGCCGTCCAACTTCCCAAACAATAAAGCGTATCAACAAATAGTTACAAAGAAATACAGAACACCGTGTTTTACGCTCTGTCAGCGGTCCCTTTTGGACAAAACATTGGTAACATCGCAACATCCATGAAAACGAAACAACTTGCCCTGCTCGTGGGCATCATCGGGCTGTGGGTGCCACTTGTGGCGCAGCAGACCACCGTTTTTACCGAAGCCAACCAGGCGTACAAACGCGGATTGGAATTTTATAACCAGGGCGTGTTTGCCCAGGCGCAAGCTGAATTTCGGCAGGCGATTCAGTTGTTGCAACCCGTCAATGAGCCGGACAACGACCTGCTGCGGATGCGCGCCGAGCTTTACTACGCCAAAACGGCCGTGCAACTCAACCAGCCGGAGGGCGAAAAACTCATCCTGGACTTCATTCGTACCTACTCGCCCGATCCCATTGCCAGCCAGGCACTGGTGGATTTAGCCAATTATTATTACAATGCCGAAGATTATGATAAAGCCATCGAATACTTCCGGCGGGTGTCCATGGATGGGCTGAGCCAGCAGCAGCGGGCAGAGGCGAAATTCAAGCTGGGTTATGCTTATTTTGTACAAAAAAAGTTTCCGGAAGCCAAAACGCAGTTTCGCGAAATCAAAGATATTCAGGGCGATTATTTCTACCCGGCGAATTACTACCTGGGATTGTGCTACTTTTTTGAAGGCAACTACGGGGAAGCCGTGCGCAGCCTGAGCGTGGCAGAGAAATCGCCGAAGTACAAATCACAAATTCCGTACTACATCGCCCAGATTTATTTTGCCGAACGCAAATACGACGAACTGATCGCCTACGCCGAGCCGCGCCTCAAGGAACGCGGTGTGCAGCGCGAACCCGAACTGCGCCAACTCATCGGTTTGTCGCATTTTGAGCGCGGCGACTATGCCACCGCCCTGCCGTATCTGGAATATTACGCCGAGCGTACCAGCCGCTTGCAGGAGAGCGAATTTTACCAATTGGGCTTTGCGCAATACAAAACCGGCAATTATAAAAGTGCCATTACGAGCTTCGAGCAGTTGTCGAGCGTGGATTCTAAGCTGGGGCAATACGCCATGTACTACCTGGCAGACAGCTATTTGAAACAAGGGCAACGTCAATCTGCCCGCACGGCACTGGGCACCGCCCGCCGCCGCAACTACGACCAAGCCATTACGGAAGAAGCCAATTTTAATTATGCCAAGTTATCGTACGAACTCAAAGACCCCCGCGAGGCAATCGAAGCCCTGCGCGACATTCCGCCGGCTTCCCGCTACTACAATGAGGCACAAACCCTGATGAGTGAAATTTTCCTCAGCTACCGCGACTACCGCCAGGCACTGGATATTTTGGAAAAAATGCCGAATAAAACCCCGCAACTCCGCGAAAGCTACCAGAAAGTGGCATACTTCCGGGGTTTGCAACTCTTGCAGGAAAATAATGCTACAGAAGCTAAGACGCTGTTAGACAAATCTTTGCGCGATCCGATTGACCCGCGTACCAAAGCTCTGGCAATTTACTGGCAGGGAGACATTGCACAGCGCGAAAAGAAATACGAGGCTTCCATTGCTTTGATGTCTCAATTTTTAACTTTGGCAAAAACGATGACCAGCCTGCCCGATGAATCTTCCATTTTCACTGCTAATTACGTGCAGGGTTATAATTATTTGAAACAGGAAAATTACACCGGCGCGCTTGGATTCTTTCAGGAAGCGGTCAACGGTATCCGACGGAATCAGAGTTTCATTCGCAATGAAGGGGTGAAGACCGACATCTTGGGCGACGCGATCCTGCGTACCGGCGATGCCTATTTCAAACGCAACCAGTACGCCGATGCGGTGCGTTTTTATGATGAAGCCGTGGAACGGCGCTACCCGGGCTTCATCTACGCCTTGTATCAAAAAGCGATCATTGAGGGCTTGCGCGGCAGAACCTCCGAAAAACTGCTGGCACTGGAGCGCATTACCCGCGAATTTCCCAATTCGCCTTACGCCGATGACGCGCTGCTGGCGCAGGGCAGTACGTACCAGGAAATCGGGCAGCTGAGCCAGGCGGTCACGCCCTTGCGCAAGCTCGTCACCGATTACAAAGGCAAATCCGATTTGATCAATCAGGCGTTGATCCGTTTGGGTTTAATTACCTACAATCAGAATAATAAAGAAGGGGCGATCAGTTATTACAAACAGGTTTTTTCCAACAATCCCTCGCCGGAGGAGGCGAGCCTGTCGCTGGCAGCATTAGAAGAAATTTACGTGGATGACCTCGGCAGAGCCGATGATTATTTTGCCTTTTTGGAAACCGTTCCGGGTTATAAAGTGGACAATTTGGCGCGCGATTCTATCACGTTCAAAGCGGCGCAAACCCAGTTTGAAAACGCCAGTTATCAACGCGCCGTGGAAGGCTATTCGGATTATCTGCGAAAATTCCCGAATGGTTACTACACCCTCGATGCCCGCTACCAGCGGGGCGAGTCGTATGCCGTTTTAAAACAATATGCCGAAGCCCTGCGCGACTACGAGTTTGTGGTAGAACGCGGGCAGAGCCGCTACTACACCCGCAGTTTGGAAAAAGCCGCCATCATTGCCTACAACTACTCGCAGGATTTTGCCAAAGCCTACACCTTTTATACCCGATTGGAAACAGCAGCCACCACCGACGACCAGCGTTTTGAAGCCCAACTCGGTGCCTTGCGCAGTGCTTACCGCACCGGCAACTCCCAAGCCGTGACCGAATGGGCAAACAAAGTAGCCAACAATCCGAGTGCCAATCAGGGGCAGATTGCCACCGCGAATTTTTATCAGGGCAAAGTGGCTTTTGACCGCAAGGAATACGACAACGCGCTGACCGCTTTCAATCGCGTGATTCAAACCAGCGACAATGAGCAAACCGCTGAAGCCCGCTACCTCGTAGCCTATATCTACTACCTGAAGCGCAACCTGGAACGGGCGCAGGAGATCACCATCAACGCCAATAAGGAGAGTTCGGCGTACCCATACTGGGTGGCAAAAAGCGTGATTCTGCTGTCGGACATCCTGTCGGAAAAAGGCGATTTGTACAATGCCCGCGCGGCTTTGGAGGCTTTATTAGAAAATTACAACGAAGATGCTGAACTGGTCAAACAGGCACAAACCAAGTTGAATACGTTGAACCAGCAGATTCAAAAAGGCAGTCGCCTGTTGCCCAATTCTACCAACAACAACCTGTTGGAATTTGAACCCGACAACACCACCCGACCGAATACAAATAACAGCAATCGAAGAAGAAACAACGGCGGAAATAACGGAAGTTGAAGGGTTGGTAAGTTGACAGGTTGAATTAGACAAGTGCGGCGTTCAACCTGTCAGCCCTTCAACCTGTCAACCTTTCAACCAAATTTCAAACGAAAAACAAGTATGAAAATCCAAACCATAATTTACAGCATCTTTTTTCTTTTCACCCTACCCACCTTCACCTTTGCGCAGCCCGATCTGCCGTCGGGGCAGGTGGATGTGATCCGCAATTTTGAAGCGCGGTTACTGGAAAGTGATCCGATTAAAATCCGTCCGGAATTGCCTGCGCTGGACACTTCCGTGCGCCGCCAGACGTACAACATTGCCAGCAAAACTTTTGAAGTAGAATACCAGCCGCCCCGCATTCGCCCCATTGCCATGCGCGGCGAAGACGTGCAGCAAGGCTACAACGGCTACGCCCGGCTGGGCGGTGGTTTTCCGGGGGCAGTGCTGGCAGAAGGCGGGTACAATGCCATTGTAGAAGACCAGTACAACTTCGGGGTGAACGTGCGCCATCATTCTGCCAACAATACCAAAAATATTGAAAATCAACGTTTTGGCTTGACCAATTTGGGTGCAAACGGCACCTATTATTTAGAACAAGGATTCGGTGTGAGTGCCAACCTGGGTTACACGATTGACAATGTACATTTTTACGGTTATAACGAAGTAAATGAAGAGCGCGACCCGGATTTGTCGTTTGAATCGGAAGACGTGAAGCAGTCGTTTACCACCTTTGATGTGGGCGCGCGCTTGTTCAACAGCCAGCGTACCCAGGCAGATTTCAATTACCACGCGGGTTTCAACGCCTACTTCATGCAGGACGAATACGCCGCGCGGGAAAACGGTTTTAAACTCGACATCGGTGCAACCAAGTGGTTCAACGAACGCAATCCGCTGCGCATCAACTTGTTAACTGATTTTACGACCTTCCGTGATACGGCAAAACAAACCCTGAATAACTTTTTCCTGCAACCGAGTTTTACGTTGCACGGCGAGGTATTCAAAGCTGAAATCGGTGCGAATATTGCCTCACACGAAGATGAATTTTCGCTCTTCCCGGATGTGGAATTGTCGGCTAATATCATTGGTTCGGTGCTGGGCGCGTTTGTAGGTGCGGAGGGTTCTTTGCAAAAAAATACATTCCGGTCGCTGAGTGACTACAACCCCTTCATCGTGTCGCGACTGATGGTGGAAAACACCCGCTACAACCATTACTACGGCGGTATTCGCGGCAATTTTCAGGGCGTGGAGTACCGGGCGCAACTGGGTTTCAAACAAGCCGACGACCTGGCACTCTTCCTCATTAATCCTGCTACCGACACGTTCATACCCCGCTTCGACGTACTGTATGACACGGTGAGTATCATCAACATCAACGGTACGCTAAGTTTTCCGTTGAACGACAATCTGACCGTGCTGGGAACGGTCAATTACAACCTCTATGATCCGAAAAACCAGGAAAAAGCCTGGCACCTGCCCGCGCTCACCATCAACAGCGGCTTGCGCTACGGCGCACTGGAAGGAAAACTGTTGGTAAAAGCCGATTTATTTTTGGAAAACGGCGTACCGTTCCGCAACGAAAACGGCGAGGCGGAGAATCTGAATGCCCTGTTTGACATCAGCCTGGGTGCTGATTATCTGTTTACCGACCGCATCGGCGCGTTTGTACAAATCAACAACCTGGCGAACAATCGTCGGCAGCGCTGGCAGTATTATCCTATGTTTGGCTTGAATGCCATGGCGGGCATTAGTGCGCGGTTTTGATGGCAAATTTTCCCGCAGATCGTACCGTTTTCACAGATAAAATTTGGTACGATCTTCGGGAAATCACGCTGTCTCTAAGTCACTTGGTCACTAAGTCCCTCCGTCTCTCTATGCCACTGCAAAACCTGTGTGCGGGCGCACATACGGTGGTTGGAAACCCAAGACGATGTCGCTGGCCGGAATGCCGCGTTTGACGAGTTCTTCTGCTACCAGCACATCTGTGTTATTAGCTGCCAACCATACTTTACCATCCGGTTTAATATCCAAGTGAAATAATATACGATACACATAGTATTTATCATCCCAGCCAACCTCCGCTAATTGGTAATGATTATGCTTCGTATCGGTTACAACTTGCAATTCAATATCAGGATACTGCCTATCATTTGCTTCTAAAGTAAGAAACTCCTCTATTATTTTTTGATATTTTTCTATCTTGTTATCCATGTTGTAATTGTTTTATTATCAATATCAAACACTAATATATTTACTTCAAAATGTGTACAGATCAATTCTATATCAGGGTCTTTAAAAAATTCTGTAAATACTACATCTTGCACAGCTAAAAAAAGTTTTCGATCACTTTCTTTGTCTTTCATAAAAAAACGATAGATCAGATACTGTCCAAAAGCGGAATGGAAATCATACGTTCGAGATGATCCCAAAAAACTCTTTATTTCTACCGCAATCTTCTCGCTTCCACGTTCGGCAGCAAAAAACTTTTCCGCTCCTAAATCTACTTCATAAGACTTTAATTGGCTTCTTTCAATTTTATAAGGGTCTTGTGTAATTGTCCAGCCGTCCTTGTCCAACGCCGCTCGAACTGCAGGATGATAAAGGTCTTTCGCCATGCTTACAATTTGTGATAAAAATACAAATTTCTTCCACCAATTTCCATCCTTTATTTTAAAAAAACCACCTGCCTGTCAAAATTGTTCCTATTTTAGCAACCAATAAAATCATACAATTATGACCATTAGTATCATATTATTATTTCTGGCTTTGTTTACCGTGTTGGCGGGCATTTTCACGGTGCGCCAGCAGACGGCGGTGATTATTGAGCGCTGGGGGCGTTTTCACAGTGTGCGTCAGGCGGGGCTGCAATTGAAAATTCCCTACATTGACCGGGCGGTGGGGCGCGTGTCGCTCAAGGTGCAGCAACTTGACGTGATGGTGGAAACTAAAACCAAAGATAACGTATTTGTAAAATTGAAAGTGTCGGTGCAGTTCCGCATTATTGAAAATGCGATTTATGATGCCTTCTATCGTTTGCAAAACCCCACCGAGCAGATCACGGCGTACGTGTTTGACACGGTGCGCGCCGAGGTGCCAAAGATGAAATTGGACGATGTGTTTGAGCGCAAGGACGACATTGCCGTGGCGATTCGTCGGGAACTGGAAGAGGCGATGAACGAATACGGCTACAAAATTGTAAAAGCCCTGGTGACGGATATTGACCCCGACCACGTGGTGAAGAACGCCATGAACCGCATCAACGCTGCCGAGCGCGAAAAACTCGCCGCCGAGTACGAGGGCGAAGCCGACCGCATCCGCATCGTTGCTCGCGCCCGCGCCGAAGCCGAAAGCAAACGCTTGCAAGGGCAGGGCATCGCCGACCAACGCCGCGAAATCGCCAAAGGTTTGGAAGAATCCGTCGGGGTGTTGAATAGTGTAGGCATCAACTCACAGGAAGCCTCCGCGCTCATCGTGGTCACCCAACACTACGACACCTTGCAGCAAATGGGGCAGCACACCAACAGCAACCTGATTTTGCTACCCAACGCGCCCACCGCCGCCAGCGATATGCTCAACCAAATGCTCACTTCCTTTGCCGCTACGCAGCAGCTTGCCGAAAGCACGAAAAACAGTAAAGCCCTGGAACTCAAAGCCGCCGAGAAAGTGCGCCTGGAAAAAGGGCAGTAAGGATGTTATAGGTTATTAGTTAATTGAACACGCACCACTTGTACGCTTTGCCCAAATAACGATTAACAAATAACAACCTTTTCCGTACAATAGCAGACAAAAATGAACGCTGGAGTTGGTAATGTCAATTTCGGCGTTTATTTTTGCGGTGCCTTTCTGGATCAGGATTCACCGGATGTTTGGATTTCCTGGATAATTATGTAAAATTCTAACTTTTTTGTAAAAATTTGATTTGAGTTATTGATTATTGATGCGCGTCTGATATTCAAACATTTCTGACGCGGGTAAGCAATCTGTTTTACAAAGTATTCATTTCAATTTCTCCAATTCTAACCACACACCCTACCTAATATTACCACAAGGTTAAATTTACATTTCCCGAACATTGTCAACACAATTGCGACTATCTTTGTACTCGTTTTTGAAATGACTGAGTGACAGAGAGATCAAGTGACTAAGAGACCAATAACCGATAACAATTAACTGCCAATCACCATTTTATGTTGAAAAACTACTGTTGTTGTTTTCTACTTTTACTATTTATCATTCCAACCCTCTTTGCTACGACCGTGAAAGGAACCGTGCAGGATGCCGAAACCCGCCTGCCCGTTGAGGGCGTGATTGTGAGCCTGGAAGGCACGGGCATCACGGGTGCGACGGATGCACAGGGCAATTTTGCGTTGTATGAAGTGCCATCGGGCAATTACATCGTTGCGTTTACCGAAACCAACCACGTGCCGGTGTCCATCAGCATTCGGGTGGAAGGCGCGGAACTCGACCTGGGTGTGGTGCAACTGCTGGCACAACCCGAAAATACCACTGTGATAAAAGAAGACCTGATTCCCACCATTTCCCTGTCAGACGACGACCTCGACCAGTTGAGTACCAATCAGAATATCTCCGGGGTACTCACGGCTTCGCGCGATGTGTTTGTGTCGGCGGCGGCGTTTACCTTTGGTCCGGCGCGCTTTCGCATTCGCGGTTTCGATTCGGAAAATACCGTAACCTACCTCAACGGCGTGCCGATGAACAAACTGGAAAACGGGCGGGTTTTTTGGAATGCCTGGGGCGGTTTGAACGAGGTGACCCGCCTGCGCGATGCCGATATTGGTTTGGGGGTGCTGCCATATGCCTTCGGCGGGGTAGGAGGGGCTACCACGATTGACACACGGGCTTCGTCGTTCCGCAAGCAATTTAGCGTGTCATATGCCAATTCCAATCGCACCTTTCGCCATCGGGTGATGAGTACCTATTCGAGCGGGCTGCTCAAGGGCGGCTGGGCGTTTGTGGCTTCCGGCTCGCGCCGCTGGGCGGAGGAGGGCTATATTCCCGGCACGTTTTACGATGCGTACGCTTACTTTTTGTCCATTGATAAAAAATTAGATAAAAATAATGCCCTGAATCTCACGGTTTTTGATGCGCCCATCCGGCGCGGGCGTTCCACCTCCAGCACCCAGGAAGTGTATGACTTGGCGGGCACGAATTATTACAATCCGCTGTGGGGTTTTCAAAACGGCGAAAAGCGCAATTCCAGCGTGGCATATACCAACCAGCCGATGATTATCCTGCGTCATGATTGGAAAATCAAAGAAGGAAGTGTGTTAACCACCGCATTGTCGTATCAGTTTGGCGTAGATGGCACCACGGGTTTGGATTGGTTTGATGCCGCCGACCCGCGCCCCGATTATTATCGTTATTTACCAAGTTATTTACAACAAAACAGCAGCGATGCGGCCACCGACCGCCGACAGGAATTGCTCACTGATCCTAATTTGCTACAAATCAACTGGGCACAGCTTTACGAAGTGAATCGCAACAGTTTATTGAATGAAAAATACGGCTACCTGCTGGGTGCGAATCCGCCGGAGGGCAAGTGGTCGCAGTACATCATTGAAGACCGCCGTTCGGACTCGCGCGATGTCAATCTGGCAACCAATTATCAAAATGTATTCAGCGATCAGTTTACGTTGTACGCGGGTGCCAGCTACCAGATTCAGCGGGTGCATAATTTCAAAGTGATTGAAGACCTGCTGGGCGGTGATTATTATGTAAATGTGGATCGGTTTGCGGTGCGCGATTCGATTGTAAATTATAATGCCCAACAAAATGATATTAATAATCCGAGTGAAATTGTACGCGAAGGCGATACCTGGGGGTATAATTATGATTTAAACATTCACAAATGGGATACCTGGGTGCAGGGGGTGCTGACCCTGCGCAAATTGGATGTTTTTCTTTCTGCCAATGCCTCCGGCAATACTTTCTGGCGCACGGGCTACTACCGCAACGGGCGCTTCCCGGATCATTCTTTCGGTGATTCTAAGGTACAAAACTTTACCAATTACGGTGCGAAAGGCGGTGTAACCTTCAAACTCGACGGGCGCAATTATTTCTACGCCAATGCGGCTTATCTCACCCGCGCGCCTTATGTGGAGAACGCCTACGTGTCGCCGCGCAGCCGCGATCAGTTGATTCAAAACCTCACCGACGAAAAAGTCACCAGCGGAGAAGTGGGTTATTACCTGCGTTCGCCCAATGTGAAAGGTCGGCTCACGGCTTATTATGCGGAGTTTAATGACCAGGTACGAATTTTACGTTTTTTTAATGATTTGGAACGGGCGTTTGGTAATTATGTAATGTCGGATTTAGATACCCGTCATATCGGTTTAGAATTTGCGGTGGATGTAAAATTGTTTGCCGGTTTGAATCTCACGGGCGTAGCCGCACTGGGGCAGTATGTGTACACCTCCCGCGCCGTGGGCAATGTGTATCAGGATAACGCGACCGACCTGGGGCGCGATCTGGAAAATTTTACCATTTATACCAAAAATTACCGCGTGGCGGGCTTGCCGCAGCAGGCATACACGGCGGGTTTGAACTATCGCTCCCCGAAATTCTGGTTTTTGAATGTCAATTTCAACTACTTCGACGATATTTACATGGATTTCAACCCGGTGCGGCGCACAGCCGATGCAGTGTTTGGTTTGGATGAAAACCCGGAGCAACTGCGCGGTTTGATTGATCAGGAAAAAGTAGATCCGCAGTTTACCATTGATTTGTTTGGCGGCAAATCGTTCAAATTCGGCAAGTATTTCCTGTTTTTGAATTTGGGTGTGAGCAACGTGTTAGACAACAAAAACTTTATTACCGGCGGCTTCGAGCAATTGCGTTTCGACACCCGCGAGCGCAACCCCGCCGCGTACCCGACCCGCTATTTTTACAGCTTTGGATTGAATTATTTTGCCAATGTGAGTTTCCGATTCTAAGATTTGCTAAATCTTCAAGATTTAGTAAATCTGCATGGCGAGATTTACCAAATTTTTAAAATTTGGCAAATCACATTCTAAAAAAACAGTTGTATCCAAAAAATATTTATAATGAACAAGTTACTAAAACTTTTTTCACTTCTTTTAATTTTTAGCATTTCCTCGTGTATTGACCAGGAATTTGACGAGCCGCCCGTAGATGGCGAAGACCCCGGCATAACCCCCAACGCTACCGTCGCCGACCTGAAAGCCCTGTACAAAGCCGGGCAGATCGTGCCGATCACCCAGGATTTGACCATCGGTGGGGTAGTGGTAGCCGACGACCGTTCGGGTAATTATTTCCGCTCGTTCATTTTGCAAGACGCAACCGCCGGCATTGAAGTGCGCATCAATCAAACCAGTGCGTATAATTTCTATCCAATTGGTCGTCAATTGTTTATAAAATGCAAAGGCTTGGTCATCGGCGATTACAACGGTGTGGCGCAACTCGGCGGCTACACCTACATCGAAGACGGCGCGACCCAACTCGGCGACATCATAGCCCTGAACGAACACATCCTCAAAGGCAAGCGCGTGGGTACACCTGCTCCGAAAGTGAAGAAAATCAATGAATTAACCACCGCAGACATCAGTACACTCATCAAACTTGAAAACGTAGAATTTGCCTCCACCGACGCGAATCTGCCCTTCGCCGATGTGATTGGGCGCGCTTCGCTCAACCGCGCCATCAAAGATTGCAACGGCAACAGCATCCTCCTGCGCACCAGCGGCTACGCCACTTTTGCCAACACCAAAACCCCCCAGGGCAACGGCTCCGTTGTGGCAATTTACAGCGTTTTCGGGCGGGATAAGCAGTTGTTCATCCGCGAATTGACTGACATCGTCATGGACGCTCCGCGCTGCACGGGCGGCGGCGGCAGCACCGGCAACGAAACGGTGATTTCTTTACAGGAAGTGCGCAATTTATTCAAAGGCGGCACGAAGGCAGGTCCGGCGGGTCGGAAAATCACAGGCGTGGTCATTTCGGATCGGGCAAGCGGCAACTGGGACAACCGCAATCTGGTGGTGCAGGACAGCACGGGTGGTATTGCGCTGCGTTTTGCCAGCAATCATTCGTTCAACCTTGGCGATGCTATCGAAGTAGTTATCAGCGGACAGGAATTGTCGGAATTTAATGGCTTATTGCAAGTAAATAATTTGGATAATAATCTGGCGAAAAAAATTGGTGCCGGTACGCTCCCCGCTCCCCGCGTGGCGACCGTTGCCGACATCAAAGCCAATCTGGAAAACTGGGAATCTACGCTCGTCCGGGTAAAAAGTGCAACCCTCACGGGCGGCAGCACCTACTCCGGCTCCCGCAAAGTGAACGATGCCAGCGGCAATATTGATCTTTTCACCCGCAGCCAGGCGAATTTTGCGACGCAATCGTTACCAACGGGTACGGTGGAAGTGGTTGCCGTGGTTTCGCAATTCAATGCGGGGCAACTCCTCGTGCGCGGCACGGCTGACGTGACCAGCGGTAATGGCGGCGGTGGCGGCGATACCACCAACACCGGCGGTCCACTCAAAACCTTGGATGAATCGTTCAATAGCGTTGCAAATAATCAGGACATCGCACTTTCTGGTTGGAAAAACATCGTGGTAAAAGGCACCCGGCTTTGGCGCGGCGGCATCTTCCAGGGCAACGGCTATGCGCAAGCCACAGCGTTTCAGGATGTGAGCAACGAGATGGAAACCTGGCTCATCACCCCGCAAATTGACTTGGCGGAAGCCAAAATTTTGAGTTTTGAAAGTGCCCAGGCATTTTTTAAGCACAATGGCTTGTCGGTGTTTATTTCTACTAATTTTGACGGTACGAACGTTGGGAGTGCTACTTGGACACCGCTGACGGCGAAACTCGCAGGTTCCACTGACGCGAATTACACCAACGTCCCTTCCGGCGATATTGACCTCTCCGCCTACACCGGCAAAGGCTACATCGGCTTCAAATACGTGGGCGACAAAACCAACAATACCACTACCTATCGGATTGATAATGTGAAGATTCGGAAGAAGTGATCTGGATTGGCGCAAGACGGGACAGGTTTTCAAAAACCTGTCCCGTCTCACTAAATCATTCGCTAAACTGATCTACAACGGTTTGAGGGTTTTGCGCAGTATTGATGATTTCTACCACAGTTACCATTACTGCATCTTCATCAATAAAATAAATGATTCAGTAATCCCATTGAAACATTCGGCGATAAACAATCAATTCAGTACAAATATCGTGTTCTTTTTCATACACTTGAGGTTGTTTTGCCAATTTCTTAATGGCATCCGTAATACCTTTTCGCACTTTATTGGCAATTGCCGGAGAAGCAGTTCGGGTAAGGTAATTTGAAATATTTCGCAAACTAGCTTTTGCATTTGGAGATAACACAACTTTATAATTCACCATGTCTCCATCTCTTTTTCCAAGTCTTCGATTGTCATATAATCTCCCTGCCGCACCCGCTCTATTTCCATTCCAAACTGTTTTTTAGCCACACTTGCAAAAAGTGGATTGCCCGCCACATCGTAGCCGAGAATAGGATCGGTTTCTCTAATTGATGCAGCGTTGGGAACAATTTCTAACTCCGCTTTGGAGACTTCCCCAATTAGGTACATCGCTAATTCCAACTTTTCCAATTTGGATAATCTACGCACTTCTTCTAACACAGCAGCGTTCATAAAAATCAGGTATTTTTTTCAAAGATAACTTAAAATAGCCAATTCTACAAATAGTGAAAATGTATTCTATTTTTAAAATTTGGTATATTGTTAAAGACGTTTTTATCAAAATTGCGCCTTCGTACTTCATTCCCTCCGGCGACATTGACCTCTCCGCCTACACCGGCAAAGGCTACATCGGCTTCAAATACGTGGGCGACAAGACGACGAATACCACTACTTTTAGAATTGATAATGTGAAAATTCGGAAGAAGTGAGATGGATTGGTGCAAGACGGGACAGATTTTTGAAAACCTGTCCCGTTTTTAAAATTTCCGAACTTTTGTGTAATATCGTCCCAGCGGGACAAAATCTTGGTAGAACGGTCAAATCACAAAATGTTGGCGTGCCGTAGGTACGCAACCCTCAAGCTATCAGCGTTGTTCAAAAACAGATTTGCTAAATCTTCAAGATTTGGCAAATCTTCTCCAACTACCCCTATTTTGCCCTTGACGGGGCAGGGCATTCAAAAAATAGCCACATTCGCAAATAGAATAAAAATTAGCAAATCTCAAGCTGTTTTCGTCGTTTGCAACGCATACCTTCCAAATTACACTTTGAAACATCGGCATTGTCCTTCGGAGGAGGAATTTCCCCCTGCTGCCTGGCAATTTTCTCTTCCTGACCAGCAAATTGCTTCCTTGCACCTGCAAATTTTCTCGTTTAACCTGCAATTTTTTATTCAAAAGCATAATTTGCTGGTTCCGACCTGCAATTTTCTCTTTCTGACCGGCAAATTGCTCCCTTACACCATCAACTTTCTCGTTCAAAAGCGTCAATTAGATTTATCCATCTTCTTTGTTCTTTTTTTGAACTTACAGCCCCACCATGCGCTCTACCGAAAACGATCAAAAAAATCAAATGAACATTACCAGATTGTTTAAGCTGACAGATGCTACCATCACCGAGTGGCTGGCGCAACACGGTGTATCCATTACGCGCATCGCGCTGGGTATTATTTTTTTCTGGTTCGGCGTGTTGAAGTTTTTTCCGAATCTCAGTGTGGCGGAGGAGCTGGCGGGGCGCGCCATTGCCACGCTCACTTTGGGTTACCTATCGCCCGCCGCGGGTATGCCCATTTTGGCAACGTGGGAGTGTTTGATTGGTATCGGGTTGATTTTCGGCAAATTTTTGCGCATCACGCTGTTGTTGTTATTATTACAAATGCTGGGTACGTTTCTGCCGCTCGTGTTCTTTCCTGCGGAAACCTGGTGGCGCTTTCCCTACGCGCCCTCGCTGGAAGGGCAGTATGTTATCAAAAATCTGGTACTGATCGGGGCGGGTATGGT
>Ga0224722_1000556_pt1 | contig 21684 bp, 8 predicted proteins | sample Balambano_FR1_Me_FD_161646 | JGI IMG/M metagenome (GOLD analysis project Ga0224722, IMG submission 161646) | Freshwater sediment microbial communities from Lake Towuti, South Sulawesi, Indonesia - Balambano_FR1_MetaG | ecosystem: Environmental > Aquatic > Freshwater > Lake > Sediment | place... | reverse complement strand
CCCGCCCGCGATCACCACGCCGGCAAAGCCGCCCTGCGCCAGCGCCAGATCGCCCGCGACCGAGCCCAGTGAGAGGCAGAACCGGTCCACCGCTGCGGCCGCCAGACTGTCATCGCCGCTGGCGGCGCGGGTCCAGATGTCGATGGCGTCGCGTTCGGGCTCGGTCCGGTGTTCGAGCGCGGCGAGCGCCTGATAGATGTCGACAATCCCCGGCCCGGCCACCACCCGTTCCACCGACACCCGGTTATGGCGGCGTCGCAGGCGCGCAAGGATCGCGTCCTCGATGGTGTCGAGCGGGGCAAAGTCGATGTGCCCGCCCTCGGTCGCCTGCACATGGGTGTGGCTGGCCGAGCGCCACAGATGCGCCACGCCGAGCCCGGTGCCCGGGCCGATCACGCTGATCGTGCCGGTGCGTCCCAGGGGCGCGTCGGGCCCGGCAAGGTGCAGGAATTGGTCGTCTTCGGCGCGTGCCACCGCATGGGCGACCGCGGCGAAATCATTGACCAGGGTGAAGCGCTCCACCCCCAGCTTGTCGTTGATGAGCGCGGGGCGGATGATCCAGGGATTGTTGGTGAAGCGGATCACCGGGGCAAGATTGCCTGGGCTGCCCACCGGCCCTGCGATCGCCATGCTGACGGCGGCGGGCAGGTTGCCGCCCTTGCGGGTGCGAAAGGCTTCCCACGCGGTCTGGAAGCTGACGTGATCGGCGGTGTGAAGGGTCTCGGGATCGTCAAGGCTGATCGCCCCGTCGGCGGCGATGCGGGCGATGGCGAAGCGCGCATGGGTGCCGCCGATATCGACCACCACCAGATCGCGCATCGCCCCCCGTCTCCCAGCCTGCCTGCGTCAGCCGCACCGGCATTAGCAGGCGGCGCGCGAAAAATCCCGCGCGCCGCATATGTATTCAGCTGTCAGTCGGCAGCGACACCCATTTCTTCAAGCAGCCGGGTCGCCCCGTCGACCTTTTCCATGGTCCACAGCATGAAACGCGCATCGACGTGGATCGTGCGGTTGATCTTGGGATCGTACATCCAGTCGGACACCACGCCCTCGATCGTTCCGTCGAAGGCAAGGCCCACGAATTCGCCCCGGGCGTTGAGCGTCGAAGAGCCCGAATTGCCGTTGGTGATATCGACCGTCGAGAGGAAATCGACCGGCAGGGTGCCCAGTTCGGGCGCGACATAGCGGCCGTAATCCTTCGCCTCGATCAGCGCGACCAGCTTGTCGGGCGCATCGAATTCGCCGCGGCCGGTGTGCTTGGCCACGATCCCTTCGGCGGTGGTGAACGGAGTCCATGCCTGCCCGTCGACCGCCTTGCCGGTGACCTTGCCATAGGTGAAGCGTAGCGAGCCATTGGCATCGGGATACATGGTTTTGCCCTGGCTGGCGGCGTAGGCGAGGCGGGCTTCCATCACCTTGGAACGCGCCTTCTGGACTTCGCCCGAACGCGCCTTTTCCTTAGCTTCGGCAGCCATGGCCTCGTCGTAGGTCGCCACCGCCAGCTGGATGAAGGGATCGCCCGAAGCCTTGAAGTCGGCGACCGGACGGTCCATCCATTCGAGGCGCTTGGCGGTGGTGCCAAGTTCGCTTGCTGCGTAAAGCGGGCCCGGTTCGCGGCCTTCCATGAAGGCATCGAAGCTTGCAATCCGGTCCGCTTGGGCAAGCGTGCGGTATTCGGCAATTCCGTCTTCCCAGATCGCCTGATCGATGGCTGCGACATAGCGCCGCTCGATCCGCTGCATGGCCTGTGTCATGAAGGCGCGGTCGCGTTCCTGGAAGCCGGGTTCGCGGTCCTTGTCGGGCTTAGCCTGCTCGTTGGCCCAGCGGTAGAGCTGGCGTGCGGCACTGTAGAGCTGGCCGCGTCCGAGCATCGCGCGGCGTGCATCTGCCAGCGCTTCGGCGTTGCCTTGCGCAATCAGCCGGTCGAGTTCGGCGAGCGCGGCACCATATTGCGCGTTGCGCTTGGGATCGGCGGCGATCCATTCGCGGAAAGCCGCCTCTTCGGCCTGCTTCTTTTCGATCAGCGAGATCGCGTCGGCCCCCGCCATCTGCCCGGCGATCTTCTTCTCGTAGTTCTCGACCCCCTGAAGCGTCGCCGCATAGGCGATCTTGGCGGCATCGCTGCCGGCCGTGAGGGCATCGATGAGATCGCCATATTCAGCAAGGCTGCGCTGCTGGTAGGGGTAGAGCTCTTCGTAATAGAAGCGCGCCTCCTCGGCGCTGCGCAGGCGTTCGGTGGTCCCGGGGAAGCCTGCCACCATGACGAAATCGCCGTCCTTCACGCCCTCCCTTGCGATCGGCAGGAAGGCCTTGGGCTTGAACGGCACGTTATCCTTGCTGAACGACGCCGATGCCCCGTCGGGCGCGACATAGGCACGGTAGAAGGCGAAATCGCCGGTGTGGCGCGGCCACTGCCAATTGTCCTTCTCGCCGCCGAAATTGCCGACCCCGGCGGCGGGCGCGTATACCAGCCGCACGTCCTTGATTTCGAGCTGCTGCTGCAGCCAGTATTGCTGCCCGCCGAAATAGGCGCGCACGTCGCAGCGGCGGTTGGCCTGTTTCTCGCATGCCTCGATCAACGCGGTGCGGTTGGCCTGAAGCCGGTCATAGCGGGCCCGGCCTTCGAGCTTGTCAGCACCCTTCATCATCGCCGCCGACACGTCGCGCAGGTCTTCGATCACAAAGATGCGGCTGCCCGGGGCTGCGGGCAATTCATCCGCCAGCGTCGCTGCAAGAAAGCCGTTGGTAAGATAGTCGCTTTCGGGCGAGGAATTGTATTGCAGCGAGCCGACCACGCAGTGGTGATTGGTCGCCACGAGGCCGTCAGGCGAAAGAAATGCCGCCGAACATCCGCCCAACGAGGCAATCGCGGTAAGCGGCGGGCGGTTGAGGTCGCCAAGGCTTGCCGGATCAAGCGCGATCCCGGCGGTCTGCAGCTCCTCGGCGATGGCACCGGTCTGGCTCGGCAGCCACATGCCTTCGTCGGCTGACAGGGTGGCAGGAGCGAACAGGACAAGGGCGCTGGCCCCGGCGAGCAGATATTGTTTCATGGCAGGCATCACCTCCAGATCGCGCCGGGGCCGAGGGTATGAAGCTTCGGCGCATGTGTTTTTGCCCGGTTGGGCGAAGCGCGGCAGTTAGGCCATCCGGGCGTGTCATGAAAAGAGCGAATTCGCCGGATTGACGAACATCTCTTGCGAATGATTATCATTTCGGCCATGCTTGCGGCTCATCCCTGAACAAGGACGCCGATTTGCCATGAACACCACGCTCAAACTCTGGACCCAACTTGGCCTTGGAACGGCACTGGCCGGAGGCATGCTCGCCGCATGCAGCGGCGAGGCGGGCGGTGAGGCCGGCGGAGAACCAGGCGGCGAGACCGCCGCCGTCGCCAGCGGTGAGGGCGAAGGCGGTGAGGGCGAAGGCGGCGGTGAGGGTGAAGGCGGCGGTGAGGGTGAAGGCGGCGGTGAGGGCGGTGAAGGCGAGGGCGGCGTCGCGGTCGGCAAGGCCGACAGCGATCCGGTTGCTTACGGCATCGCTCTGGCCGTCACCGAAGCCCACGTGATCGCCGCGCGCGATGCCTTTGCCGCAGGGCAAAAAGACGCTGCTGCCGAAATGTTCGCGCATCCTGCCAGTGAAGTGTTGGTCGAGATGGACCCGGTGTTCGCCAAACTGGGGGTCAAGGACTTCAAGCCGCTGTTGACTGACGCATCGGCCGCGGTGCTCGATGGCAAGAGCGCGGGCGAGGTCAACAAGGCGCATGACGCGATCATCGCAGCCCTGCGCGCCGCCGCGCAGAAGGCTCCGACGGGCAAGGCCAGCCCGGCCAGCGTCGCCGCCAGCATCATCGCCGACCAGATCGAGAGAGCGAGCGCGATGTACCGCGGGCTCGCGCGGGACGATCGCAGCGAGCCCTATCTCGATGGCTATGGCTACTTCAAGGCCGCGCAGGCCGCATTCGCCCGCGACGGCACCGCGATCAAGACCGCCGACCCCGATGCTCATGCGCGGATCGCCGAGGCGCTAGCACTGCTGGCCAAGGCCTACCCGGGGGCCACACGCCCGCCGAGCCTTGCGGTGGAAGCTGGCGCGCTGTCGGCGGTTTCGGCCAAGGTGATGCTCGTCGCGGCGAGCTGATCGCACTGGGATCGCGCCCGTTTTTCCCGCCGGGAAGCGTTCGCCCTGCCAACATTTTGAGCAACATTGTGCAAACACGACAAAGTGCGCGGGTGACCACCTAGAGTGTCGATGTGCGCTTGTGTTTGCCACATTCGCGATTAGTGTCCCGTTCCCAAGGGGTCGGCAATGCTGCACTGGAACCCACGTCGAGCTTGGGCGGGGCAGTATCGCAACGAGATGAACTGTTGACCGGGGCGGGGCGCAGGCACTGCATCCCGGCGGCTTGGACAACTTGGGGGGGACCTTGTCGAGCGCTCATATTGATCAGCAAGCCGTGCCGGATTGCCGCGTTGCGCAGCGGCGCGCGTTGGCGGTGGGCGCAGCCGCGCGCCGGGGTTGGGGTTTCGCTTCGGCGCTGGCACTCGTAGGCGGATTGTGGTGCGCGCCCGAAGCAGCATCGGCGCAGGTCCAGATTGCCCCGCCCACCCGCAGCGATCTGATCCCGCCGGAATTGCGCCGCGCGGAACGCCCGACCACCCTCACCATCGACGGCGATTTCGAGCGTGTGCCCTGCGCGCTCGACCGTCCGGAATTTGCCGAGATAAGGTTCACCGTCGGCGGCGCGCAGTTCAATGGGCTCGAGCGGGTGCCGGGCTTGTCGCTCGACGCGGCGTGGGCCGATTACCGCGGCCGCGAACTGCCGGTTTCGGTGCTGTGCGACATCCGCGCCGAGGCCAATGCGATCCTGCGCCGGCAGGGCTATCTCGCCACGGTCGAAATCCCCGAGCAGAGCCTCGCCGACGGGGTGCCCGATTTCAACGTGGTGTTCGGACGGCTGACATCGGTGCGGGTGCGCGGCGATGCCGGTCCATCGGAACGGCTGGTTGAAGGCTATCTTGAAAAGCTCACCCGGCAGGAGGTGTTTAACACCAATCAGGCCGAACGCTACCTGCTGCTCGCCGATGATCTGCCCGGGCTTGACGTGCGCCTGTCGCTGCGCCCGGCGGCGGGCGGCAATCCGGGCGATCTGGTCGGCGAGATCGCGGTGCTGCGCCAGCGCGGGATGATCGATCTCAACGTCCAGAACCTGGGATCGGAAGCGATCGGGCGCTATGGCGGGGTGCTGCGCGGCGAGGTCTATGATCTGACCGGACTGGGTGACCGGACCTCGGTGGCGGTGTTCAGCACGCTCGACTTCGAAGAACAGCAGACGATCCAGGTCGGGCATGATTTCCGGGTCGGAAGCGAAGGGCTCAGGCTGGGCGGACAATTTACCTGGAGCACGGTCAATCCCTCGGTCGGCCTGGCCGGATTCGAAGTGGATTCCGAAACCTATTTCGCCTCGCTGTTCGCCAGCTACCCGCTGGCGCGCAGCCGCCGTTTCAGCCTGTTCGCCGACGTCGGTGCCGATTACGTTGATCAGGACGTCGAGCTCAACGGCTTTGCCCTGACGCGCGACCGGGTCCGGGTCGTGTTCGCGCGGCTGTCAGGCGATGTAACCGACCAGCAGTCTGCAGTTCGCGCAGGCGGCTATTCCCTCTACGAACCGAGGTTCCGGCTGCGCTACGGTGCCGAAGTGCGCCAGGGGCTCGATGTGCTCTCGGCCAGCCCCGATTGCCGCCCCAACCCGCTTGCCTGCCTGTTCGGGGGATCGACCCCGCCGAGCCGCATCGAGGCCGATCCCACCGCGCTGCTGCTGCGGCTCGATGCCGCTGCCGAATACCGGCCCGATCCGCTTTTGACCTTTTCGCTGGCGACGCAGGCACAGATCACCGGCGATCCCCTGCCTGCCTTCGAAGAACTCGCCGCTGGCAGTTTCTCGATCGGGCGAGGGTACGATCCGGGCGCGGTATTGGGTGACAGCGGCGTGCTGGCAGCGTTCGAGCTGCGATACGGATCGCTTGCGCCTGGCAGCGCCGCCGCCTTCGCCTTCCAGCCCTATGTGTTCAGCGATGTCGCCTTCGTCTGGAACGAGGACCCGAGCCGCCAGCCTTCCAATCCCGACAAGCTGTGGTCCGCCGGGGGCGGATTGCGGATCGTCTGGGGTGCGGGCTTACAGGGTGATTTTCTTGTCGCCGTGCCGCTCGAGCGCCCCGACCTTGCCCTCGAAAAGGGCGACGTGCGCTTCCTGTTTTCGCTGACTGCCCGCCTGTTCCCGTGGAGATATTGAGATGAGCCACCCGATCCGGAACCGCCATCCGCAACAGTGCAGAACCCGCCTGATGCTTGGCTGCGGCAGCGCCGCGCTGGCATTGGCGATGACCCTCGCGCCGACCCGCGCCGCAGCGCAGGGCATTCAGGCTGATGGCAACGTGGTGTTTGGCTCCGCCGAGATCAACATCACCGGACCCAATGAAACCACGGTCGAGGTCGGAACCCAGGCGGCGGTGATCGACTGGGATCCGTTCGAAGATGTCAATGGCGACGCGCTCGATTTCATTCCGACCGGCGGCATCGCCTATTTTCAGGATTCGCCAGGTCAGGGCGGATTTGCGCTGCTGAACCGAATCCTGCCTTCGACCAATGGCAATATCGCGGTGATCGACGGGGCGGTCATTTCCCGGCTTCAGGATGTCAGCGGCGGTTTTTCGGACGGCGGCTTTGTCGCGTTCTATTCGCCCACCGGGTTCCTGATCGGCGATAACGCCACGTTCGATATCGGTCAGCTGATGTTGACCACACTCAACACCACCGATGCGAGTTTCAACAGCTTCAGACTGGGCGGCGTGCTGGAGCTGACCGGCGAGCCGGGATCGACCGCCCGCATCGCGATCAGCCCCGGCGCGGTGATCACCGCAACTCCCGAAAACAGCTTTTTCGCGGTGGTCGCAGCCGACGTGCAGATGCTGGGGACCGCACGGATCAACGGCAGCCACGCCTACGTCGCAGGAGAGGTTGTCAACCTCAGTTTTTCGAATGGGCTGTTCAACATCGCCGTGCCGGTCGGCACCGCGGCCAGCGGCAGGGTGGTTGAGGTCGATGGCAACGTCGGCGGGCCGGCGAGCATTGGTTCGCCCAGCGACAACCATTTGATCTATGGCGTCGCGGTAGCGCAGAACGATCCGATCAGCATGCTGTTCAGCGGCAATCTCGGGTTCGATCCTGCGGTTGTTGCGGGTGTCGTCAACGGCGAGATCATTCTGTCCGCCAACTACAATGTGTTCGGGCGCACGGTGGCCGGTGGGACGATCGCCGACGGTATTGCGGCGACCTTTAGAACCAACAATGAGGTCTCATCGATTCAGGCCGATGTCTTCATCGATGATTTCGCTGCGACCAGCAGCCTGCTTGCGATCAGCACGCACCGGGTTCAGGCAACCGCGGTCAACACGGCAAGTTCGGTCAACGGCAATCTGCTGCTGGTCGGCCGCGGCAACGCCGAGCTTATCGCAAACAACGCGCAAGGCTTCGTGGTTGCGGGTGATCTTTTGGTCGATGCGCGTGATTATGGCATCGTCAGTTCCAGCTTGGTCACGCTCGACCAGATCAGTGCGGCGGGCGGGTTCGCGCTGGTCGATGCCAGCGACGACGCTGTGGTCGAAGTGGCGGGCAGTGCCCTGGTCACTGCCAGCGCGTTTGGCGGCGCGGATGACCTCAACCGCATTGCCGGAACCGCGCTGGGCGGGGTCGCGCTGATCAGTGCAACCGGGGGCACGATCACGATTGACGGCCTTGCCACACTCGAAGCCGATGCCGTCGGGACGTTGATCGACGATATCCGCACAGGCGCTGAAGCGCGCGCCGGGAGCGCGCAAATGGTTGCAACTGAGGGTGGCAGCGTCTCGGTCGGATTTGACGCGTTCCTGAGCGCGGTTGCCTTTGCGGCCGAAGGCGACTTGGTCAATCCTTCGACCGTTTCGAACGCTTTCGGCGGGTCGGCCTTCATCAGTGTGTTCAACGGCGGCGGGACCGTGACCATCGCCAACGACCTGCGCATTGACGCATCGGCGCGGGGGGGTGGTTCGAACACTTCGGGTGCAGGTGCGATCGGCGATGCAGGCGAGGCCACGCTGAGCGCCTTTGCCGACGGCCTGATCAGTGTCGGGGGCCAGTTGCGGCTCTTTGCCAACGGACTTGGTGGGCAGAACGTTCAAGCGACCGGAGGCACCGGGCTTGGCGGGCGCGCGTCCGCGGTGACGTTCGAGAACGGGGTGATCGAAATCGACGGGACCCTGTTTGCCGATGCAGTTGGCGAGGGCGGTTTCGGGCAGGCCGGCGGCGATGGCTTTGGCGGGATCGCTGGTGCCAATGCCATTACCGGCACGATCACCATTGACGGTTCTGCTTTCGTCAATGCCAATGGCCGCGGCGGCAGCGCATTTTTCGGATTTGGCGGCAATGGCGGACTTGGCCGGGGCGGCAACGGCTTTCTCCAGGCCAACGGCACGCTGACCGAACAAGCCACTCTTACGATCGGCGGCGACGTCAGCGTGTTTGCGTCAGGTAGCGGTGGCCGCGGCGGGGCGACCGATGGCGTGCTGATCCCGGCCGGGCGCGGAGGCGATGGCTTTGGCGGGAATTTTTCGGTCCCCAATCAGGCTGATCCCGCTTTCACCAGCGGTGCATTCATTCTGGCTGGCGGGGACAACGGGACACTCGAGATCGGTGGGCAGGCCGCGGCCTTTGCCAACGGCAATGGCGGTATGGGCGGCGGCGGCGGCCCCTCGTCATTTCCCGGTCGCGGCGGCGACGGGTTTGGCGGGCTGGCACAGGTCGGTCTGGCGCTTCTCGGTCAGAACGGCTCGCTCGGTCAGGGTTCGGCGACCTTCCTCGGCGTATCCGCACAGGCCCGCGGTGTCGGTGGCGATGGCGGGACGTTGTTCATCGACGACCCCTTCGGCGACGGCGGTGACGGGACCGGTGGTCTGGCGGTCATGACCGTGCGCGCAGGCGAGGTCGTTGCCGACCAGATCGAACTTAATGGCTCCGGTTTGGGTGGCAGAGGCTCGCAAGGCGGACTTGGCACCGGCGGTGCTGCGGCGGTGTTTGGCGGGCTGGGCGGAAGCCTGACCTCCGATCAGATCATTGCCCGGGCCAATGGTCTAGGCGGTGCGGGCGGGGCCGATATCGCCATCAGTCCCGGTGGTGGCGGAGATGGTCAAGGCGGCGAGGCCGAGTTCGATTTTCAGGGCCTGACGGTTCAGGTCAACGGCGATGTGCTGTTCGAAGGCAGCGGCTTCGGCGGAGACGCCGGAGACACGTTCGGCGGCGATGGGATAGGCGGCGCTGCCAGGGTCGGGGTGCTTGGCGCGACTGCGGGCAATGGCACGATCACCGGAAACACCGAAGTGGCTGCCAATGGCTTTGGCGGAGGGCACAACAATGGTACCGGCTTCCAGAGCGGCAACGGGTTCGGCGGCACGGCCTTCGTCCGGGTGCTCGGGCCGGGCACGTCCCGGTTCGCCACATTGCAGGTAATGGCCAGCGGTTTCGGCGGCGAAGGCGAAATCTTTGGTTATACCGGCGGATCAGGCATCGGCGGCTTTGCCGATATTGCCGCCATCGGCGCGGGCAGCACCGTGATCGTCGAAAGGAACGTGACCACAGCGCTGGCCACCGATCGGAACTTCGGCGCGATCCTTTCATCGGTCGGGGTCGGCGGGCGCGGCACCGGCGGCTTCGGCGCGGGCGGCAACGGCCGCGGCGGTTCGGTGCAATTGTCGGCCCAGCAGGGCGGCGTCGTGACGTTGCCTGCCGATCCGTTCAACGATCCCGACAGCGTCGGTGCGATCAACCTCATCGCGCGTGGCATTGCCGGGAACACCCGGGTCGATGGCGCAACCGGGGGGGCAGGGTTTGGCGGCAATGGTTTCATCGACGTTATCGGCGGCACGTTGACGATGGGCGCGGCGGTGCTTTCGGTCCTGGCCGAGGGCGGGACCGCATTTGATGGGGCCAACAACGTCACGGGTGGGGCGGCGATAGGCGGCAGCCGCCGCATTAGCGTAACCGGCGGCGGCACCGTCTCGCTGCAACTGGTCGGCGGGGCGTCCGGGGCGCAAGGCGGCGATGGGACCGGCACCGGCAACGGCGGCGATGTATTTGCCGGGCGCAACGTGGTCATCGTCGACAATTCGACGCTCAATATCACCGGTGAACTGCGCTTGGTTAATCAATCGCAAGGCGGGGACGGCCAGCAGGGCGGCAACGTGTTCAACGAAAACACGGTGTTCGGCAGCGTCGGCACGCTTTCCTTCACCGCCAACAATTCCACCGTCAATTTCATCCCGGACGCGGGCGGCACCTCTGCGATCGTCATTGGCGGAACGTCGCAAGGCGGCAACGGGGTTGCGACAGGGGGCAGCGCCGAAGCGCCGATCGTCGAAGTCACCATCAATGGGACCAACCTCGTCGGCGTTCCGCTGCGGATCAACACGATCGCGAGCGGCGGCAACGCATCGGCACCGACCGGGATCGGCGGCGATGCGCTGGGCTCGCCGATCTCCGTCGCGATAACCGATGCGCAGATCACGCTGCCGGGCGAGACGCTGATCGCAGGCGACGCGCGCGGCGGAGAGGGCGGCGACAACGGCGAGGGCGGCACCGCGGAAAGCGGGGTAATCGGGGTGACGGTTTCCGGCTCGGTCCTCAATTTCGTCGCCAACCAACAGGGCAATCCCGGCATTCTGCGGGTTCGCTCGCAGGCCATTGGCGGGCCCGGCGGCACAGTCGGCGATGCGCTGAGCGGCGGCGCGGCGGTCGATCTGGCAGCCACCACGCTCAATGCCGAGCAGTTGGTGATCGAGGCAACCGCGCTTTCCGTTGCCAGCAGGGCTGGTCAGACCGGGGGGGACGCGCAGGGCGGCGACGCCGGGTTGAGCGTTGCAGGGGCGAGCCAGCTGACCCTTGACCTGCTCCAGATCAATGCCGGGGTGGAAATTACAACGGGCGGGACCGGGCAGGGCGGGCTTGCCGCGCTCAGTGTGGCGAGCGGCAGCACGGCGACGATCGACGCAGCCCAGGTGGTGCTGGCGGCCGATGGATTCGTCGGCGATCCGGCCACCGCGGCCAATGCCGGGGTGTTCACAATCAATGTCGCAGGAGGCAACGTCAATGCCGACACGCTGACCGCATCGGCCTTGGGCGACGTCGTGAGCGCCAGTGCGCCGCGATCGGAACTGGTCGCCAACGGCGGCAGTCTCAATGTCGCGGACGTCCTTTTCGCCCAGTCGCAGGGCGATATGCTGGTGCGCACCGGCGCGGGCGGGATCATCGGCGGACCGCGTGCGGCGGCCACGACCACGCTTGTCCAGATCCAATCGAGTGGCGTGGTCACGATCGAGGGCGACAACAACGCCGCCGCAGGGCTGGGGGGCGATGCCGTCAGCGTGGCCGCGCGCGACATCGAGATCGCCAGCGGCGCGCGCATCGCGGCTGACCGGGTGCTGATCACCTCGTTCAACACCGACACCGCCGCGATTCTCGGCGGCACTGCTGCGGGGACCGGCTTTACCCTGACCGCTGAGGAACTCGGCCGGATCAGCGCACGCGAGCTTGAGATCACCCTGCCCGAACTGGTGGGCAGCTCCGATCCCAACCAGATTGACGCACTGGTCCGCGATGTTTCGCTCATCGGTTCGGCAGGGCAGGGCTTTGAGGCTGTCAGCCTGTTCGTCGGTTCCGACCTGCCCACCGGGATCCTGCGGGTCGAGGGCACGCTGTCCATCGCCGATGCCGGGGCCGACGATCAGCTTTCGATCATTGCCCGGAGGATCGAGGTCGTCACCCCGGGCGGCATCCGGGTCGAGGGCACCGACGACCGGCCCGGCGGGACGTTGGCGCTGTCGGCGGACGACGTCTGGATCGCGGACGCTGCCACCATCACCCAGCTTCAGACCGACCGCAATTTTGCCGGACGCGATGCGCTGCTGGCAGCCGCAGCATCGGGCAGCGACGACCCGCTCGGCTATGTGCGCGCGGGCGGGATGTCGATCAGCGTGCGCAACAGCCTGCTGGTGCGCAACACCGGCGTCGCCTTCGAAGGTGGCGGGCTGCTGGTGGGTAACGGCGGGCTGTCGATCTCCAGCAGCGGCTCGGGCCAGTCGGGCGGAGGGGCGCAGCTCGACGTGTTCGCCTACGGTCGCCGCCAGCTGCCCGATGGCAGCTTCGTCACCGGCGAGGCGTTCTTCGACGAGGTCAATTTCAACCGGATTGCCCCGGGCACCACCACCTATCTCGATGCCAGCGCCTTCAACGATTGCATTATCAATACGGGTATCTGCCCCGAACCCCCGCCGCCGCCCGGCCCAGAGGTTGAACCCCCGCCGCAGATCAACAATCCGATCGTGCTCGATCCGCCCGTGCAGATGGGCAACGACCAGGCGGCGCTCGTCGGCGAGGAGGATGATCGTTTCGGCATCGAGTTTCCCGAACAGCCCGATGCGGCGCTGATTTCGGAAGACTCGCTGCTCGATGACCCGGTGTCGAGCGGCGGGGATGCCTCGCTCTACAGCGGCACCGCCAACATGCCCCCGGGAGGAGCGTGACATGAACCGGCTTGCGATCATCACCCGCGCGGCGCTTTCGGCGGCTGCCTGTGCAGCGGTCGGGCTGGCACTGGCCGCAGCGCCGGGTGCAGCACGCAGCTCAGGTCAAACCAGCCTCAGCCTGCGCGACACCTTCCCGATCGGCACCAACGGGCTGTGCGAGGCGCAGATCCTTGCGCCCGAGCCGGGCTCGGGGCTGTTCGACCGGCGCTATTCGGTGATCTGCCGCGATGCCGCCGCCCCGGTCGGCACGCTGTGGGTGATCAAGAACGGCGGCGACAATATGACCCCGGCGCGCTTCGTCGGGGCCGACAGCAATTGCGATGCGCGCCCGCAGACGGCCGAGGGCCTTCCGGGATTGCCCGCGTTCGAACGGCTCGAATGCCGGCGCGCCGACAGCATCCTGCGCACCGATGTGCTGATCGGCAGCCGCGCCGGGCGCACCTATGCCGCATCGGGCCTTGGCGCTTATGGCAAGGCGCTCGAACTCGGGATCGCCTCGCTGGCGAGCGACCGGGTGGTGCCCGGCACAGTCGAGATCCCGATCACGAGCGCAACTGACGATCTCGCGTTCGCGCGCCAGCAGGCCGAGGCGATCGCCGCCGATCAGGCGCTGGTCGAAGCCTACCGCCGCGGCAACGCCGGCAATTTCGCCGAAGCGGCGGAGTTTTTCGCGGTGTCCTCGGCTGCGCTCGCCGGTCCCGGCGCCAATGAGGCGCGGCTCAATTCCGCACTGCAGCAGTCCAATCTCGGCAATTTCAGCGAGGCTCGGCAATTGTTCGCCGCCGCCCGCGCCGCCAGCGCGCCTAACCCGGTGTTGGCGCGGATGCAGCGCAATTACGAAGCGATGGATGCGCTCAACCAGCGCAAGCCCCAGTCGGCGCTGGCGATCCTTGATGCTCCGGTGACCGCGAGCTTCTCCGATGCCGAAGACCTGCGCGAGATGCGGATCGGCACCTCGCTTGCGAACCAGCTTGCGATCGACAGCGGGGTGGTCAGCGGCAGCTTCAGCACTACGCTGACCGCTGCCGAAAGGGTGCAATTGCTCGACGGTCAGGGCGCCTATCTCAAGGCGACGACCCTTAGGCTGCTAGGCCGACCGGGCGAGGCGACACCGTTCCTCAACGAAGCCGACACGAGCCTCAGGCAGGTTCGCGATGGCCGGGTGGTGTCGATGGCGTGGCTGCGCGCGCAGGTGCTGGGGGAACTCGCCGAGGTTGCCGAGCGCGCGGGCGAATCGGCGCGGGCCGAGGGTCTGCACCAGCAGGGCATCGCGCTGCTTGAGGCGACCTATCCCGGATCGCCCGCCCTCGACAGCGCAAGGGCGCAGCTTGCCGGTCTTTATGCCCGCTCCGGTCGCGGCGAGGAGGCCATGTCACTCTACCGGTCGATCGTCAGCGGTGCCAAGGGGCGCGCGCTGCCATCGATCCGCAACCTGATGTCGCCCTATTTCGCGCTGCTCACCGATGGCGGCATGGCGAGCGGCGATGCCACCGCCGATCTGTTCGCCGCCAGCCAGTTGCTCCAGCGACCGGGGCTCGCCCAGACGCAGGCGGTGCTGGCGCGGGAATTGTCGGGCGGCAGCGACGAGGCCTCGCAGCTGTTCCGTTCGGCCACCAACTTGGGCCGCGGGATCGAGCAGCAACGCATTGCGCTGCTCGAACTGCAAGCCTTGCCGCAGCCCACCAGCCAGCAGACCGCGATGATCGCCGAACGCCAGCAGGGGCTTGAGCAGCTGCAGATGCAGCAGGCCGAGGTGCTGGAAAAGCTTGCGGCCTTCCCGCGCTACCGGGCCGTGAGCGAGCAGGCAATCACGCTTGACGAATTGAAGGCGACGCTGACCGAGGGTGAGGCCTATGTGAAGCTGGTGACGCTCGACCGCGATGCCTATGTCATCTTCGTCACGCCCGATCAGGCGATGGCGTGGCGCGCCGATGCGACCCCGGCGCAGCTCGAGGCGCTGGTGGGCCAGATCCGCGAAAGCATCGCCGTGGTCGAAGGCGGGCAGGTGCTGACCTACCCCTTCGACATCGCCCGGGCGCGCGAGCTTTACGTGCGCCTGTTCGCACCGGTGGCCGAAAGCCTGCCCAAGGCGAAGCACATCGTTTTCGAACCCGACGGCGCGCTGCTCAAGCTGCCGATCAACCTGCTCGTCACAGATGATGCCAGCGTTGCCGCCTATGAAGCCCGGATGGCCGGACGCGAGCCGGATGAATATGATTTCCGCGGCACCGCGTGGCTCGGGCGCGGCGCGCAGATCAGCACTTCGGTGGCTGCTTCGGCATTCCGCGACGTGCGCGCCAGCCGCCCTTCGGACGGGACGCGCGCCTATCTCGGACTGGGCGAGAATACGCCGATCGGCGCTGCCTCGCCGGGGGCCAGCCGCACCCGCAGCGCGCTCGAAGCGGGTGAGCGGTGCCTGTGGTCGCCCAATATCTGGGCCAACCCTGTCAAGGGCGATGAATTGCGCGAGGCGGCCGCGCGCTTCGGCGACAACGCCCGGGTGCTGACCGGATCGGCCTTCACTGACAGCGCGATCCAGACCCTGCCAGACCTCGCCGAGTATCGCATCCTCCACTTTGCGACCCACGGCCTTGTCACCGCGCCGCAGCCCGAATGCCCACCGCGCCCGGCGCTGCTGACTAGCTTCGATGCGCGTGAGGGTTCGGACGGGCTGCTGACCTTCGCCGATATCTTCGGCCTGCGCATCGATGCCGACATCGTCATCCTGTCTGCCTGCGACACTGCCGGAAGCGCCACCGTCGGCGCCACCCGTGAAGCCGGGGTCACGAGCGGCGGGGCCTATGCGCTCGACGGGCTGGTGCGGGCCTTCGTCGGCGCGGGCGGACGTACGGTGCTGGCCAGCCACTGGCCGGTGCCCGACGATTACGATGCGACCGGACGCCTGGTGTCGGGCTTGTTCGCCGCCGACGGTCGCGCCACTGCCGAAGCGCTCAAGGCCTCGCAGACGGCACTGATGGACGATGCCGAAACCTCGCACCCCTTCTACTGGTCGGCCTTCGCCGTGGTCGGGGACGGCGCGGCGCGCCTCGCCCGCTGAGCGCGGGAGGGAAGGGTCCGGCGCGATGGAGGAGACAGCCAAGCGGGCCGGCTTGCGCCTCGGCGTGATCGGGCGCGGGTGGCGCAACGTGCGCGAGGCGGGCGGGGTCCAGCTGGCCGCGACGCTGGTGCTGCTCTGCGCGGCGCTGTTCATCGCCCGCTTCAGCTGGGTGCTGCCCGATGGCGAGGTGCCGACCCCGCTGACCAGCGAGGCCGAACGCGCGCTTTACGATCTGCGCGCCTATTACGCCGCCGATCTGGTCGAACAGGACCAGCGCATCGTGATGGTGGTCTACACCGATCAGACCCTGATCGCCGCGCGCAAGCGCTCGCCGCTCGATCGCGGGCTGCTGGCGAAGACGCTGCGCACGCTCGATACCATGGGCGCCAAGGCGATCGGGATCGATATCCTGTTCGATCAGCCGCAGGACGAGGATGCCGAACTTGTCTCGGCGCTGCGCGAGATGAAGACCCCGGTCGCGGTAGCCTATGCCAATGTCGCCACCAATCGCGACGATGTGGTCTACGAACAGCAGCAATATCTCGAAGCGTTCCAGGCGCAGCTCGCCGGCAGCAGGGCGAGGCCGGCCAGCATCCGGCTCGACAACACCTTCGGCGCGACCCGGGTTTGGCCCGATATCGTGCCCGGCCTGCCGCCGCTGCTGGGCCGGGCGATGCTGACCGATGCGGGCGATCCGCCAAAGCGGTTCGAAGGGTATGAAGGCGCACTCGATTATCGCCGCCCCAAATACGTCGACGAACCGCTGTTCGCCTCGCTGCAGATCGATATCTTCGCCGATCCCGATCCCGAGGTCCTGCCGTTCCTGGCCGAGCAGGTCCGCGGCAAATATGTGCTGATCGGCGGCGATATCGTCGATTACGACCGGGTCGAGACAACCTTCACCTCGATCCACGGCGAAGTGCCACCCGGGCTCGCTGTCCATGCCGAGATCATCGCCCAGATGCTCGATGACCGGGCGCTTTCGCCGGTTCCGGCATGGATGCTGTGGGCGATGGCGGTGCTGGTGGTGCTGACCGCGAGCCTGACTGCGCTGCTCGAGTGGCCTGCGCGGCGGCTCGCACCGCTTGTGCTGGTGCTGTTTGCCGCGTTCATCGGCATTCCGGTGCTGCTGCAATTGCGCGATGTCGATTCCTACGGGGTGCCGGCGGTCGGCTGGCTGGTCGGCTGGATCATCGCCTTCACCGCGGTGACCGCCGCAGCGCGCGCATCCGGGGCGGTGCAGCGCAATTTCGCCACCAGCGCGCTCGGCAAATACATTCCGCGCGACATTGCCCAAGCGATCATCGACAAGCCCGAACTGCTGTCGCTGGGCGGCGAGAAGCGCACGATTTTTGTGATGTTCAGCGATCTTGAGGGCTTCACCAAGATGAGCCACGCGATCGCGCCGGAAATGGTGGCGAAGCTGCTCAATCGCTATCTCGACATGCTCAGCCAGGTCGTGCTCGATCATGGCGGGGTGATCGACAAGTTCGTGGGCGATGCGGTGGTGGCGTTTTGGGGCGCGCCGATCAGCCGTCCTGATGATGGCGCCCGCGCGGCGCGGGCCGGATACGAAATCTGGCAGGCCGGCGAGGCATTCCGGCGCGAGGTAGCCGCGATGGACCCCGATTTGCCACCAATCGGCAAGACCCGCGTGGGGCTGCACCACGGCGATGCGGTGATCGGCAATTTCGGCGGGGCGACCCGCATCCAGTATACGGCGCTCGGCGACAGCATGAACACCGCCGCGCGGCTCGAATCGGCCAACAAGGCTCTCGATTCGGCGGTCATGGCGAGCCGCGAATTCGCCGAGGCTTCGGGTCTGGACTGGTGGCGGGCGATGGGCCGCGTGCAGCTGCGCGGGCGCGCAAGACCCGTCGATCTGTTTGAACCGGCCCCCGATTTCCCGGTCGAGGATCGCAGCGCCCTGGCCGAGGCCTGCGCCCTCGCCGCGACGGACCGCGCTGCCGCCCAAAATCTGGCAGAAACTGTCGCGGCTCGTCATCCGGATGATTCAGCGCTACGTAATCTTGTGCAGCGCATGCGCGATATGGACGAGGGAGGAACCTATGTTCTGGGATAAGTTCAAGTCACGGATTGGCGCAGTGGCGCTGGCTGGGGCAGCGCTGGTGCTTCCGGTGTCAGCCTTCGCCGGGGTCGTGGTCAAATCGACTGGCCCGTCGGCCACCCGCTATCCCGTCGGCACCAAGCTCGATGATAACGCATCGATCACGCTGAAGGCCGGCGATGTGGTCACCGTGCTCACCGCCGAAGGGACGCGGGTTATCAAGGGCGCGGGCACGTTTCGCGTGGGTGACCGGCCGCAGGTCGCCTCCGACCGATTCGCGTCGTTGACCCGCAAGCGCGCCGCGACCCGGGTGCGGACCGGGGCGGTGCGCGGCGAAAATGACGGCAACCCGACCATCCCGAGCCTGTGGTATGTCGATGTCACCCGGTCGGGCACGATCTGTCTCTATGACCTAGCGACGGTGCGGCTGTGGCGGCCGGGCACCGAGGGCACGGCGACCTATCGCATCGCCGGGAATGACGGTAGCGCTCAGGCTGAGGTGACCTTCGATGACACCGTCACCGTCGCCGCGCTCGATCCCTCGCGGCTGCCGGTGGCCGAGGGCACGCCTTACATGATCAGTGCCCCCGACGGTTCGACCACCGCACAGGTCAGTTTCGTGCTGCTGGCTGACGACTTGCCGCAGCCCGATGCGCTGGCCGAAGCCTTGATCGCAAAGGGCTGCTCGGTCCAGCTTGAAACGCTGGCGACCACGCTGGAGGCCTCGGCGGAACAGAGCGGCGGCTGAAACGGCCCTGGCACGGGCGAAAAACCGTGCATTGCCTGTTGCATCGCGCCCGCAAGCTTGGGACAAGGAAGCGGGTCACAGGATCGGGGGAATCGCGCATCCGTGAGACTTTCCCCCAAAGCGTGCCAGTGATCTGGTTCGCCGGCGGATTGTCTGCTTGCGGACAGGATCGCAGGGTGGTCGGGTAGGCATCTCGGGGGGGATGGGATGACGGGAGTTCTGGCGAAACTGATCGCTGGCTTCAACGGCAGGCCGCAACTGATCCGCGTGCTTGCGGTTGCGGGTCTGGCAATGCTTTATCCCGCATCAGTCGCGATCGGCAATCCCAGCTTCGAAGGCGTGGCGAGCTGCGCCGGTTCGACCTGTCATGGCCGGGCCGAGGGCAATGGCGCGGTCGTTCGGCAGGACGAGATCGCCACCTGGCAGGAACCCTCCTCTGCCTCGGGCGCGCACAGCCGCGCCTATGCCGTGCTCGCGGGGCGCCGCGGGCAGCAGATCGCCGCCAGCCTCGGGCTTGGTTCGGCCACGCAGGCGCAGGCCTGCCTCGGCTGCCATTCGACCTACGCACCCGCCGGACAGCGTGGACCCAAATTCACCCTGACCGACGGGGTCGGCTGCGAAAGCTGCCACGGGCCTTCGGGCGGGCGCTGGCTGGCCGAACATTATGCCGTGCCTGCAACCCACGCCTCGAACGTCGCTGCGGGCCTTACCCCGCTCGACAATCCCAAGGTTCGCGCCAACGTATGCCTGGATTGCCATTATGGTTCGGCCAAGCCGGGGCAGTTCGTCACCCATGCGATGATGGCCGCGGGCCACCCGCGTGTCTCGTTCGAGCTCGACCTGTTCAGCGCGCTGCAGCAGCACCACAATGTCGATGGTGATTACGCCGCACGCAAGGGCAGGCCCAATTCGGTGCGGTTCTGGGCGGTCGGCCAGGCCGAGGCGGTGCGGCGCTCGACCAGCCTCTATTCGCAGCCGAGGTTCGCCTACGAAGGGGCCTTCCCGCAATTCTATTTCTACGATTGCCATTCGTGCCACCGCACCATCACCGATGGCCCGGCGCGCAAGCTGACATTCGAGACCAATCCGGCCCGCCCGATCCCGTTCGGCAACCCGCCCTTCAATGATGAGAACATCATCATGTTGCAGGCGGTGGCCGGTGCGCTGGTGCCGGGCGAGGCGAGCGCCTTCCAAGCTGCCAGCCGCAATTTTCACAAGGCCATGGGGCAGGGCCCGGTCGAAGCGCGCGCCGCCGCGCAGGCGCTCGGGGCGCGCGCCGGGGCGCTGTCGGATGCCTTGTCGGGCCGCGGCTATGCCAGCGCCGATGCCTTCAAGGTGATCGCGATCATCGCGGGCGAGGCGACCGCACCGCGCTTCACCGATTACGCCGGATCGGTGCAGGCGGTGATGGCGATCGACACCTTGCTCAACGCGCTGGTCCGCGAAGGCCGCGTCACCAGCGGGGCGGCGGCGGGGATCCGCGCCGACATCGGCCGTGCTTACAAGGCGGTGGATGAACCCAATGCCTATCGCCCGGGCGATTTCCGCGCCGCGCTCAAATCGGCAGCGGGCGCGATCGGCAGGCTGCAATAGCGATGCGCCGGGGGGTGACAATCGGGTTGGCGGCGGCTGTGCTGCTGCTTTCCGCTTGCGGAGGCGATGGCGGGTCGAATGGCGGTGCGACCGGTGCCGGACCCCCGCCACCTCCGCCGCCGCCGCCGACTGGCAACGTCTATTCGGTGCCGCCCGCCGAAAGCCTGACTGCCGCGCAGGTCGGAACGATCATTGCCCAGGCCGCCGCTGAAGCGCGCGCACGCGGCGCGGCGGCGACGATCGCGGTCACCGACCGGGTCGGCAATGTGCTCGGCGTGTTCGCGATGCCCGGTGCCGCCCCCACCGCGACGATCACCGGAGCGGCCAACGGCGATGACATCGACGCGCAGGGCCTCGCCATCCCGAGCCCCGCCGCTGCCATCGCCAAGGCGATCACTGGTGCCTATCTCTCGAGCGGCGGCAACGCCTTTTCGAGCCGCACCGCGAGCTTCATCGTGCAGGAACATTTCCCGCCCGCGCCTACCACCGTCGGGCTGGAGAGCGGGCCGCTCTATGGCGTGCAGTTCAGCCAGCTGCCGTGTAGCGATCTCGCCGCCCGGGCGAGCGACGGGTTCATCGGGCCCAAGCGCTCGCCGCTCGGCCTTGCCGCTGATCCGGGGGGCTTCCCGCTTTATCGCAACGGGGTTGTGGTGGGCGGCGTCGGCGTGATCGCCGACGGGGTCTATGGCTTCGATCCCAATGTGCTCGACCGCGACGACGACCTTGACGAGGCGATTGCGCTGGCGGGCACGGTTGGCTTCGAGGCTCCGGTCAGCATCCGCGCCGATCGCATCACCGCCGACGGCACCAGCCTGCGCTACACCGACATCGAATATCCGCAGCTCGGCAATGTCGCCGGTGCAAGCTTTGCCACCACCGCGGGGGCGCTGGTGCCGGTGACGGGCTATTACATGGGCACCGGGCTGCTGGCAGGCAGCGCCTATGGCACCGAGGCTTCGGGCGTGCGCGCATCGAGCGCGGCCGAGTTCGCAATCCGCGATGCTTTCGTGCTCAGCGACGGCACCGGGGTCAACCGTTTCCCGGTGCGCGGCGGGACCGATGCTGGCGATGTGCCCGCCCCGATCAGCGCCGCCGAGGCACGGGTAATCCTCGAAGAGGCCTTCACTGTGATGAGCCGTGCCCGGGCGCAGATCCGCCAGCCGCTCGACAGCCCGGCGCAGGTGACGATCAGCCTCGTCGATACCCGCGGCAGCGTGCTCGGGATCGTGCGTTCGCCCGATGCGCCGATTTTCGGCATCGACGTGAGCCTGCAAAAAGCGCGCACCGCCAACTTCTTTTCCGGCCCCTTTGCCGCCAATGAACTGCTCGCGGCGGGCGGCGAGGTGCCCGAGTTCGTGGCCCGTACCCGCAGCTTCCTCGGTGATCCGGCGGCGCTGACCGGGCGCTTCGGGATTGCCAATCGTTCGGTCGGCAATCTCGCGCGGCCCTATTTTCCCGATGGCGAGGTGGGCCAGCCTCATGGCCCGCTGTCGCGCCCGATCGGGCAGTTCAACCCGTTCTCCACCGGGCTGCAATCGGCGCTGATCATCGGCAATCTCGGCCAGCACCTCGGCTTCGTGACCGGGGCGAGCGCGACCGATCCGGGGAA
>Ga0224722_1000555_pt1 | contig 21700 bp, 20 predicted proteins | sample Balambano_FR1_Me_FD_161646 | JGI IMG/M metagenome (GOLD analysis project Ga0224722, IMG submission 161646) | Freshwater sediment microbial communities from Lake Towuti, South Sulawesi, Indonesia - Balambano_FR1_MetaG | ecosystem: Environmental > Aquatic > Freshwater > Lake > Sediment | place... | reverse complement strand
GTCCCTATCCCTATCCAGATTGTGACACCGCCGCCAGAAATTCCCGAACAGCCCGCGGCTCAGTTTACGATGCCCGGTGGCGAAGAAGATGATAGCGCAACACGCTTACAACCTTCGATAGAGGCGAATTCACTGGCGTGGCTTGCCGATATAGCAGCGCAGAGCGACAACGTTTTCAACCTTGATCTGGGCGCATTTGAAGAAGAGCCTGCGCCTGCTGACCCGGAAGCATGGCTGCAAAATATCGCTATGTCTCAGGGTGAAAACGTCTCAACTGTGGCTTCTGCTGAGGCGACGAATCTGGACAACGGTTTGAACTGGCTGGAATCCATTGCCTTGCAGCGCGGCGCAGAACCGGAGGAACTCGTCACAGAAGCCAATCTGGATATTTCCGTACCAGAGGAAGAAGCCGAGTTACCCGCCTATACACCATTTTCATTTGAAATGCCTGCCTCGCCCCGTGCCAACATTGTTGAAACGCCGTCGCTGGAAAACCCCGCGGACTGGCTAAATGCAATTGCCGCTGGCGAAGGCTACAGCGAGGGCGGCGTTCTGGCAACGCAGTTCCCGACAGAAGAAGCGGATTTCAGTGACGAAAGTATCAAGGAAGCGATCTCAGAGGGAACTGTCACCCCTGAACAAATGGAACACTTCCTGCAGCGCCAGATGGAATATGCCCAGACGCTTCCAGAAGACGAGGAAGTCGTTGAGGTGCTTGACGATCAGGGAGAGGAACCGCTCGTTGAAGCGGAAATTCCGGGTTGGCTGCTGGAAATTCAGGCAGAAGGCGCACAGGACTCCAGTACGGAAGATGTGGAACGCATTCCGCTTGATCAACTGTTTCCTGGAGAAGAACCCGCTCCAATTGATTTTGAGCAGATCATCAGCCCGCCCGCGATGGAGCCGATGAATATTGACGTGGATATATCCGATCCCTGGGTGGAAGCGCTGGATACCGAATATGCACAGGGCGGCGTCGGTGATATAGGCAATCCGCCGGAATGGTATCTGGAGAATATTCAGGATCCCGAGCGAATCGCCGAAGTCGAGCTGATGAGCGCACAGGCGGAAGATGGGCTGGATGATGAAGCCCTGCCGCCGGAGTATGATCTGCCTTTCGGCGAACCACAGCCCATGCCCGCGTGGTTGAAGGTCGGCACAATAGATGTCACGCCTATCTCTACAGCGTCTGTCTTCGAAGAAATCGAAGAACCCGAACCCGCTGCCACAACAGATAGCGACTTACCCGACTGGATGACTCAATCCCTCGAAGAACCAGAACTGATTCCGGACTGGAATCAACTCGTGGATGCAGAGCAAGTGCCGGTCTTTGCCGTTGAAGCAGTTACGCCATCCGCCACTGCGCCAACGGTAGAAGTTCACCATTCTCCGCCACCGGCTGCCGCGCCACGCCCGGTGTATCAGGGAAGTGCCTCGCTGGAAAGCGCCCGCGAACGCCAGCGCAGCGGCGATATTGCAGGCAGCCTGCAAGAGTACGAAGCGCTGGTGGCGCATTCAATTGATTTGGAAGCCGTCGTGGAAGACCTGTCCGGTTTTGTTCGCATACACCGCGAAAACCCCACTGCCTTCCGTCTGCTGGGGGATGGCTACATGCGACAGGGGAATCTGCAACAGGCATTGGACACCTACCGCGAAGCACTCAATTACCTGTAGTTCGTAGTCCGACAGTAGAGTCTCATGGGCAAGGATCAGCCTTGCCCGTTTTTGTTGCGCCTTGCCGAAACCGGCTCATTTCAGCATACTAATGTGAGTTCTTTCACAAATAAGGAGTCTCCAACGTGGAACGTACTCTCATCATCGTGAAGCCGGATGGTGTCCAGCGTGGCTTGATCGGGCAGATCATCACCCGTTTTGAGCAGCGCGGCTTACGTCTGATCGGCATGAAGTTCATGCAGGTATCCCGCGACCTTGCCGAAAAGCACTATGCGATTCATCAGGGAAAAGGCTTTTACGAGGGGTTGGTGAATTACATCACCTCCGCGCCCGTCGTCGTCATCGCGCTGGAAGGCACAAATGTGGTTCAGGCAGCCCGCAACACGATTGGGTCAACCCGCCCGAACGAAGCGAGCGCCGGCACTATTCGAGGCGATTTCGCAATTGAAGTCGGGCGCAATCTGGTTCACGGTTCAGACAGCCCGGAGAACGGTCAGATCGAGGTCGCTAACTTTTTCAGCGAAGCTGAACTGATTTCGTGGTCACGCGCTAACGATACGTGGATTTTTGAATAAAGTAGCACAGTAAGGGCGTGGTGCTGCCATGCCCTTACTGGATACTCAACAGCACATTTGCCTGTCGGTACAAGCCTTCCAGATCATAATAGCGGCGTTTTTCGTCTGTCATGATGTGAACAATGATGTCGCCGTAATCCATGAGAACCCAGCCGCTGTCGCTTTCGCCTTCCACCCCGGCGGGTAGTTTATCATGAAGAATTTTGACCACCTCACGCACATTTTCGGCGAGTGCCTTGATCTGGCGGTCACTGTTGCCTGTGCAAATGATGAAAAAGTCGGTGACGACATAATCGCCGAATGCACCGCGCGGGCGTAAATCAAGCAGAATGATATTTTCCGCCTTTTTATCTTCCAGCCCATTGACAATATCCCGTGCAACATCTAACGTTTCCAGAGTCACGCTCCTTTTGATGAGGTTTGGCTTATTTGTTCGGCATTATAGCACAGAAGTTTCCTTATGATGGATGCCCCTGAAATGTTCTCTTTCACCGCTGCGGCAGGCGGGGAACGACTGGATAAACTCATTGTTGCCGAGATGGGTGAACGGTTAACCCGTTCCCAGATTCAGGCATTGATCAAGGATGGCTTCGTCACCATAGATAATCAACCCGCCAAATCCGGCTGGCGGCTGAAGGGCGGCGAGACGATCACAATCATTATCCCGCCACGCCCCCGTGACGAGACCGTTCAGCCCGCCATCATTCCGCTGGAGGTTATCTACGAGGACACCGGTCTCGCGGTTATCAACAAGCCTGCGAGCATGGTCGTGCATCCCGGAGCAGGCGGCGAAACCGGAACGCTTGTGAACGCCATTCTTGCGCTGTATCCGGAAATTGGCGAGATGAGCTATGCCGCCCGCAGGCGCGGTATCGTGCATCGTCTCGATAAGGATACCAGCGGCGTCATTCTGATAGCCCGCAACGATCTCGCGCTGCGCCGCCTGATGGTTCAGTTCCAGAGACGCACGGTAGACAAGCGCTACATTGCACTGCTGGAACGCTTGCCAAAGACTCGAACCGGGCGAATCAATGTACCGATTGACCGTGATCCGGTGCAGCGCAAGAAAATGTCCGTGCAGCGCAGTGGTCACAGCGCGATAACGGAGTTTGAAATTGCCGAGCAGTTCGACGGTGGGTTCACTCTCGTTGATTTGAAGCTCCTGACCGGGCGCACCCATCAGATTCGTGTCCACATGGCATTTATCGGCTGCCCGATTGTCGGGGATCGCACCTACGGCTTTCGCAAACAACGCTTGCCATTACGCCGCCAGTTCCTGCATGCCGCCGCCCTCACATTTGATCATCCAACGACAGGCGAGCGACTGCGCTTTGAGTCGCCCTTGCCCGCTGATCTCCAGACAATACTGGATAACCTGCGGAGTGGAACGTGAAAAAGTCAAATCTTTCGTCAGATCGTCTCGCCCCGCGCACGGGCTTTGTCTTCATAGTCGCCGTCCTTGTAAGCGCCGCTGTGCTCCTGTTCGCTCAAGTCTCGGCATTTTCAGCGGCGGCGCAGGACTGCCCACAAACGCGCTTGTCACTTGGCGTTCAAGGACAGGTGACGCCCGGCGGTTTCAATCGGGTACGCGCCGGTGCAGGACTCATTCACCCCCAGCTTGGCGAAATTCCCGGCGGCGGTGTTTTTACCGTACTAAACGGTCCCCTGTGCGTTGACGGCTATCTATGGTGGCAGGTCAGTTATCAGGGGTTGATCGGGTGGACAGCCGAAGGCAATACCGATATTTACTTCCTCGCCCCATTAGCCGACACATCATCCGACAATTCATCCGGTGGCAATCCCTGCCCGCTCAACGCCGCGCCCAGCCCGCGTCTTGTCGTTGGCGAATCAGGATTCGTATCTCAGCCAAACGCCGTGCGAATGCGTGACGTCGCCGGATTAGATGGTCTGATTATCCGCCAGCTTCACCCTGGTGCGGATTTCTTCGTTGTGGCGGGACCCTTCTGCGTGGACGGCTATAACTGGTATCAGGTGACGGACGAGGCGATCACAGGCTACATCCCTGAGGGGAGCGGCAGGAATTATTTTGTCGCACCTGTCACGCCGACGGCTACACCAACGCGAACGAGGACATCCAGCCCAACTCCCACGCGCACCCCGTCGCCAACGGCTTGCCCGACCCGCAGCACGCAGGCGGGATGCACTCGTGGACACTAGCCGTCGTATTTTGACGACGAATCCACTACAATAAGGTGATTCCATTATCCACTAAACATGCGTTCCAGAAGGAAAACCCATGCGTGAAGTGACGATTGCCGTCGCGCAAATGAAGCCAAAACTCGGTGAACCCGAAGAAAACCTGATCAAGATGTCAGAGATGATCTCGAAAATCGCCTCGCAGCAGCGAGTTGATTTGATCGTCTTTCCTGAACTGATCACCAGTGGCAATGAAATCGGGCTGCGCTTCACTGAACTGGCGCAGCGCGTTCCCGGCGCTACCGTAAATCTGATCGCGCAGCGTGCCAGCGAATACGGCGTGTATATCGCCTTCGGCATGGTCACGAAAGAGCGCGTCGAATCCGTGCTTTATAACTCGGCTGTTATGGTCGGTCCAGACGGCGAACTGCTGGACATCTACAACAAGATTCATCTACGCGGCGAAGAGCGCATGGCATTTCGTGAAGGCTACAAGCTGCCCGTCATTGACACCGACATTGGCAACATCGGCTTGATGATCGGCTATGATCTGTCCTTCCCCGAAGTATCGCGCTGCCTGTCACTGGATGGCGCGGAAATTCTGTGCGTTCTCGCCAGTTGGGAAGCGGCTGACGTGGACGAATGGAAGACATTCCTGCGTTCCCGCGCTTATGAAAATGCGGTGTTCATGGTGGGGGCAAATCGCGTGGGTGAAGATGTCACCCTCACCTTTGGCGGTGAGAGCATGATCATCGGTCCACGCGGGCAAGTCTATGCGTCTTTAGCGGGCGAAACTGATCCCGATACCGGCGCACCTCTGGAAGGCTTCGCCGTTGCGCGAATTGATCTCGACGAAGTCCGCCGCAGCCGCGAAGAGTATCAGCAAATCCAGAACCGTCAGCCGCTTGTATACAAGTCGGTGGTGCGCCGCTACTAGGTCTAAGGTAATTCGAGTCACTCGATACGAAACGAGACGGCAATCCCCGTCTCGTTTTGTTTTGCTGCGAAGCGCGTTGTAGACGTGAATGACAGTCGCTACAATCCACGCGCAAGCTGATAACATCCTGAACTGGAGTCTACTGCAATGGATACCCCAAATCCTTTTGATCCCAATGTGATCATTCCCCAGATTGAAATTGTTGTGCAGCAAACCATCGGTTTCATGCCGCGCCTGATTGCTGCCATTATCATCTTCATGATTTTCTGGATCATCGGCGCGATCTTTCGCCGTGTGGTCAATCGCTATGGCAAACGCACCAAACTTGACCCTGAAATTCGGGATTTGCTGGCGCGGGTAGTGCGCCTGACGATCCTGATCGTCGGCGTCATAACTGCACTGGGAACCGTAGGCATAGACGTTACCGCGCTGGTTGCTGGCTTGGGTTTGACCGGTTTCGCGCTCGGCTTTGCCCTGCAAGACATTATTTCCAATCTCCTCAGCGGCATCCTCCTCACCATGCAGCGTCCTTTTCGACGCGGCAACTATATTCGTGTGGGGGATAAGGAAGGTTATGTCGTGGACATGGATTTACGCTATACCTGGCTGCGCCAGGACACGACGACCATCCTGATACCTAATTCTGTCATGTTCAAGGAGTCCATCGTCATCCTGGCGACCAACGCGCCCCAGCCAATGCCACCCCAACAATACATGCAGCCACCGCGTTAATTACGTGTAAGGGCAATACAACTGATTTCACTCGCGCAGACACATTTCTCTGGAGAATCTTCCCGTGAATAACGGTTTTTCACGCGCTACGACGTTCGGTATGGTCATTCTGATTCTTGGAATCGTCGGCGCGTCGCTGGTATTGTTAGGCTCGCGCCCGCAGCCAGTTCAAATTGAGATTCACCCGCCCCTTCCCACCGCAACCGCTACGATTACTCCGACGCCATCTCCATTGACGATTTACATCACCGGGGCGGTGGTGCTGCCCAACGCGTTGTTGACACTTCAACCGGACAGCCGCGTTGAGGATGCGATTCTGGCAGCGGGCGGCGCACTACCTGCCGCAGACTTGGCGCGGGTGAATCTGGCAGCACTGTTGCGGGATGGCGATCAGGTGCATGTGCCATTTGTGAATGAAGGCAACATGGTCTTACCAACGACAAGCGGAGGTGAGCGCGTCTACATCAACACGGCGACTGCCGAAGAACTGGAAGCACTTCCCGGCGTGGGTGAAGCGCTTGCAGCCGCGATTATCACCCATCGGGATGCCAACGGAAGATTTGAAAATTTCGACGATCTGGATGCTGTAAGTGGCATTGGTGAAGGCTTGATCAGTCAGTGGCAGGAATTGATCGTCTTCGACTAATCCTCAAACAGCGTGTCGTCGTTTAGACCCAGAACATCGCTCATCAAAACCGCGCCTTCATTACGCTGGGGCAGCTTACTCAGGTAACGTTCCGTCACCCCGACATTGCTGTGGCGAAGCAAACGGCTGATCTTTTCGATAGAGACGCCGGATTCCTGCAATGCCCCGGCAACCGAGCGACGCAGATCATGTGGGGCAACATGCCCGATATTCGCGTCCTCAGCAGCATGAGCAATAATCAACCAGATCGCCTCCGGTGTAAGCGGCTTATAACTTAGCCGCCCGCCCTTCCATACACGGCAAACCAGCGGCAGATGATTATCCGGGCGCGGTGAGGCTGGCGCATACACCCTGCGCCAGCGATCCATTGAACGTAAGACCGGGCGCGGAATATCAATCGTCGCGGTTTTCTTGCCCTTGCCGTGTACCTTCAGAACGGCGCGGTCATTCTGACTGCTCAGGTCACCCCATCGGGCGGTTGCCAGTTCATCACGGCGCAGCCCCATCGTGCAGAGCATGGTCATGATCAGGTCATTTCGCAGCATTTGATTTTCGCTGGTGGCGATGCGTCGCGCCGCATCCATCAGCTCGCGCAGTTGATCCGGCGTAAGCCATCGCCCCGTGCGCTGCCCATCCGGTGCTTTGGGAATACGGACGTTGCTCATGCCCGCGCTGACACTGTCGTCCAGCCAGCCCGCCTCCGCCAGTAAGCTCGCCAGGGTCGTCAGAGCAGCACGCGCCTGTCCCAAACCTTGCTTACTATGCCCTTCCGTTGCCAGCTTGCCCAGCCACGCGCGCAACTGAGCCGCACTCAGGCTTCGCTCCAGTAACCGAACGGGCAAATTACTCATTCGATGCAGGCGCTTCAAGCCAACAGTCGGCTTTAGCCCCGCTACTGCTACCAGATATTCATCAATCCAACGAAAATAGGCTTTATGTGTGTGATCGCTGCTGGCGCGACCTGCCAGAGCAAGGACAAAATTAAATGTCTCGACTTCCAGCGTGTCGAGGTTGTTCTGAGATGAGGGGGAAATTATCAAATCACTCATGACGGAGAGCATATCACAGCAGCGCTCATTTTTCATGGCGGTGAACTGACAGTACAATAGCTATAACGTTTCAGTTGATTTTGAGGCTTATGTCCGCTGCAAGCGCAATCGTCCTGACATCGGACTCGGCACAGTCCGATCTGGTCGCTACCCTGTTTCGTCATTCACGGGATGCTATTGTCATTTTTGATCCGGATGATGAAGCAGTTCTGGAAGCGAACGAAAGCGCCTGTATGCTCTACGGCTACACGAGAGCAGAATTCCTGCGAATGAGCCTGGAACAGGTTTCGCTTGATCCGGCGAGTGGCAAGCACTATGTCGAAGATGTGCTTGGGCGTGTCGAAGGAATGCCGCCAGTACGTTTTGAGCGCACACAGCGCCGAAAAGACGGCACCTTGATAGATGTTGATGTTCAGGCGCACACCATTTTCTTCAACGGCGATCTAGCCATCCTGAGCATCGCCCGTGACCTGACGGCTGCTCGAAAAGCGGAACGACAAACACGAGAACTTAATCTCCTCAACAGCGTTCGTGAGATTCTGGCGCGGGAGAACGATCCGTCTCTCGTCATGCGGGCAGTGGTAGAAGGCATTGCCTCAGTTTACGGCTATTCGCTCGTTAGTTTATATCTCATCAAAGACAACCTGCTGCACTTGCAGCATCAGGTCGGTTATGAAAGCGTCATTCCAGTCGTTCCACTGGAAGGCAGTGTGTCCGGGCGGGTATTCCGCAGCGGAAAAGCAGTCCTGATTAAAGACGTTACTCAAGAGCCGGACTTTCTGGCAGCGATTCCCGGCTTAATCTCGGAAATCTGTGTACCCGTCCTCGTAGATGGAGAAGTCACGGGCGTCCTGAATGTCGAAACGCGCTATGGAGCATCGTTGAACGAGGATGATCTCGCGCTGATGACGGGCTTAAGCCAGATCGTCAGCATCTCGATTCAACGGGCAAGTCTGTACGCCGGTGAGCAGGAACAACGCCAGCGGGCAGAAATGCTCGCCGATACCAATGCCGAGTTATATGCTGAAATGCGGCATTATGCTCAGGAGCTTGAGCAGCGCGTCGCCGAACGAACCGTACAGTATCGCCGCGCCAATGAGGAAGTCGAAGCAATCCTCAATACAAGCAGCGATGGAATTCTACTCCTCAATCCGGAGTCGTATATCCGCCGCGCTAATCAAGCGTTTGTAGACATGCTCAAACTCGATGCACAAACAGTAATTGGGCGAGCGTTCACGGGCTGTCTTGCCGATGAGTCAATCCCGCGATTTCAGACGGCGATCACGGACGCGCTAATCCACAAAGAAACGCAGCGCCTTGAAGTTCGCGCCGTGCGCCGAGATGAGACAACGTTTCCGGCAGATGTCATCATTGATCCTATTCTCAGCGAAAACTGGCGGGAACGCGGCGTGGTATGCAGCCTGCGCGATATTACTGAACGGCGCAAACTGGAAGATGAACTCCGAGAGGCGCTCGATCAGGAGCGCAGTCTGGTTGAGATCAAGACTCGTTTCGGTGCAATGGTCTCTCACGAGTTTCGCACCCCGCTTGCGATGATTCAGTCATCGAGTGAATTATTGCAGCGACACTATGCCCGCATGTCGGATATACGACGCGAAGAGGCGTTTCATACGATTCAGTCTCAGGTTCATCATTTGACGCAGCTTCTGGACGATCTCCTGATGATCAGCCGTGCAGACAGCGTAGGCGTGGAGTTCCTGCCCGTCAGTACCAACCTGGTTGACTTTTGTATTGAAATAGCAAAGGAAATTCAGTGGCTTGCGACGACCAGCCATACTATCGAATTTATTCATCACGGTACATGCACTGACGCAATGATTGATCGCACACTCATTCGGCGGGCGCTCGTCAACCTACTGGCAAATGCGATCAAGTATTCACCCAATGCCCATTTCGTCTATTTGACGCTGATCTGTTCACCCGAACTTAGCACATTCACACTTGAAGTGCGCGACGAGGGGATCGGTATTCCTGAGGTAGATCAGACACATCTGTTTGAGACGTTTTACCGTGCAAGCAACGCCGCCAGTATTCGCGGAACGGGTCTCGGTCTGGCGATTGTCAAACGTGCTGTGGACGCCCATCATGGCGAAGTGACGATCAAGAGCGAAGTGAATAAAGGGACGATAATTTCGCTGCGTTTTCCCTTTGCCCAAAACCACATCGGAGGCTGAGAGTAAGACACAGGGTAACGTGTCTTACTCTCAGAGGCTTTGCTAATTGCGCTGATCCAGCGATACCCAGGGCAAATCCATCGCCCCCGTATATACAATATCCGGGCGCATCAGGCGATTGTTCGCTGTCTGTTCCATGATGTGTGCTGTCCAGCCCGCCATGCGGCTCATGGCAAACAGTGGCGTAAACATATCCACATCCAGCCCCAAGGTGTACAGCACGATCGCGCTGTAATAATCCACGTTGGGATACAGGTTGCGCTCAATGAAATACTGATCCGCACGCGCCAGAGTCGCCAGTTGATCGGCTATTTCAAACCACTTCGCGTTACCAGAGCCCTTTGCCAGTGCTTCGGCGCGGTCACGCAGTACCGCAGCGCGGGGGTCAAGCGCCTTGTACACACGATGACCGATACCCATGATGCGGCGCTGTCCCGTCTTGATATTGTCGTCAAACCACTTTTGCACATTCGACGGATCGCCTATTTCCATGAACATCCGCATGGCTTCGGTGTTCGCGCCGCCGTGTGCCGGACCCTTTAACGTGCCTATCGCGCTGACGATGGCGCTGTGCATATCCGAACCGGTGCTGACGGTAACACGGGCAGAGAACGTGCTGGCGTTCATGCCATGCTCTGTGAGCAGCACCATATAGGCATTCGTCGCGTTAACGGCGGATTCTTCCGGTTCTTCGTCGCGCAGCATGTAGATAAAGTTCTGCGCGAGGTTCAAATCCTTGCGCGGGGCAACCGGGGATTTCCCATCCCGAATACGGGGCCACGCAGCCGCCAACACCACCGATTGCCCACACAGGCGAACAGCTTTGCGACGATTCGCGTCCGCTGTATACGTTTCGCTGTCCTCGTCATAATGCGCCAGCATGGAAACCGCCGTCCGCATGATTGCCATGGGATCAGCATCTTTGGGGAACTGCTGCAGCACGTCCAGGACTGGCTGAGGAACTGCCGCATTTTCAGCAATTTCCGCCCGCAATGCTTCCAGTTCAGCCTCATTGGGTAAACGACCATTCCATAAAAGAAAAACCACTTCTTCATAGAGGGCGTTCGCCGCCAAATCTTCTATTTTATAGCCCGAATAGATCAGCTTGCCTTCCGTGCCATTCACTAAACTGAGGCGGGATTCGTCAATCAGAACGCCATCCAGCCCTTTATGAATTGTAGTGTCAGCCATTTTGAACTTTTCTCCTCACAAAGCGGGCATAAGTATACCAGTAATTTGAGAGGTTTTGAGAGTCATCTTCGCCAGTTTTCGGTGTTTGAAGTCAGTTCAGGCAACCTGCACAGAATGATGATAGCGCATGTAATTTTGACAGGCATGAAAAGCGGGCTACACTCTCATTCAAATAAATTTCAATGATGAGGAGACCTTCAATGGCGCGTATCGAATCGCTGTTGTCAGCGCGGTTGTTTTTGCAGCCACAATGGGTTGGCGACGAGATTTATTTTATCAGCAATCTTTCAGGCAGGCTCAGTCTGTATAAAATGCGTGAGAGCGGCAGCATTCCTCAACCCCTGCTTCCGCCGGATATTGCCCTGCCCAACCCCGATCTGATCGGCGGGGAAGCGTTTCGCGTTTTTCCCGCGCTCGGCAAGATTCTGATCATGATTGATCAGGATGGCGACGAAATTTATCAACCCTACTGGATACCGGTGGATGGAGATTTTCCGACTCCGTTACTACCTGAAGTCTTTCAGGGCAGCCGCGTTCACTGTTTGCACACCGATGAAGACGCGAACACCGCCTATTTTCTGAATGAACGACTCGATCAGGCACTCAATATCACATACGCCGTAAATATGACAACGCACAGCCTTGAAACAATCACAGAAAGCACATGGGGTCGCTATGTGGCTGGTGTAAGTGATGATCAATCAAGAATTGTGCTCGTTGAAGGTTATGCGGTCGGCGATACCGTACTGTATCTGTGGACGCAGGCAAACGGGCTGCGATGCTTATACGGTAAACCAATGGAAAGCCGCGCACAAGGCGAAACTGTTCCGCTCACGTCCTTCAATATCGCAGAGTTCACTGATCGGGATGCGCTGATCGTCTCCAACAGCATTTTTGAGGACACGTATGGGTTGGGTTATATCAAACTGGATACACCCGACCAGGTTCAGCCGATCACGGTTGTCGGGCAGCAGCATGATGGTATCGGCGAGTTGGAGGTGTTCCAGCGCTGCTACGCGGATCGCTATCGCCTGCGTTACAACATTGATGGTGTCACCTGGGTGTATGAAGGCGCATTTGACGAAGACGCGCTCACGATCACACTGGATACCGTCATCTGCGGCAAGGGCGAAATTGCCAATGGCGTACTGGAAGCGGGGCATTACGACAAGGAACATCAACGATATATCCTTGCCTACAGCACCGCTACCAGTTCAACCCAAATCTACACGTATGATCACGGCGATATTGTGCAGCGCACAGATGAGCGCGTCTTGGGTATTGATCCGGCGCTGCTGTCAGATGGAGAGGATGCGTCGTTCACCTCACATGATGGGCTGCGAATCTCAGCCCGCCTCTATATTCCCGCGCATGAACTCGGCTTTGAGGGAAAGCGCCCATTGGTGTATTACGTTCACGGCGGACCACAGTCGCAGGAGCGCCCCAACTTTGCCTGGTTCTCGATGCCGCTGATTCAATTCCTTACCTTGAGCGGCTTTGCGGTGTTTGTACCGAATGCGCGAGGCAGTACGGGTTACGGCTTAAGCTACACCAAGCATGTAGACAAGGACTGGGGCGGGCAGGATCGGCTTGATCATATCCACGCACTCAGATTGCTGGAAGACGACCCACGTATTGACGTTGCACGAGCGGGTGTTGTTGGTCGTTCTTACGGCGGTTATATGACGCTGACGCTGGCAAGTCGCCATCCTGAATTGTGGAAAGCCGCCGTAGATATGTTCGGACCGTATAACTTGATCAGCTTTTCGGAGCGCATTCCTGAAACGTGGAAACCCTATTTCGCCGTCGCGCTCGGCGACCCTGTTGAGGATCGGGACTTCCTGCTGGAACGTTCGCCAAGCAGCCATATCGAGCAAATCACCATGCCGCTGCTGGTGATTCAGGGGAAAAATGATCCGCGTGTTGTCGAAAGCGAATCGCGGGATGTGGTCGAGCGCCTGCGAAAAATCGGCAAGCAGGTTGAATATCTGGTATTTGAGGACGAGGGTCATGATGTGCTGAAATTCAAAAATCGGGTGACATGTTACAACGCCATCACTGACTTTTTTAAACAGCATTTGAGCCTATAATCTGGCGATAAACAGCGCTTAAAATTGCATTCGCGCCAGACTCTTGACAACTCCGTAGGGGACGTGTTAGGCTCTACACCATGAAAGTTTTCAATATTGCTTCCGTTTCGATGTGCTGCCAGCCTGCCCTGATGTGCGCGGGCATGATGTGTTGTATGGACAACAGCGGTAACGCACCGAAACGAGTGGCGCTTGTGCAGGCATAACCTGCGCGATTGAGACAGACAAGCGAAGAAAGAGCCACCGTTAGCGGATGGCTCTTTTTGTTTGTCTGGTCAGATTGATATTTTCGACATAGGGACGTTGATGCAGATTCATTTGAGGGCTGCGCTGCAAGCGCAGATTTTTGAACAACTGGAAGCCAGCTACCCCAACGAAGGTGGCGGGTTTCTGCTGGGAACACAAACCGACAGTACCGTGACGGTTGAGGACATCATCCGCGTCGAAAACACCTTCGCTGAAGAAGAACAGTTTCACCGTTATGCAATGAAACCGCTTGATTGGGCGCGGCTGGAAGATACAGCGGACGAGCGCGGCTTAACGCTGGTCGGCTATTTCCACAGCCATCCCAACTCGCCTGCTGTGCCGTCCATTTATGACCGCGATCACGCGCTGCCAAACTTTACCTACATCATCACCGCCGTGTACAGCGGACCCAAAGCCGCTGAACAGCGCGTATGGCGCTTGCGCGAAGATCGCACACGGTTTGACGAGAATACGCTCGTCATCATGTAGTTTCGGGGGAAAGCGGCACTTTTGCCGATAAATCTTCATCGCACCGCGAACACGAACAAGGAGTTCATAACCATGACCGCACCACTCGTTTCAACCCAATGGGTCGCAGACAATCTCAATTCCGGCGCGTTTCGGCTGGTTGAGGTGGATGTAGACACCACGCAGTATGCTACCGGTCACATCCCGGGCGCGATTGCCTTCAACTGGCAGACGCAGCTGCAGGATGGAGTCGCTCGTGACATCATTTCCAAGCAAGACCTCGAAGCACTCCTGAGCGCCGCCGGTATCAGCAACGACACGCATATCGTCCTGTACGGAGATAACAACAACTGGTTCGCCGCTTACGCCCTCTGGCTGCTGCAATATTACGGGCATGAGAACGTCAGCCTGATTGACGGCGGGCGTAAGAAGTGGCTGGCGGAAAACCGCGAAACCACGACCGATGAACCAACTTTCCCGGCAACCAGTTACAAGGTGAGCAAGGTCAACGCCGACTACCGCGCCGACCGCGACTTTGTACGCCAGCGTCTCGAAAGTGGACAGTTCTCACTGGTGGATGTGCGCTCGCCTGCTGAATACGTTGGCGATATTATTGCGCCGCCCGGCATGACCGAAACCGCCCAGCGACCAGGTCATATCCCCGGCGCGAAGAACATCCCCTGGGCTCAGGCTGTTGCCGAAGATGGCACGTACAAGAGCAAGGAAGAACTGCAAGCGCTGTACGGCGGTAAGGGTGTGGATGGCAGTGCGGCGGATATTGTCGCTTACTGCCGAATTGGAGAACGTTCCTCGCACACGTGGTTTGCCCTCAAGTATATCCTCGGCTATGAAAATGTCCGCAACTATGACGGCTCATGGACGGAATGGGGCAACCTGATTGGAGCGCCAATTCGCAAGGGCGACCAACCGTAGATCAGTTTCGACACGGGCGTAGTGTGCTATGCCCGCTCTTATCCTAATATTCAGGCAGACTTTTCAAGAGGCGCTGAACAATGTCCGAAACCAATGGCACCAGCAAACGCGAACAGGGCTTCTATACCAAAGCCCTTCATGCAGGCTATCAGCCTGATCCAACCACCGGGTCACGCGCTGTTCCGATTTATCAAACCACATCTTACCAGTTCCGCGATACCGATCACGCGGCGGCGCTGTTTGCGCTGGCGGAGCCTGGAAACATTTACACCCGCATCATGAACCCGACCACCGCCGTTTTTGAGGAACGCATCGCCGCGCTTGAGGGCGGTATCGGCGCACTCGCAACCTCTTCTGGTCAGTTTGCCGAAACGTTGACCGTGCTGACGCTGGCGAACGCGGGCGACGAGATTATCAGCACGGCGGCGCTGTACGGTGGTACGTATACACTGTTTTCGCAAAGCCTGCGCCGCATCGGGATAACCGTCCGCTGGGTGGAGGGCACCAATCCAGATGATTACGCCAGACTCATCAACGAGAAGACCAAACTGATTTTCCTGGAAACCATCGGCAATCCCAAAGGCGAAATCCCTGATTTCGAAGGCATTGCAGCGGTGGCGAAGGCGCACGGTCTTCCTGTGGTGATTGACAACACGTTCGCCACACCCTATCTGTTTGAGCCATTCAAGTGGGGCGTGAATATCAGCCTGCACTCAACGACCAAATGGATCGGCGGGCATGGTTTGAGCATCGGCGGCGTGATTGTGGACGGTGGCACCTTCGACTGGAAAGCCAGCGGGCGGCACAGCGGGATTGTCGAACCCGAACCCGCCTATCACGGCGCGGTCATTGCGGACGTGTTGGGACCGGCAGCCTTTATCGGACGCGCTCGCATCGTCGGCTTGCGTGATTTCGGCGGCAGCCAGGCACCGTTCAACTCTTTCCTCAATATAATCGGCTTGGAAACACTCGCGCTGCGCGTACAGCGTCATGTCGAAAACGCCCAGTCAGTCGCTGAGTATCTCGAAGGGCATCCGTCGGTTGAATGGGTTAATTATCCCGGTCTGCCCAGCCACCCCAGCTTTGATCGCGCCAAAAAGTATCTGCCCAAAGGCGCCGGTGCAGTGCTTGGGTTCGGCATTAAGGGCGGCAAGCAAGCGGGACGCACTTTCATTGATAATCTGAAAATCTTCTCGCATCTCGCCAACGTCGGCGATGCGCGTTCACTGGCAATTCACCCCGCCACGACCACACACAGCCAGTTAACTGAAGAAGAGCAGGCGTCAACCGGCGTGACACCGGATTTCGTGCGCCTTGCAGTTGGGTTGGAGAATATCGAGGATATTCTCTGGGATTTGGATCAGGCACTTGCGGTTTCTCAGGGGACTACGGTTCACGTTCCCGCCTGAAACCAGAGCATTGAACCGTGAAGTGGAGTGTCTATTCACTCTACTTCACGATTTTTCACAGGAGAGCAATGACGTTAGCGACAGGCTTTTCAACGGGCAACGGAACACATCCGCGCAGGACACCTGAGGCGGGTTCAGTCGGTATTGTTCAGCACCAGACCGTCCATTTTGAACACAGACTGCCGCTGCTCTCCGGTCAATCGCTGGAGCGCTTCACAATTGCCTATGAAGCGTATGGCATGTTGAACGACGCCCGCGATAACGCCATTCTGATTTGTCATGCCCTGTCTGGCGACGCGCATGTGGCGGGCTACCATACCGATGATCCTGACGAGAAACCGGGCTGGTGGGATGAAGCAGTCGGTCCCGGCAAGATGTTCGATACCGAACGCTTCTGCGTGTTGTGCGCCAATGTCATTGGTGGCTGCCAGGGCAGCACAGGACCATCTTCGCTTGCACCCGATGGCAAACCTTACGGTTCACGTTTTCCGCTCGTGACGGTCGCCGATATGGTGCTGGCACAACGCCATTTGCTTGACCTGCTGGGCATTGAAACGCTCTTTGCCGCCGTTGGTGGAAGCATGGGTGCGATGCAGGCGCTCCAGTGGTCGGTGGACACGCCTGAGCGCGTCCGTCACGTCCTGTTTCTGGCGGCAACCCCGCGATCGTCTGCCCAGAATATCGCCTTTAATGCCATCGGGCGCGAAGCCATTTATGCCGATCCAAACTGGAATTTCGGCGATTACTATGACGGACAAGCGCCGGAAGCGGGGTTAGCCGTCGCCCGCATGGTCGGGCATATCACGTACATGAGCGAGCATTCCCTGGAGAGCAAATTCGGGCGCAGCTTGCAGGATCACAGCAGCCTGCCCTATCGGTTGGATGTGCCGGAATTTACGGTTGAGAGCTATCTGCAATATCAGGGCGAAAAATTTGTTCGCCGCTTTGACGCCAACAGCTATCTGGTCATCACTAAAGCGCTGGATTACTTTGATATCGCCGACGGCCATGATTCAATGGAAGCCGCCCTCGCTCATGTGACGGCGCAGATTCTCGTCGTCAGTTTTTCAAGTGACTGGCTGTACACCGCCGCTCAGGGGCTTGAACTCGTTCAGGCGCTGGAGAAAAACGGCAAACAGGTTGAGCATCATGTCATTCAGGCGGATTTCGGGCATGACTCGTTTCTGGTTGAGGTCGAAACCATGACTCAGCTTGTCGGTGGTTACCTCACCCGTGCGTGGGAGGAATACAGAAGTGACGAGGTAAAAGTTAAAAGTTAAAAGTTAAAAGTAAAATCGCTTGCACGGTAATTTATGTTTTACTTTTAACTTTTAACCTTCAGCTTTTAACTGTCTTTACGGCGTGTGAGCCAGACGGTAAGGCAACGGTTTGCAAAACCGTGAAAACGGGTCCGACTCCCGTACACGCCTCTTGAACAATGCGATGATGACATCGTGAAGCAACAACAGGAGAATAAGAAGGACTATGCCAAGTATCAAGATTCCAACGCCGCTGCGCGTGTATACCGGTCAGCAGGCGCAGGTAAGCGTCACCGGCGCGACAATTGGTGAGGCGCTCACTGATTTGACCAGACAGTATCCGGAACTGCGCCAGCACCTGTTCAACGGTGAGCAACTGCGGAATTTCGTCAATGTGTATGTCGGCGACGAAGACATCCGTTTCCTGAATGGTATGGAAACCGACATCAGTGAAACCGATGCGCTACGTATCATCCCGACGATAGCGGGTGGCAGGGCGTAAATTTCAACAAGAGGCATTGAGGACAAGGATCATGGCTACAGCAGATACACGCAGAATTGATCAGACTGGTTTGAAGGTCGGGCAGGCGATCACCATCATTGTCTTGCTCGTCGCATTTATTCTCGGCAGCCCGCTGCTGGTGGCGCTCGTCGCCGTCGCGCAGTTGCTCGGCGGGCTGAACGTCTCGTTTGCGCCCTACCGCCTCATTTATCTCTATCTGCTCAAGCCAACAGGCATTGTCAAACCGAACGTCATCGCGGATAACCCGGAGCCGCATCGTTTCGCCATGCTCGTCGGCGCGATCTTCAACGGCGCGGGTACGCTGCTATTGCTGCTCGGCGCGTCTACGGCGGGATGGGTGCTGGTGTGGATCGTCATTGTGCTGGCAAACCTGAACTTCTGGCTGAATTTCTGCGCCGGCTGCTGGATGTATTACCAGTTCAACCGGCTCGGCATTCCCGGCTTCACCCGCGCACCGCTGGCACACTAGTTGATCGTAAGGACGCATGATGATTGAACGTCTCATCATTGCACTGGTTTTGCTGATTATCGGCTTCATGGCATATCGCCTGCTGATCGCCGCCCAAAAGCGGCGCACAACAAAGGTTGCGGCAGTAGACCCGCTGGTGAAAGAAGCACTCGGCGCACCAACCATTGTGTATTTCACGACGCCAACGTGTATCCCGTGCCGTACCACGCAGATGCCCGCCATTGAGCGCGTTCATGCGGCTTGGGGAAACGACCTGCGTGTGGTTCAGATTGATGCGACGCAGGAACCGGAAGCGGCGAGTCGCTGGGGTGTCTTTTCTGCGCCGACGACGTTTATCCTGAACCGGCAGGGGCAAACCGTCGCCGTCAATCACGGTGTTGCGGATGCTGATTTACTACAGCGACAGTTGAAAATCGCGGTTGGGGCATAACCCGCCGCTGAACTCATGCAGTAAAGGACAACCTATGAACCCTCTTGTGAACACACTGGGCGATCTCTCAAATGAGGAGATTCGCCGTTATGGTCGTCACCTGATCATGCCGGAATTTGGCATGGAAGGGCAGCGGCGGCTGAAAGCCTCCAGCGTATTGCTTATCGGCACGGGCGGCTTGGGCAGCCCGCTGGCGCTGTATCTCGCGGCGGCAGGCGTCGGACGAATTGGTCTGGTGGATTATGATGTGGTGGATGAATCCAACTTGCAGCGCCAGATCGCGCACGGCATGAGCAGCGTGGGGAAGTCGAAGATCGAGAGCGCGAGCCAGCGTATTCTCGACATCAACCCCCTGATACAGCTTGACAAGTACGAAGTGCCGCTGACCTCCGAAAATGCGCTGGAGATCATGGAACCGTATGACGTGATTGTGGACGGCACGGATAACTTCCCCACGCGCTATCTCGTCAATGACGCCTGCGTGAAGCTGGGCAAACCGAACGTCTACGGCAGCATTCTGCGCTTTGAAGGGCAGTTGAGCGTCTTTTACGCGAACGAAGGTCCATGCTACCGCTGCATGTTCCCGGAGCCGCCGCCGCCGGGCTTGGTGCCAAACTGCGCTGAAGCGGGCGTACTCGGCGTGCTGCCCGGCACGATTGGCACAATGCAGGCGACCGAAGTCATCAAGCTGCTAACGGGCATTGGTGAGCCGATGATCGGGCGAATGCTGCTGTATGATGCGCTGGAAATGTCGTTCATGACGATCAAGGTTCGCAAGAACGCGAACTGCCCGGTCTGCGGTATCCCGCATGAGCAGGTCGAACTGATTGATTATGAACAGTTCTGCGGCATGCCGGCGCATGACACCTCGCCCGCGGCGGCAACCGCCAATGGTGTAAATCATGTTAATGGCAACGGCGTATACAAGCCGATACCGCTGATCAGCGCAACTGAACTGAGTAAGCGTATTGAGCGCGGTGATGATTTATTCCTGCTGGATGTGCGGAATCCGCAGGAATGGGAAATCGCGGGTTTAGACGATCATCTGAAGATTCCAACGCCACAGATTATGCTGGCTGCCGACGATGTTCTCGCCCAGCGCAAGCCGATTGAGGGAACAGTGCTGGCGGAGATTCCGCGAGACCGTGAGGTCATCATCTACTGCCGCACGGGCGCACGCAGCGGCAGGGTGATCGAAGCTCTCCGCGAGATTGGTTTCGACTCGTCCAATCTGGTGAACATGGAAGGCGGCATTGTCGCCTGGGCGAAGGAAATTGATCGTACCATGCCCGTCTACTAATCATCTTCAGGGCGATCCGCTGGATCGCCCTTTTTATTTCCGTTTACTTCAGCGGAAAGAGTCGTTCCAGCCCCCGCCACACCGCATTTGACCATGCCGTATAATTATGACCGGCGTTGTATTCCAGATACGACACGTCATAGCCTTCGCTGAGGAGCAGCCGATTCATCTTGCGGTTGGGTTCAAGCAGCCATTCCATGGTGCCGACATCCTGCCAGATTTTGATCGGCTGCTTGTCGCCAAAGCGCACCAGATCAAAAATCGCCTGTTCGCGCCCATCCATCTCGAAGTGAAATGCTCCCGACTGCGTGATGACATGCCCGAAAATGTGCGGCAAACGCAGCCCGGTATACAACGACATCAGCCCACCCATAGACGCGCCGATGACGCCGTAAGCGCCGTGATTTTGATGGTAATCAGTCAGGTTCAGTTCATACCGAACATATGGAAGCAGCACATCCGTTAACATGAGCAGTGTAAGATCATTCGCCATATACTCCAGCAAACGTATCGGTTTGCCGTTTTCGATCATTGCAAGTCCGACAGGGCGAATCCGTTTTTGCGCGATCAGGTTATCCACAATGGTTGTGAGATGAGCGCGACGAAAATAATCCACGCCATCATAAATGACAATGAGCGGATATGGTTCGCTGGTATTGGGCGGCTCGTACAAGTAAAGCGGTCGGCTGCCCCGCGCAAACAGCGGATGTTTCAGCGCGTGCCGTGTGACTTCACCGCGCGGTACGCCGCGCATACGTCTGGTGAGCGTATTCACTGGGGCGGCGGGCATAGTAAACCAGTTATTGAACTGCCCCATTCCGTTCGCTATCCGCCGCTTATTAAAGGGATCGGGGGTGCGATCGTCATCCTGCTCGGACATAAAGAGCGCATATTCCACATAGGCGTCTGTGGGCGGCGTGAGATGCGCTGTCCATAGATTTGATCCCGCCCGTTGAAAGTGGATAGCGTTTGCGCGATCCCAGCCGTTGAAATCTCCCGCGAGACGCGGCGCTTGTTCACCCTGCCAGACGAAAGTTGCAGTCTCGCCATCGATCAGAGGGCTGCCTTCTGCCTGCGCCCGCGCTAACAACGCCCTGGTTTGCATCCCCAGCTCCTGGCTACTTGCCAAGCCGCGCCTTCACTTCTGCTGTGATTGCCGGAACAATTTGATACAAATCGCCGACCAGACCGAAACTCGCCAGCTTGAAGATCGGCGCTTCAGCATCCTTGTTGATAGCAACGATCACCTTGCTGGTTCGCATCCCTGCCTGGTGCTGAATCGCACCGCTGATCCCACACGCAATGTACAGATCAGGCGAAACCGTTCTGCCCGTCTGCCCGACCTGATGAGCATAGGGAATATAGCCTGCGTCAACGGCAGCGCGGCTTGCACCCAAAGCCGCGCTGCCGTTGACGC
>Ga0224722_1000554_pt1 | contig 21735 bp, 20 predicted proteins | sample Balambano_FR1_Me_FD_161646 | JGI IMG/M metagenome (GOLD analysis project Ga0224722, IMG submission 161646) | Freshwater sediment microbial communities from Lake Towuti, South Sulawesi, Indonesia - Balambano_FR1_MetaG | ecosystem: Environmental > Aquatic > Freshwater > Lake > Sediment | place... | reverse complement strand
AGCGTGAGGACCGCATGCGGCCCGGCGAGGGACTGCGCGACCGGCCGCCGGGCAGCGAGTTCGATCACCCCGTCCCAATCGGCCGGCCCAGGGCCCACACGGTCCGCCCGCCGCGCCATCACCTGCGTCGCCACGTCGAGCGGCAGCGCCCAGGTCCGCCCGGCCCACCGGTAGCTCGCCATCGACGGGCCGATGCTGTCGGCCGTCCAGCGCGCGATCAGGGACGGGTCGTAGAGGTCTTCCAGCGGGATCAGGCAGCCCTCGGCCACCGCCTCGCCGACATGCGGGTGGTCGAGCACCAGAAGGTCATGCGCCGCGGCGAGGCCGGCGATCGGCGCCGTCTCGAACCCTTCGAGCGGCTGGCGCGCCCAGTGGATCAGCGGCTCGGGTCGCCCGGCGTTGACGCGCCGTGCGGCCTCGGCCAGCGCAGCGTAGCCGCGCGGATGGTCCCAGGTCAGGCCGAGCGCGGTCATGGCGCGGCGCTCCACAGCGGGTCGGCGCCGATGTCCATCGCCAGTTCGGCGATGTGCCAGCGGCCGAGATTGGCGGCGTAGAGCCGGTCGCCGGCGAAGGCGATGTTGGTCGGATGACACAGCGTGTGGGCGGTCGGATCCTCGGCGAGGACCACGCAGACCGCGCCGTCCGGCGACAGCCGCAGCAGCCGCGAGGGCTCGTAGCAGCCGACCACCAGTTGGCCGCTGCGGTCGAAGGCGATGCCGTCGGGCAGGCCCGGCAGATCGGCGGCGAAGGTCTCGATTGCGCCGGCGCTGCCGTCACCGCGGATTTCAATCCGCCGGATCCGGTGCGCGAAGGTCTCGCAGAGGTAAAGCGCGGCCTCGCCCGGGCGCATCGCGAGGCCGTTGGCGAAGTGGAACGCCGCGCCGCACCACAGGCTGCCCGCGCCGTGGTCGAGATCGAAGGCAAAGACGCCGGGACCGGGCTGGCCTGACGCGTGGCTGTCGGAGACGAGCACCCGGCCGAAGGCACGGTCGATCACGGGGAAGTTCGGGATGCGCAGGCCCGCCGCGCCGTGGCGCGTGAGCCTGCCGCTGGCGAGGTCCAGCCGGAACAGCGCGGCATGGCGCAGGTCGCAGGCGTAAAGCGCGCGGCGGCCGTCGAAGGCGAGGCCGAGGATGAAGCCGCCGGTCGAGGCGACCCGCTCGATCGCCGAGCCGTCCGGCGCGATCCGGCAGAGATCGCCGTCCTGGTTGCCGCACCAGACCCAGCCGTCCGGGCCGATGGCGACGCCCTCGGGGTGGCTGAGGCGCGGCTCGCTCCAGATGCCGTCGAAGAACACGCGCAGCCGGTCCTGAGCCAGAAGCGGCGCGGTCATGCCACCCTCCCCAGGTCCGGATCGGCGCGGCGCAGCCCGGTCGCCGCATCGAAGATATGAAGCTTCGTCGGGTCGGGGCAAAGGCCGACCGGCGTGCCGATCGGCAGGCCGCCGGCCGGCCCCACCTTCGCCGCGACCAGCTGGCGGCCGAGCGCCACCGTGACCACCGCGCTGTCGCCCAGAAGCTCGGAGGAATAGACCGTCCCGGCCAGCGGCGCGCCCTCGGGCGCGACGAGCGCGATGTCCTCGGGCCGGACGCCGAGCACCGCCGGGCCGGGCGGCGCCGCCAGCGGCAGGAGGCCCGCCCCGGTGCGGAACGCCGCGCCGTCGCAGGCCCCCTCGATCAGGTTCATCGGCGGGGCGCCGATGAAGCCCGCGACGAACAGGTTGGCGGGGCGCGCATAGATCTCGGCCGGGGTGCCGACCTGCTGGATCTCGGCGGCGTTCAGTACGGCGATGCGGTCCGCGAGCGTCATCGCCTCGACCTGGTCGTGGGTGACATAGATCGTCGTGGTGGCCAGATCGCGCTGCAGGTGCTTCAGTTCCGCCCGCATCACCGTGCGCAGCCGGGCGTCGAGGTTCGACAGGGGCTCGTCCATCAGGAACAGTTGCGGCGTCCGCACGAGGGCGCGCGCCAGCGCCACCCGCTGCCGCTGGCCGCCCGACAACTCGGCCGGGTGGCGGTCGAGCAGACTGCCGAGTTCCACCCGCGCCGCCGCCCCGCGCACCCGCGCCGCACGGTCGTCGCGCGCCAGGCCGCGCACCTTCAGCGGATAGCCGATGTTCTCGGCCACCGTCATGTGCGGGTAAAGCGCGTAGTTCTGGAACACCATCGCGAGATCGCGGTCGCGCGGCGCCACGTCGTTGATCCGCCGCCCGGCCAGCAGGATGTCACCGCCCGACGGCTCCTCGAGCCCCGCGATCATCCGCATGGTGGTGGACTTGCCGCAGCCCGAGGGGCCGAGCAGCACGAGGAATTCGCCGTCGCCGATGGCGAGGTTCAGCCCCGCGAGCGCCGTATGGGCACCGTAGCTCTTTCGCAGATTGCGCAGTTCGACGGTCGCCATCAGCCGGTTCCCGCGCGACGCCGGGCTAAGGACGGGCCGCCGCTCAAGACGGTGCCCGGCATCATTCTCCCTTCACCGCGAGGCCGCCGTCCACCCGCACGACTTCGCCGGTGATGAAGCTCGCGCGGTCCGAGGCGAGGAAGCAGACCAGTTCGGCCACCTCGTTCGGCTGGCCGAACCGGCCGAGCGGATGGGCGCGGTTCCAGGTGTCGATCAGCGCGGCGGGATCGGCGACATGGTCGAAGATCCGCTCGTTCATCGGCGTCATGATCGTGCCGGGGGCGACCGCGTTGACCCGGATTCCGGCCTCGGCCAGGTCGATGGCGCATTGCCGGGTCAAGGCCGCGATGGCGCCCTTCGAGGCGGCATAGGCCGGCCAGCCGCGAAAGCCGATCAGCCCCTGCACCGAAGAGAGGTTGACGACCGCGCCGCCGCCGCGCCTGCGGATATGCGGCAGGCAGGCCTTCATCGCCCGCCAGAAGCCGGTGAGGTTTGTGTCGATGACGGCCGTCCAGCGCGCCTCGTCGATCGCGTCCACCACCCCGTCGAGCGCGATGGCCGCGTTGTTCACCAGGATGTCGAGGCCGCCGAAGCGGGCGACGCCGGCGGCGGCCGCCGCCTCCATCGAGGCCAGATCGCGCACGTCGCCCGGCACGAACAGGGCCTGCGGCCCGATCGCCCGCGCCGCCGCCGCGCCCGCGCCCTCGTCGATATCGGCGATCACCACGCTTGCGCCGCGCGCCGCGAAAAGCCCGGCGCAGGCCTGGCCGATGCCCATCGCGCCGCCGGTCACCAGCACCGTCCTGCCGTCGAACTCCATCGCCCTCACTCCCCCCGGAACACCGGTTCGCGCTTGTCGAGGAAGGCCGCGATCCCCTCGCGCCCGTCGGCCGAGGCGTAGAGGCGGAACAGCACCTCCTGCTCCAGGCTCTTGGCGGTCTCGAGGGCCGCGTCGGCGCCCTCGCGCATCAGCCGCTTCATCGCCGCTGCCGCTGCTGGCGCGACCTTCAGGCAGGCGCGGGCGCGGCGAAGGACCGCCTCGGACAGATCGGCCGCAGGCACCGCCTCGGCCGCGAGACCAAGCGCCACGGCGCGGGCGGCGTCGATCCGCCAGCCCGCCAGCATCACCTCGGAGGCGACGAAGCGACCGACGGCCCGGGTCAGCCGCTGCGTCCCGCCGCCGCCCGGCGACAGGCCGAGCCGGCCTTCCGGCAGGCCAAGCTGTGCCGTGTCGGACAGGACCAGCATGTCGCAGCAGAGCGCGATCTCGAACCCGCCGCCAAGCGCAAAGCCGTCCACCGCGCAGATCACGGGCTTCGGCAGCCGGTCCAGCTTGTCGAAGATGCGCCGGCCGGTCAGCTGATAGGTGATGAAGGCGGCGCTTTGGTCGTCCCGGTACTCGGCGATGTCGGCGCCGGCGACGAAAGCGCGCCCGCCCGCGCCGCGCAGCACGAGGACGCGGACCGCCGGATCGGCCGCGACCGCGTCGAGGCCTTCGTCGAACTCGGCCAGCATCGGGCTCGACAGCGCGTTCAGCTTGTCGGGCCGATTGAAGGTCAGCTGCGTCACGCCGGGGATCAGGTCGGTCCGTTCGATCAGGGCCATCGGTCAGCCTTTCACCGCGCCGGCGGTGAGGCCGGACACGAAATGCCGTTGCAGCAGGAAGAACACCGCCATCACCGGCACAGAGACCATGACCGACGAGGCCATGAGCTCGCCATAGCGGATGCCGTACTGGCCGATGAAGTCGTTCAGGCCGACCGGCAGGGTGCGCATCTCGCGGCTGGAGGTGAAGGACAGGGCGAACAGGAACTCCTGCCAGGTGACGATCAGCACATAGACCGCGGTCGCGATCACGCCCGGCCGGGCCAGCGGCACCACGATGTCCCGAAACACCCGGAACGGCCCGGCGCCGTCGATCGCCGCCGCCTCTTCCAGCGAGACCGGCAGCTTGAGGAGGAACCCGCGCAGCATCCAGACCGCCACCGGCAGCGTGACCGAGACATAGGACAGGATCAGCGCCGCGTGGGTGTCGAGCAGGTCCGCCGCCCGCAGCATCTTGTAGATCGGGATGATGATCGCCGAATGCGGGAACATCTGCGCAAGGACCACCGCGCCCAGCAGAAGGCTCAGCGCGCCAAGCTGGCCCCGGGTCAGGCTGTAGGCCGCGAGCAGGCCGAGCGTGACGGTGATCGCCACGGTGGCGCCCGACACGATCAGGGAATTGAGGAAGTAGGCCCGGAACTCGGGGCGGAAGGCGGTGACGTAATTCGCAAGCGTCGGCGCGTCGGGCCAGAGCCGGGCCGGTATCGCGAAAGGCTCGGCCGGGGGTTTCAGGCTGACCGACAGCATCCAGAAGAACGGCAGGAGCACGAAGGCCGCGAGCAGAAGCTGCAGAAGCACGATCGCCACACGCGCCGCCGGCGAGCGCCTCATGCCCCCGCCCCCGGCCGCCGCGCCCGGCGCTGCAGGGTCAGGTAGAGCACGACGAGGACCGACAGGGCGAGGATCGAGAACACGCCCCAGACTGCCGCCTCGCCGAAGCGGAACTGGCCGAAGCCGGTCTCGTAGATCATCGTCGGAAAGATGTGGGTCGCGTTCTGCGGTCCGCCGCGGGTCAGGACCCAGATGATGTCGAAATAGTTGAAGGTCAGGATCAGCGTCAGCACGACGTTGACGAGGATGACGTCGCGGATCGCCGGCAGCGTCACATCGATCAGCCGCCGGAAGGGCCCGGCGCCGTCGAGTGTCGCCGCCTCGATCTGAGCCCGGTCCACCGTCTGCAGCGCGGCCAGGTAGATCAGCATCGAGAAGGGAAAGCCCTTCCAGACGGCGGCGAAGACCACCGCCGCCATCGCGGTTCCGGGGTCGGCAAGCCAGGCGGCATTGCCCTCGATGATCCCAGCCCGCAGCAGGAGCGCGTTCACGAGGCCAAGCTGCGGGTCGTACATGAAGCGCCAGAGGATCGCCGCGACCACGCCCGGCAGGATGAACGGCAGGATCACGATCACCCGGAGCGCGCCCTGCATCGGCAGCCCCTGGTTCAGAAGCAGCGCCGCGCCGAAGCCGAGCAGGTTCTGCAACAGCACTACGCCGAGCGTCCAGGCCACCGAATTCAGCAGGACCTGCCCGAACTCGCCGCCCGCCAGGACGTCGCGATACAAGTCGAGTCCCACGAACTCCGGGTCGGGCCGGATGAAGGATGTCTCGCGCAGGCTTTCCAGAACGGTGCCGAACATGGGGGCGTAGAGCATGCCGCCGATCAGGATCAGCGTCGGGGCGAGGAAGGCCCAGGTCAGCCATCGGTCCTTGCGTGTCATCTCTGCTTCCGGCATGGGCCGCCGCGGCGCCCGGGGGGATGCCGCGGCGGCAGGGTCGGCGCGGATCAGTCGAGCGCGTCGATCCGCTCGCAGGCGGCGGCCGCCGCGGCGGCGACGTCGGCACCCGAAAAGACCTCTTGATACAGGCCCATCTGCAGGTCCGCGATCTCCAGATAGCGCGGCGACAGCGGCCGGGCCCGGGCATTGTCGAGATGCGCGAGGATCGCCTCCGGCCCCGAGCGGTTCGCCTGAAGGAAGGCCGTCGCCGCCGCCTTGTTGGCCGGGATCAGGTCCACGACGCTACCGTTCACATCCTCGCGGACCAGGAACTGCACGAACTTCCACGCGGCCTCGGGGTTGGCGGAGCTTTCGAACACGGCGAGGTTCCAGCCGCCGAAGGTGCCGACCGGGGTCTGGCCCTCGGGCGCGGTGCCGTTGACGAAGCCCCAGTCGATGCTGCTTTTCTGCAGCGTCGGCTGTTCCAGCGCCGGCCAGAACTCGATCGCGAGCGAGCCGTTCAGGAACAGTTCGCGCATGTCGCCCGACGAGGCGTTCAGGATGCCCTCGGGGGCGAAGGCGGCAAGGTCCTGCAGGTAGGTCAGCGCCTCGACGGCCGGCGGCTCGTCCAGCGCGCAGCTGCCGTCCTCGGCCAGCACCTGCCCGCCGTTCGAGAAGATGAACGAGTTGACCACGACGACCGTGTCCTCGCCCTTGTGGCCGAACAGCCCGACGCCGAACCGGCCCTCGCCGGTCAGCGTCTCGGCCGCCGCGCGCAGGCCCTCGAAGGTCGCGATGCTCTCGGGGGCGACCCCGGCCGCGTCGAGCAGCCCCTTGTTGTAGAAGCTGAACTGCCAGACATCGACGTTGAACGGGATGCCGTAGAGCTTGCCGTCCACCACCGCGCTGTCCCAGGCGCCGCCGAAGAACTGATCGCGCGTCAGCCCGGCGGCGGCGGCCTCGTCGGTCAGGTCGGCGACCGCCCCGGCCTGGGCGAAGGCGCCGACCCATATCTGGTCGAGCGTGGCGATGTCGGGCGCGTTGCCGCCCTGCACGGCGGTCAGCAGCCGCTGCTGGTATTCCGGGTAGGGAATGGTCGTGACCTCGACCCGGATGTCGGGGTTCTCGGCCATGAACCGGTCGACGGCGGCCTTCTGGACGTCGGACAGGCCGCTTTCGGTCTGCTGGTTGTCCCAGAACTGCAGCGTCACCTCCTGCGCCCCGGCGATCGGCGGGGCGAGCATCGCGAGCGTTGCGGCGGTCATCAGATGGATGCGTTTCATGGTTTCCTCCCGTTGAAACGATGGTCGTCAGGTTCCGTGGCGCGGGCGCCGCTGCGCCTCGTGCTGGCGGGCGCCGTCCGGCTCGCCCGCGATGATCACCTCGAGCCCCGCGTCGCGCAGGTTCTGGCGGTCCACCGGCAGGGTGCCGGGGTCGGCCAGGACCACGTCGATCGCCGACAGATCGGCGGCGCGGTGATGCGCGTCGCTGCCCAGGATGGTGCTGTCGGCCAAGACGATGGTGCGCCGGGCGGCGCGGATGAAGCGGCTCGCGGCCAGCGCGCGGCGTTCGTCCGATACCGACAGGCCAAAGCCTGTCGAAAGCCCGTCCGCCGCGACGAAGGCGAGGTCGGGCTTCAGCCGCTCGAAGATCGCATCGATGCTCGGTCCGACGAGGCAGCGGTCGGCCCGCTGGTACTCGCCGCTGGTCAGGATCACCTTGATCATCGGCGCCTCCTCGAGCAGGTGCAGGATGTCGAAGGCATTGGTCACGATGGTGACCCCGGCCAGCCGGGCATCGCCGCGCGCTGCCAGCTGGCGCAGCGCCTCGGCCATGAAGCCGGTCGCCTGCCCGTCGCAGAGCGCGACCACCGCGCCCGGCCGGACCAGCCCGGCGGCATCCGCGGCGATCTCGCGCCGGAGCCTTGCGATCTCGGCCGCGATGCCCTGGTGCGGCGGGGTGACGACCAGCGTCACCCCATGGGCGGCACAGCGCGCCTGCATCGCGCTTGTCAGGCTGCGGTACCAGTCATGCGCGGGGTAATGCGGCATGAAGCCGATCCGCCCGCCGCGCAGGAGCGCGGCCGGCCCGGCCGCCGGTCCGGCCGACAGCCGCTCGAGCACCTCGGGGCGCAACTGCCAGCCCTCGGCCCCTTCGGCATAGTAGTCGGTCAGGTTCGCGGGCGTGATGACCGCATGCGGGGTGATCGTGGGATCGGCCGGGGTGCCCGTCATCGCGCCGACCGCCAGGTCGATGGCCCGGCGGCCGACCACCTCGGGAAAGAAGGCCGCCACACCGCACAAGGGGCCGGCTTCGGCCAGTCGGCCGAGAAAGGCGGGGCTTTCGCCGCCGGTGGCAAAGACCCGCACGTGGCGGCCAGAGCGCGCCGCCGCCTCGATCCCGGCGATCGCCGAATGGTCGTTGACGGCGAAGATCAGGCCGATTGCGGGGTCGGCGAGCAGCGCGTCCTGGGCCACGCGCAGCGCGACCTTGTAGGTTCCCTGCCCGTTCACCGACACCACGCGGACCGGAGCTGCGCAGCGCTGGCGGAGCCCGGCGAGGAAGCCTTCGGCCCGGTCGCGGGTGTTCACGAGCTCCGGCAGGCCGATCACCAGCGCGGCGACCGGCGTATCCGCCACCGCTGCCGCCGCCAGCAGGCCGAGCTCGAACCCGGCGCGGCGGTTGTCGGGCCCGAGGTAGCTGCCGCCGGCCTGCGGCGCGCTTTCGGCGATGAACGGGATGCCGCGGCGCAGGATGTCGCGGCGCAGCGCTTCGCTGCCGCGCCCGCCGACCGGCGGCAGGATCACCGCATCGAGCCGCTCCAGGTCCGAGGCCACAGGGGCCGCCGGGGCCGCCGCGCGGGCGGCGGCCGTTCCGTCGCGCCGCACCAGCACGGCATCGGGCAGCACCGCGCCGCCGTGCGTCCGCCGCAGTGCCCCCGCCTCGGCCAGTTCGCCCAGATCTCGGCGGAAGGTCGTGACCGCGACTTCGGGCAGGAGCCGTCGCAGCAAGGCGATATCAACCGTCCCGTCGCGGTGCAGGATCGACAGAATCCGGCGGTGGCGCTGTTCCTTGATCATCCTCTCCCCCACCGATCAGGCCTGCGCAAGTCTGCCCGATCCCGCAAGGATTCGGATCGGTTGCCCGCCCAGAAACGACCGTGAACGGCCAAAAGCGGGCCAACGCGGGCGGGGCCGGCGGGTGATGCAAAGCCCGCCCGCGCCGGCCGGCGGTTCGCCACGGCCCCGGCGGATCCGGCGTTAAGCCTTTCTTCACCCTGCCGCGCGAGCCTGCCCGCATGACCGACGCCCGGGCCTTCTCCGAACGCGCGCCGACCCTCTTCGACCCGGTCGCAGAGGACGAGGCGGCGGGGCATGCGCTGCCCGAGCGGCTGCCTTCCTACATCCGAGACCACCGCCAGCGGCTGCGCGCACGCTTCACGCAGGGCGGGGCGGGCGCGATGCCCGATTACGAGCTTCTGGAACTGGTGCTGTTCCGCGCCATCCCGCGGCAGGACGTCAAGCCTCTGGCGCGACTGCTGCTCGACACTTTCGGCGACTTCAACCGTGTCATCACCGCCGAGCCGCAGCGCCTCGCCGCCGTGCGCGGCGTGGGCGAGGCGGTGATCGTCGAGCTGAAGGTGGTCGAGGCGGCCGCACAGCGCCTGGCGCGGGCCCGAGTGCTGCACCGCCCGGTCCTGTCCTCGTGGGACGCGCTGCTCGACTACTGCCACACCGCCATGGCGCACCGCGAGACCGAGCAGTTCCGCATCCTTTTCCTCGACCGCAAGAACGTGCTGATCGCCGACGAGGAACAGGCAAGGGGCACGGTCGACCACGTGCCGGTCTATCCGCGCGAGGTGGTCAAGCGCGCGCTGGAACTGAACGCGAGCGCCCTGATCCTCGTTCACAACCATCCCTCGGGCGACCCCACGCCCTCGGACGCCGACGTGTCGATGACCCTGCAGATCCAGGATGCGGCGCGGGTGCTCGGCCTGACGCTGCACGACCACCTGATCGTCGGCAAGTCGCGCGAACTGAGCTTCCGGGCCCAGGGGTATCTGTAGGGCCGGACCGGACCTGCCGGCGTTCCGGCGCCCGGCGGCGCGGGTGCAGGCGACCCCGTGCCGGCCGGGACAGACGGCGCGGCGCAAACCCGGCGGGCCGGGCGCGGCCGGAGCCGACAATCGCCGGTTCCGGCCACTGCCCCGCTGCTTGCCGGTGTCCGCGGGACCGGTCCCGGGGACACCCGCGCCCGCCGCCCGCCGGCGGGCGCGCGGCCGGCGCGCCCGGTGCGCCCAGTGCTCCGGGGCTGACGCGAGGTCATGCCCCCGAACTGGCAATCGTGAGTCGTCCGGCACGATTAATCATGCTAATGAGGGCCTTACAGCGCAGTCTGATGACGCCGACCGCAGCGGTCGGCGGGGTCTGACGCTGTGGCACTGAGCATCAAGGAGACTGACATGGACATGCGTTTTCCCCTTGCCGGACTTGCCTTCCTGTTGGCCGCAAGCGCACCCGCTCTGGCGCAGGACATGACCGGCGGAACGCTCACCTGCGCCGAATACGCCGCGATGGACGCCGCCGGCAAGAACAAGGCCATGGGCGCCGTGCGGGTGTTCGCCCGGGAATCGGTCAATGCCGCCGAGGCCGGAACCGTCGCGCAGATGGTGGACCTGACCGATGAGGAGTTCATGGGCCGGATGGACGCCGCCTGCGTCGCGGCGGACGGCGCCACCACGGTCCTTCAGGCGATGCAGGACTAGCTGATCCGACCCTGCTTCAGCGGCGCTCGCCGAGCGCCGCGTGCACTTCTTCCAGATCGACCGGGCCGAGCGGCATCCGATTGGACGGATCGTCGAAATCGTAGCGGAACAGCTGGAAGTCGCGGCGGTAGATCTCCCACATCAGATGCCGCGACAGATCGTCGAAGTAGGCTTCCACTGGGTGGGCCCGGATCGGCCCATGCCCTTCGCTCTCGTTGAACCGGTGGATCGTGGCCAGCGACACCGGATGGTCGGGACGGATCCGGTCGAGGATCTCCTGCATGCCCGCCTCGAAACGCTCGGTCGCGAAGATCCGGTCATAGTGCCCGCCGCCGGCGATCAGGGTGGAGACATGGCCGGCCATGGCCGACCAGTGGATGTCGGGCTCCATCGGCTTGCGCCAGCGGATGGTGTCGCGGGCGAACAAGAGGAAGCGGCGGAAGCTCGCGATCTGGTCGAAGCTGTCGGTGCTGCCGTCGCCGACATCCACGCCGTACCTATCCACGAGCATCGGCAAGAGGTTGTCGCGATAGCGCCGCCCGTTGCGCTGGATGCCGCAGATCTTGTCGAAGAACGCGCTCAGGATACGGGAATAGGGGTTGCGCACGCAGGTAAACGCCAGGGCGGAGCGCTGGCGCACCGCGCGCTCGATCAGCGGCTGGCTCGCCTCCATCGACCATTTGTGCAGGCCTTCGGTCGCGTCGTGGATGTCGCCGGCATAGAACCGACCGCGATCGGCGTGAAAGAGGATCTGCCCGATCGTGGAGCAGGCGCATTTCGGTACCACCCGATAGACCGCGCTGCCGCTCTCCGTCATCCAGGTTCCGGGAAATCCCATCGCACCGATCCTCCGCCCCGGGGGGGCGCACGCATCCCCGCAGGCCCGATGCCGGACCATAGAGGTTTCAACCGCTGATAAACGACTCTGTGGAAACAATGTCTGAACGCAGCCCGGACACCTGACCGCCATGGCCCGCATCGCCTTTGTCCTTCTTTGCCATCGCGATCCGGAAGGGATCGTGGCGCAGGCCGAGCGGCTGACCGCGGCCGGCGATTGTGTCGCGATCCACTTCGACGGCCGCGCGGCGGACGGTGCGTTCCGACACATTCGCGCGGCACTGGCCATGAACCCGACGGTCGCCTTCACCGCGCGCCGCTTCGCTTGCGGCTGGGGCGACTGGAGCCTCGTGGACGCGACGCTGGAGGGGATGCGCACTGCCCTGCTGGCCTTTCCGCAGGCCACCCACCTGTACCTTGTGTCGGGTGACTGCATGCCGATCAAGCCGGCGGAACAGGCCCATGCGATGCTCGACCGGGCGGCGGCCGACCATATCGAATGCGTCGACTTCTTCACCTCGGACTGGATTCGCACCGGGCTCCGCGACGAGCGGCTGGTCTATCGCCATCCCTTCAACGAGCGCCGCCAGAAGCGGCTGTTCTATGCAGCTCTCGACCTGCAGCGGCGGCTCGGGCTCCGGCGCGGCCCGCCGGCGGACCTTCAGATCCGGATCGGCAGCCAGTGGTGGTGCCTGCGGCGCCAGACCGCTGAGGCGATCCTCGCCTTCTGCCGCGCCCGCCCGGAGGTGCCGCGCTTCTTCCGCTCCACCTGGATCCCGGACGAGACCTTCTTCCAGACGCTGGTGCGCCATCTGGTGCCGGCTGCCGAGATCCGCTCGCGCCCGCCGACCTTCCTGATGTTCACCGACTACGGCGTTCCGGTCACCTTCCACAACGACCACCACGACCTGCTCGTCAGCCAGGATCACCTGTTCGCGCGGAAGATCTCGCCCGACGCGCTCGACCTCAAGGCACGGCTGGGCCGGCTCTACGGCGGCGGCAGCGCGCCGGTCGCGCTGTCGGGCGGAGGGCGCCGCCTGCACCGCTACCTGACCGGACGCGGCCGTATCGGCCAGCGCTTCGCGCCGCGGTTCTGGGAGACGGCGACCAGCCTCGGGCAGGACCGCACGCTCCTGATCCTGTGCTGCAAGAAATGGCATGTCGGCAAGCGGCTCGCCGACCGGATCGCGGCGGTGACGGGCATTCCCGCGCTGCACTACCTGTTCGACGAGACCGCGACTGCCCTGCCCGACCTCGGCGGCATCGAGACCACGCTCGACAAGCGCGGCCGCCATCGCCGGGCCCTGTTGGGCCTCCTGTTCGACCGATTGCGGTCCGACACGCTGCTCTTCTGCCTCGACCCGGCCGGACAAGCGGCGATCGCGGATATCCGCGCCGACCGCGCAACCACCCGCGTGCTCGAGGTCGACTGCACCTTCAGCGGCAAAGACCTCGCCGGCCATGCGCGGCGGGTCGGGCTGGTGGACGATGGGACAGCCGTCAGCACGCTCGACCGCCTGCTGCCGGCACTGAGCTGCGATCTCCGGAGCGAGAGCGAGCGGCTCCGGAACGGCGGCGGCGGCGGCATCCTGCGCCTGCGCGAGACCGCCGAGCCTCGCGAAAATGCCGTGCCGCTGGCGGCGTTCCTTGCTATCCCACAAAGGCAGGCCCTCGAGATCGCCGCAACCCACGCGCTGTTCAGGGATTGATGCCCATGCCCTATGCCTACGACGACGAGAACATCTTCGCCCGGATCCTGCGCGGCGAAATTCCGAACCGGACTGTCGCCGAAACCGAGCACACGCTCGCCTTCCACGACATCCGCCCGCATGCGCCGCATCATGTGCTGGTGATCCCGAAGGGGCGCTACGTGACTTTCGACGACTTCGCCGCCCGGGCCAGCGCCGAGGAACTGGTGGATTTCCACCGCACCGCGGCCGCCGTCTGCGCGCTTCTGAAGCTCGCGCCGGGCGACGGTGGTGCCGGCTACCGCACGATCGCCAATGCCGGCCCCGACAGCAATCAGGAGGTGCCGCACTACCACCTGCACATCCTCGCAGGGCGGAACATGGGCCGGCTTTTGCCCTGAGCGTCGAAGGCCGCTCCGGCCGCCGAAGTCGCAAACTCCGGGTCGCTGCGTCGGCAGCGCCCGGGCATCATGGCGGCAGAAGGGTGTCTCATGCCGATCCGCTACACCCCGCTTGCGACCGACATCGCCCGGACCTTCCAGGCCGGCGGCCCCGATGCCAACGGCCAGCCGCCCGAGCGGGCGGTGTCCGACGGCGGCGGCAACCCCTGCCGGCACTGCCTCCGGATGGTCCCGGCGGGGGCGGGCATGCTGGTTCTGGCGCATCGCCCCTTTCCCGCGCCACAGCCCTATGCGGAACTGGGGCCGATCAACCTCTGCGCCGATCCCCGGACTTGCCCGTCAGCCGCGCCGGGCGCCGCGCCGCCCGAGATTCTGGCCTCGCCCGACTACATCCTGCGCGGCTATTCTCCGGATCACCGGATAGTCTACGGCACCGGCGCGGTCGTGCCGACCGCCCGCCTGAAGGCCGAGGCCGAGGCGCGGTTCGGCGACCCGCGCGTGGCCTATCTGCATGTGCGCTCGGCCCGCAACACCTGCTACCAGCTGCGGATCGACCGTGGGTGAGGCGAAGCGCAAAACTCTTCGAAGAGTTTTGCCAAATTCCTTTCAAGGAATTTGGTCGCGCCGCCGGAAGGGTTTCGGGCGCCGGTCTTCGCGCAGGCTTGCGGTCACATCGGCGATCCGGGCGGCGCGGGTCGGCGCGGTCTTCGCCGTCTTGATCCATTCCAGCGTGCCGCGCTGCACCGATTTCGGCCAGGCGTCCCAGCCGGGCCGCAAGGGTCCGAGCGCTTCGGCGAGATCGCCCGGAACCTCCAGCCGCTCCACCTCGTCGAGGAACCTCCACTGTCCGTTGGCCATCGCTGCCGCAACCTTGGCCTCGCCCGCCGGGGTCATCGCGCCGGAGGCGCGGGCCCGTTCGACATGCGCCTTGTTGATCGCCGACCAGGCCGAGCGCGGATTGCGCGGGGCGATCAGGATCATCGTGCGGTCGGCGTCGAGCGCCCGCGTGACCGAATCGATCCAGCCCCAGCAGAGCAGTTCCTCGACCTGCGGCTCGTAGGCAAGGTAATCCGGGTGGTGCCGCTTGAAGCTCGCGAGCCAGACCGGCCCCGGTTCGGCGTGATGCGCCGCCAGCCAGTCGCGCAGGTCCGCCCGGTTCCGCACCGTCAAGATCGGCGCCGCTTCGGCCGCGCGGGCCATCAGGCCGCCCCGGGACCGGCGCTCCGGGCCTGCGCTGCCGACGCGCCGGCCGGCATCAGTGCGCCGCCGCCCAGGTCGCGCCGTGCCCGGCTTCGACGGTCAGCGGCACCGAGAGGCTTACCGCGGGATCGGCCGCCCCTTCCATCACGGCGCGGATGCGCGGGATCACGGCATCGACGGCATCGGCGTCGACCTCGAACAGCAGTTCGTCATGCACCTGCAGCAGCATCGCCACCGGCAGCCCGGCGATCGCCGCGGGCATCCGGATCATCGCCCGGCGGATCACGTCGGCCGCCGTGCCCTGGATCGGCGCGTTGATCGCGGCGCGGCGGGCGAAGCCGGCGGTCGGGCCCTTGGCGTTGATCTCGGGCGTGTGGATCTTCCGCCCGAACAGGGTCTGGACATAGCCGGTGCGCCGCGCGAAGGCGACGGTCGCGTCCATGTATTCCTTGATCCCCGGGAAGCGCTCGAAATAGCGGTCGATGAAGCCCTGGGCATCGGCCCGCGGGATGCGCAGGTTGCGCGCGAGGCCGAAGCCCGAAATGCCGTAGATCACGCCGAAGTTGATCGCCTTGGCCTGCCGGCGAATCTCGGGCGTCATCTGGTCCAACGGCACGTTGAACATTTCCGACGCCGTCATGGCGTGGATGTCGATGCCGTCGCGGAACGCCTGTTTCAGCGCCGGAATATCGGCCACATGGGCCAGGATGCGCAACTCGATCTGGCTGTAGTCGAGGCTCACCAGAACCTTGCCCGGCGACGCGACGAAGGCCTCGCGGATGCGCCGGCCCTCTTCGGTGCGGATCGGGATGTTCTGCAGGTTCGGGTCGGTCGAGGCCAGCCGCCCGGTCACCGCACCGGTGATCGAATAGCTGGTGTGCACACGGCCGGTTTCGGGGTTGATGTGGTCCTGCAGCGCGTCGGTATAGGTGGACTTAAGCTTCGCGAGCTGCCGCCAGTCGAGCACGCGGGCGGGCAGGTCGTGCCCTTCCGCCGCCAGATCCTCGAGAATGTCGGCGCCGGTCGCATAGGCGCCGGTCTTGCCCTTCTCGCCGCCCGCGAGCGACATCTTGTCGAACAGGATCTCGCCCAGCTGTTTCGGCGAGCCGACGTTGAACACCTCTCCCGCCAGCCCGTGGATTTCGGACTCGAGCGCGGCCATCTTCTGGCTGAAGGCGGCCGACAGCCGCGAGAGCGTGTCGCGGTCCACCTCGATGCCCGCCATCTCCATCTCCGCCAGCACCGGCACCAGCGGCCGTTCGAGGGTCTCGTAGACCGTGGTGACGCGGGCGCGGTGCAGCTGCGGCCGGAACAGCTGCCAGAGCCGAAGCGTGACGTCGGCATCCTCGGCGGCGTAGCGGACCGCCTCGTCGATGCCTACCCGGTCGAAGGTGATCTGCGCCTTGCCCGAGCCGAGCAGCGACTTGATCGGGATCGGGACATGCCCGAGATACTGTTCGGACAGCGCATCCATGCCGTGCGGGTTCAGCCCGGCGTGCATCGCATAGCTCATCAGCATGCTGTCGTCGATCGGGGCGACGGCGATTCCGTGGCGGGCGAGAATCTTCGCGTCGTATTTCATGTTCTGGCCGATCTTGAGGATCGCGTCATCCTCGAGGACTGGCTGCAGCGCGGAAAGCACCTCCTCCAGCGGCAGCTGGCCCGCGACGAGGTCCGCCGCCCCGAACAGGTCGCCGCTGCCCTGCCGGTGGCCGACCGGGATGTAACAGGCCGCGCCCGGCTCCACCGCCAGCGAGATGCCGACGAGCTTTGCCCGCATCTCGTCGAGGCTGGTGGTCTCGGTGTCGACCGCGACATGGCCGCGCTCGCGGATGCGGGCGATCCAGCGGTCGAGCGCGGCGCGGTCGCGCACCGCCTCGTAGCCGGCCATGTCGAACGGCACGGGGGCGACGATCGGAGCATCATCGACGGCCGCCGGCACCTCGGCGGCCACCGGCGGTGCGATCTTCAGCGCCTCGGCCACACGGCGGGTGATCGAGTTGAACTCCATCCGCGCGAGGAAGGCCATCAGCGCCTCGGGGTCGGGTGCGTGCACCGCCAGATCGTCGAGCGCGACCGCGACCGGGGTGTCGCAGTCGAGCATGACGAGGCGCTTCGACAGCCGGATCTGCGCGGCGTGGTCGATCAGCGTCTGGCGGCGCTTGTCCTGCCGGATCTCGGCCGCACGGTCCAGGAGCGTCTCCAGATCGCCGAACTCCTGGATCAGCGCCGCCGCGGTCTTCATCCCGATCCCCGGCGCGCCGGGGACGTTGTCGACCGAATCGCCCGCCAGCGCCTGCACGTCCACCACCCGGTCGGGGCGGACGCCGAACTTCTCTTCCACTTCCGCCACACCGATGCGGCGGTTCTTCATCGGGTCGAGCATCGCGATCCCGTCGCCGACCAACTGCATCAGGTCCTTGTCCGAGGACAGGATGGTCACCGTCCCGCCCGCGTCGCGGGCTCGGCAGGCGAGCGTGGCGATGATGTCGTCGGCCTCGTAGCCCTCCATCTCGATGCAGGCGACGCCGAAGGCCCGGGTCGCGTCGCGCGTCAGCGGGAACTGCGGGCGCAAGTCCTCGGGCGGCTCGGGGCGGTTGGCCTTGTAGGCCTGGTAGATGCCGTTGCGGAAGGTCGTGGCGGAATGGTCGAAGATGACGGCAAGATGCGTCGCCTCCTCGCCCTTGCGGCTGCCGTTGATCTGGTTCCACAGGAGGTTGCAGAACCCGGCGACCGCCCCGACCGGCGCCCCGTCGGACTTGCGGGTGAGCGGCGGCAGGGCGTGATAGGCGCGGAAGATGAAGGCCGACCCGTCGATCAGGTGCAGGTGATGGCCCTTGCCGAACCCCATGGTGGTGCCTCCGCGTGTCGCTCGGGACTGTGGCAGAAAGGCCGGCCGGCTTCCAGTCTCTGCTGCGCCGGCTCAGTCGAGCGCGGCCGCGATCAGGAAGGGTCCGCTGCGGGTCAGCGCCGCGGCGAGGGCGGCGGCGAAGGCCTCGGCACTGTCCACCGGCACCGCATCGACCCCATGCCCGCGCGCCAGCGCCACCCAGTCGAGCGCGGGATCGTCCACGTCGAACAGCGCCGCCGCGTTGCGCCCCGGCTCGGCCCCGACCGCCGCCATTTCCTGCCGCAGGATTCGGTAGCCGCGGTTGGCGAAGACGATGACGGTCACGTCGAGCCGCTCGCGCGCCATGGTCCAGAGCGATTGCAGCGTGTACATCGCCGATCCGTCGCCTTCGAGCACCACCACCCGCCGCCCGGGGCAGGCGACGGCGGCGCCGACCGCCAGCGGCAGGCCGCCGCCAATCGCGCCGCCGGTCAGCGACAGCCAGTCGTGACCGCGGGCCGTCTCGGTCGCCGCCTGCACCGGGGCGGAGTTGGTGATGCCCTCGTCGACCACGATCGCGTCCTCGGGCAGAAGCACTGCCAGGGCTGCGCCGATGGCGGCCGCGGTCAGCAGACCGGTTGGCAGGTCGGGCAGCGCCAGCCGCTGGCGCGGCAGGTCGCCGGCTCCGGCGGGATCGAGCCCGAGGGCGGCGGCCAGCGCCGCCAATGTGCCGGCGACGTCCTCGTCGGGGGCGCACAGCTCCAGCACCCGTCCGTCGGGGTTCTCGGGCAGGCTGGGGCGGCCGGGATAGGCGAAGAACCCGGCCGGCCGGGTCGTGCCGCAAAGGACGAGCGCAGGGACCGGGGCCAGCAGCGCCAGGTTGTCCTCGATCCGGTAGGCGAGCCGTTCCATCGGTACGGCGCCCTGCCCGCGCCGCAGGCGGGGCACGAAATAGGGCGCGATCAGCTGGCTGCCGGCCGCCGCCGCGATCTGCGCCGCAAGCTCGGCGCCCGGTCCGTAAAGCGCCGCGCCGCCGACCAGAAGTCCCGCACCCGGCCGGCTCAGCGCACGTGCCGCGGCCGCGACCGCGCCGGCGTCGGGCGGCCGGGGCGGCGGTACAGGCAGCCGCGGCTCGGGCGCGGCGCCCGGGTTCCAGGCGGTGTCGGCGGGCAGGATCAGCGTCGCGATCCGGCCGTTCCCTGACTGCGCGGCACGCAAGGCCTCGGCCCCGTCGCGCGCCACCTGGGCGGCATCGCCCGATACCCGGACCCAATGCGACACGGCGCGGGCCACGCCCTCGGTATCGCCCTTGAGCGGCGCCTCGTGGCGCAGGTGATAGCTCGCATGCTCGCCCATCACCGTCAGCACGCCGCTTTGCGCCTTGCGGGCGTTGTGGAGGTTGGCAAGGCCGTTGCCGAAGCCGGGGGCGAGATGGAGGAGCGTCACCGCCACCTCGCGCGTCATGCGGAAGTAGCCGTCCGCCGCCCCGGTCGCCCCGCCCTCGAACAGGCAGAGGATGCAGCGCATCGCCGGATGGCGGTCGAGGGCGGCGACGAACTGCATCTCGGACGTGCCGGGATTGGCGAAGCAGACGGTGACGCCGCCGTCGAGAAGGGTCTCGACCAGGGATTCGGCGCCGTTCATCCGGCCGTCAGTAGACCACGACCGAACGGATGCTTTCGCCCGCATGCATCAGGTCGAAGCCCTTGTTGATCTCGTCCAGCCGCAGGGTGTGGGTGATCATCGGGTCGATCTGGATTTTACCGTCCATGTACCAGTCGACGATCCTTGGCACGTCGGTGCGGCCGCGCGCGCCGCCGAAGGCGGTGCCCTTCCAGACCCGCCCCGTCACCAACTGGAACGGCCGGGTCTGGATCTCGGCCCCCGCGGGGGCGACGCCGATCACGACTGACACGCCCCAGCCGCGGTGGGTGCATTCCAGCGCGTCGCGCATCACCTGCACGTTGCCGGTGCAGTCGAAGCTGTAGTCGGCACCGCCGATCTGGTCGAAGGGCGTCTTGGTCAGGTTGACGATGTGTTGGACAAGGCTGCCGTCGATCTCGCGCGGGTTGACGAAGTGCGTCATCCCGAACCGCTCGCCCCAGGCCTTGCGGTCAGGGTTGATGTCGATGCCGATGATCATGTCGGCGCCCGCCAGCCGCAGCCCCTGGATCACGTTGAGCCCGATCCCGCCCAGACCGAACACCGCCGCCTTGGCGCCGATCTCCACCTTCGCGGTGTTGATGACGGCGCCGATGCCGGTCGTGACGCCGCAGCCGATGTAGCAGATCTTGTCGAACGGCGCGTCCTCGCGCACCTTGGCCAGCGCGATCTCGGGCAGCACGGTGTGGTTCGAAAAGGTCGAACAGCCCATGTAGTGCAGGATCGGCGTGCCGTCGGGCATCGAGAAGCGCGAGGTGCCGTCGGGCATCACGCCCTTGCCCTGCGTGGCGCGGATCGACGTGCAGAGGTTGGTCTTGCGCGACAGGCAGGACGGGCAGGCGCGACATTCCGGCGTGTAGAGCGGGATCACGTGGTCGCCGGGCTTCAGCGTGGAGACGCCCGGGCCGACCTCCACCACCACGCCCGCGCCCTCATGCCCGAGGATCGCGGGGAACATCCCCTCGGGGTCGGCGCCCGACAGGGTGAACTCGTCGGTGTGGCAGATGCCGGTGGCGCGGATCTCCACCATCACCTCGCCGGCCTTGGGACCCTGGAGGTCCACCTCCATGATCTCGAGCGGCTTGCCGGCGGCAAGCGCGACAGCGGCACGGGTGCGCATGCTGGTTCTCCCCACGCGTTTTGGCGGGGAGAGTGCTGGATTGCGCCCGCGCCCGCAAGTCCTGCCAGGGGCGGCATGCTTGATCGCCCGGCGCGCTGCGGTCTATGCTCCGATGGCATGGCCCGGCGGCAGGGGAGATGTTCGATGCACGGATCCGCGGCGCCGACGCTCGCCGTTCTCGCCCTGACCTGTCTCCTCGGGGGCTGCATGCCCGAGGCGCCTGCCGCACCATCTGTGCCGCCCGTTCCGCCGGTGCCGCCCGTGGCGGACTCTGGCCCGTCGCCCGAGGACGTGGCCGCTGGCACGACCTGCGGCGCGTTCGGCTTTCAGGTTGCGGTCGGCCTGCCGGTCAGCTTCTTCGAGGCGATGGCGCAGGACCGGACCGACCTGGTGACTCGGATCATCCGCCCCGGCGAACCGGTGACGATGGATTTCAGCCCGGCCCGGATGAACGTGGTGCTCGACGCGCAGGACAGGGTCAGCCAGGTCTACTGCGGCTGATCCCGTCCCGGGTGGCGCGCGCTCCGGGGCCGGCGACGACCGGCCCCGCGCCCGCCCCGACCTAGAGCTGATAGGCCCGGTGGCAGGCGGTGCAGGCGCCGCCGATGGCGCCCATGCCGGCGCCGATGGTTTCGACCGACGAGGTGTCGAGCGCCTCGGCCGCGGCCGCGAGGGCGCCGGCCTTGGCCACGAAATCGTCCCAGTTCGTCCAGATTTCCGGCTTGGCCTTGGAGGCCGGATCGCTCGCCTGGGTCTGGAACGCCGCCGGCGTGGCCTTCGCGTCGGCGATCAGGTCCGCCTTGGCGGCCTCGGCCGCGGCCTGGTCATAGGCGGTCTTGCCGCCCGCCATGTCGCCCAGCACCTTGGCTGCGCCCGCATTCGCGCGCATCAGGTTCTTCCACGCGATCACGGTCGGGTCGGTGGCCTGCTGCTGCGCCACGGCCATCCCGCCGGCGAGCACGAGGCCGAGCGCCAGCGTCTTGTTGATCAGTCTCATTCCGGACTCCCTGTCGGACTATCGCGGCGAAAGCTTACGGCGGCACGTGACCGGCAGAAGAAAATCCTGCCGCTGCGGCAGCTTGCTCACGCGAATGTCATCGCCCGGGCGGACTCGACTCGGCGAATGGCGCCGGGGTAGGCTGAACAGAACAGGAACATGATGGCGCATCGACGGATTCTCTCGCTGTGGTTTCCGCGGCTGGCGGCGGAACGGGTGTTGCGGCGCCAGGGCGGCGCCTTGCCGCAGCCCTTTGCCGTGGTGGCCGACCGCGGCGGCGCGCAGGTGCTTCTCTCGCTGAATGCCGAAGCCTCGGCGGCGGGGCTCGGCCCCGGCCAGCCGCTGCGGGACGCCACCGCGATGTGCCCGGGGCTGTTGACCCGCGCTGCCGATCCGCCGGCCGAGGCGGCCTTCCTGACCGTGCTGCGGCGGTGGGCGGGCAAGTTCAGCCCCTGGGTGGCCGAGGAGCCGCCCGACGCGCTGGTGATCGACCTGACCGGCTGCGCGATCGCATCGCC
>Ga0224722_1000553_pt1 | contig 21751 bp, 21 predicted proteins | sample Balambano_FR1_Me_FD_161646 | JGI IMG/M metagenome (GOLD analysis project Ga0224722, IMG submission 161646) | Freshwater sediment microbial communities from Lake Towuti, South Sulawesi, Indonesia - Balambano_FR1_MetaG | ecosystem: Environmental > Aquatic > Freshwater > Lake > Sediment | place... | reverse complement strand
TTTGTTATAAAAAAAGTGTTACAAGTGGTTCGGGTGTTTTTAAGTCAGTACTATTCACATTAGAACGGCTAACTATTTTTAATTAGTTGATTACAAATTCAATCCAGCACTATCAATAATTTGGGTAGTGGCTTAAAAGGGTTGCTAACCTGCTCAGATTTCGCAAATCTTGAAGATTTACGAAATCACGGCCACCTTTTTGACCCACTATCAATAATTTGAATAAAAAGATACGATCATTTAATTGGTTTACCTGCTCCCACCATGCGGCAGGCTGTGAGTTCAGCCGGGAAATAAAGCACCCTTATTGTTAACCCTACTCTGCAAAGTACTTGCGCAGTTCGCGCAGCGCAATGCGCAGGCGGGATTTTACCGTACCCAGCGGAAGGTCCAGGTGCTCGGTCACTTCATTTTGGGTAAACCCGCGAAAAAAGATCAATTCTACCACCACCCGATATTTTTCCTCCAGCTTTTTTACTATTTTATCCAGCCCGATCAGGTCCGGGTTAAACTCCACGCTCAGCCCTTCCTGCGTATATACGGTTGCATCCAGGGTTTGGAAGTTGCGGCGCTGCCGGGATTCCAGCGAGCGTTTTTTGTCAATGGCGGTGTTGCGGGCTATGTTGAGCAACCAGGTAAAAACCGTTCCTTTGGTTTCGTCGTAAGAATCGCGCCTTCGCCAGGCTTTTACAAAAGTCTCCTGTACAACGTCTTCTGCCACCGTCTGTAAGTGTACAATGCGCAGCACAATGCCGTATAAGGTGGCGGCGTATTGATCGTACAATAAGGAAATCGCCCGTTTGTCTTCTTCTCTCAACAAGGTAATCATATGTCTATCTAATGCACTCATGTATGTGATAAGCCCAGCCACGAGCTTCCTTCCGTAACGGTCATACGCTCCCTACCATACCACGCCCGCGTGCGCCATACTACAGAATAGCAAACCGATCAACTGAACTGAATTTTTTTTATAAAAACTTCTACCATAGAAAAACCTCACAGGGGAAAAGTTCGTAGGTATGTTGTTTTTAAATTTTAATAACCAAAAAGCACAAACCAATGAAACAGTTTGTTTTAGTAGCAACACTTTGCCTGGCGTTTGCCGGTGGAGCTTTTGCCCAAACCAAAAAACCGAGCAACACTGCCTCCACTACCAATAGTAAAACGGTGGTAGAAATTGCCGCTACTTCACCCGACCATACCACTTTAGTAAACGCTGTGCAGGTAGCCGGTTTGACCGAGACCCTGAAGGGAAAAGGACCTTTCACTATTTTTGCGCCTACCAACAAGGCTTTCGAGCGCATGATCAACGATCAGCAAAAACAGATGAAGAACAGTACACCGATGAAACAGGACACGATGGGAAACAATTCGACCTGGAATCGGCAAAACAATTCTACTTCCTCCAACCCTGCTACCAACGACACCTCCGGCTACCGTCGTAACACCACCACACAGCCAAATGACATGAACAATGTGACCCGCGACACCGCTACTTACCGCAGCGGCAACACGCAACCCAATAGCACGCGCAGCAACACGACCACACAACCCAATGACATGAACAATGTGACTCGCGATACTTCGACTTACCGCACTGGTACTGCCACGCAGCCCAATAATCCACGTACCACTATGCAGGATACAACGACGTACCGCAGTAACACGACTACGCCGCGCCCGACAGACATGAGCCGTAACAACCCAACGACCCGCGATACTTCCTCCTACCGGAGTAACAGCACCATGCAGGATACCTCTACCTATCGGAGCAACAGCACTACCCAGACCGATACCTGGAGCCAGACCAACCGAAACACCATGTCGGGCGATACAATTCCCAACCCGGAGGTGACCCGACCCACCACGCCCACTCCCTCTCAGAGGAATGAGGATACGACGGGCAGGAATAGCAACTGGCTGGAAGGAGGTGACACCAAGGCATTGACCGACATTTTAAACTACCACGTTGTGCGGGGTACGTATGATGCTGCTGCGCTGAAACAAGCCATTAAAGCGGGCAACGGCAAAGCCACTTTGACTACGGTGAACGGTGCCAAACTAACCGCAACGCTGCAAGGCAACACGATTCAGATTGAGGATGTAGCCGGGAATAAAGCGAAAGTGACCAGCGCCGATCTGCGGGGCTCAAATGGCGTGATTCACGTTATTGACCGGGTGGTAATGCCCACCAATGATGGTGCTACAGAGAAAAAATAAGCGAAGCAAGGCTTCTGGTTTTAATACCACTATCGCGCACTGCGGTAGTGGTATTTTTGTTAGTCCTTTTACCATTTTCCCAACGGCGGTGGAGAGGGCTACTGAACGGGTTCGCTGCGGTCGCTTTTTACATTCAGTTTCGAATCAGACGCGGAAAACCATTCTGCAAAAATGTGATCTTTGTTTAGCAATAAAGTTCCTACCGCCAAAATAATCAGGAGCGTCAGGTCACTGTTCATCTTGAATGCATTTACAAGTGAAAAAATGTTTTCAAATGCCTGTATGACTAGCCTTGTGATTATTTGTGGGAAAAAATGCGTGTTGTATTGTTGGGAGTGTGTAAAATGGGCTGTTTATAATATTATAACGCCGCACAAGTTAGCAATTTTTGCTCGAATCGGCAAAAAAATATGAATAAAAATATTTATTTAATTTTTATTTAACATTACAACAAAACAGGTGACCCATCTTAAAACCGGTCACCCGTTTTGAGTGTAAAAAAATCACACCGTTGCCCGTACTTCTTTCAAAATGAGTTGATTCCGCTCCGGTCCGACGGAAACCATCGTGATGGGTAAATTCAGTTTATCTTCCAAAGCTTCCAGGTAGGCTTGTGTTGCCGACGGCAAATCTTCATAATCTGCGTATGCCAAATCCTGTTGCCAGCCGGGAAAGGATTCATAACAGGGCTGCAAGTCAAAATCTACCAAATCATATGGCAGTTGCTCGGTCACTGCGCCATTGTACCGGTAACCCGTTGCCACCTGGATGGTATCCATTTTATTCAATACATCAATTTTAGTGACGACCAATTGCGTCACCCCATTCAGCAAAATGGTGTATTTCAACTGCGGTATATCCAGCCAGCCGCAGCGGCGGGGTCTGCCGGTGGTTGCGCCAAACTCGCCGCCCTCCTGCCGCAAAAATTCCCCCGTTTCATCGTCCAGTTCAGTCGGGAAAGGTCCCGAACCCACTCTGGTACAATATGCTTTGGTAATGCCGATCACCTGACCGATGCAGTGCGGTGCTACGCCCAAACCCGTGCAAACCCCCGCCGTGATGGTGTTGGAAGAAGTCACATACGGATAAGTGCCAAAGTCAATATCGAGCATGGAGCCTTGTGCGCCCTCCGCCAGAATGCGTTTGCCCTGTTGCAATGCCTCGTTTATGTAGTATTCGCAGTCTACCTGCGGAATGGAACGCAGTATATCCAGACTGGCAAACCACTTTTCTTCTTCAGCTTCCAGGTTAAAATCCACTTCCGGGTAGAGCGTCACCAGCGTCAAGTGCTTGGCTTTGAGGGCTTCGTAGCGCTCCATAAAATTGCTCCGGCTGATGTCACCCACCCGCAAGCCATTGCGCCCGGTTTTGTCCATGTACGTCGGGCCGATTCCTTTCAAAGTAGAACCAATTTTTGCCTTGCCTTTGGCATTTTCAGAAGCCACATCCAGCAGCCGGTGGGTGGGCAAAATCAGGTGTGCCTTGCGGGCTACCAGCAGGCGTTTTTGGTAGTCCACGTCTGCATCCTGCAAAAAGCGAATTTCCTTTGCCAGGGTGATGGGATCAATCACCACGCCATTGCCGATCAAATTGAGCAGCCCTTGCCGAAAAATGCCGGACGGAATGGTATGCAGCACGTATTTTTTGCCATCAAATTTCAGGGTATGCCCGGCGTTCGGTCCGCCCTGAAACCGTGCCACTATATCGTATCCCGTTGCCAGATAATCCACGATTTTGCCCTTGCCCTCATCACCCCATTGTAAGCCCAGCAATACATCTATGGTCATTTTCTTTAGTTTAGAGTACCGAGTGCCGAGTTGCGAGTACGCCCCTTATTCGGCACTTTTGGACTATTGACTTTAGATTAAAATTGTAAAAGCCCAATGAACATATGTGTTCATCAGGCTTCTGTTTCCTAATTATTTTGAAATTTTCATCATGTTTTTTCCAAACCGGCAGTTGTGGTGCAAAACCAGCCGCCTTTTTTACAAACGGAAACAAATGTACGAAGACTTTAGATGATAGACAATAGACTTTGGAAATTAGATGTTGGATATTGAGATATTCGCTTCGCGATATTTTGATACCGGGATGTTGACTGCGCGATATGTTGCTGTAAATTGTCAAGCTGCAAACAGTAAGAAATAAGCTCGAATAAGTCTTGTAGCCTGCGGCTCATCGCTTGTTATCAACTAGCTAATTCCCAATTGCTCCACTTCCAGTTGTGGTTTTGCCGTGCGGTCGCAGGCACCGTCGCATTGTCCGTACAGATTCAGGGAGTGGTGCGTGATGTTGAAATGCAGCAATTCGCCCATCATGTTTTTGATTTGCTGAATACGCGGGTCGCAAAATTCCAACACCTTGCTGCAATTGACACAAATCAAGTGGTCGTGCTGTTTGAAACCATAAGATTTCTCGTACTGCGCCAGGTTTTTTCCAAACTGGTGTTTTTTCACCAGATCACAATTGACCAGCAGTTCCAGGGTGTTGTAAACCGTAGCGCGGCTCACCCGGTAGTTTTGGTTTTTCATGTGAATGTAGAGTGCCTCTGCGTCGAAGTGGTCACTGCGGCGGTAAATTTCTTCCAAAATTGCAAACCGCTCCGGGGTTTTCCGGAAGCCGCTCGCCTCCAGATGCCCCGAAAAAATCTGTTTCACCTCTTTGATCACTTCTTCCTGATTCCTCGTCATTATTGTTAATTTTTTGTAGAGGGACAAGGGTAGAGGGTATAGGGACGCTGGCAGCGGACAGAGCGTTTAAAAATCGAAATCCCTCTACCCTTGTCCCTCTACCCTTGTCCCTCTACCCTTGTCCCTCTACCCTTGTCTCTCTACCCTTTACCAAAATTATTCGATTCTACTAACGCTCGACACGTGTGCTAAGTTCTCCAGGCTGCGCATGGCAAGATACAACTGATCGGTATTGGCTACAAACAAACTCAGCCGCCCCTCATACGTACCCGCGTCGCCCGCGATGGAAAATGAGCGGATGTTCAAACCCAGGGTATTGGAGATTTCATTTGCCAGATTTTGAATGATGCCTTTTCCTGCATCAATGCCATTGATGAGCAGGGTAGCCACAAAATTCGTTTCGCCCGCGCCCACCCATTCGGCTTTCATCACCCGGTAGCCGTAGTTTGCCATGATGTTCGTGGCGTTTGAACAATTGGTGCGGTGAATTTTCAAACCCGCATTTGAGGTCAGATACGCAAAAATATCATCGCCCTGTACCGGATTGCAGCAGCTTGCCAGAAAATATTCGTAGCGCTCCGCCGGTTCGCCGTTGATAAGCAGCCGGGGTTTAATGCCTGATTTGCGACGCGGCGGCTTTGGCACCTCGGCAGTGGATTCGCGTTCAGGGGCTTTTTCAATGGCTATTTCTTTTTCCGATTCTACTTCCAGGAGCTTGCCGCTATCTGCTCTAAACTTCTTAAAAATCTCCGGAATCTCCAGTTTGGCTTCCGCTATTTGGTAGTACAATTCAATGTGCGACGGGAAATTGTAGTGTTTGACCAGCATTTCCACGCTTTCCGTAAAATCCACTTTGAGGTTTTTCAATTTTCGTTCCAGTGCCTCTTTGCCAATGGCACCCTTCTGCCGCATTTCCTCCTTCATCACCGAGCGAATCTTGGAGCGGGCTTTGCCGGTTTTTACCCATTTGAGCCACTCGTTACTGGGCTTCTGGTTTTTATCGGTCATAATCTGCACCTGGTCGCCGTTGTTGATTTCGTAGCCCATCGGTACCAGTTTGTTATTCACCCGGATGGCTTTGCAATGATAGCCCAGGTCGGTGTGAATGCTGAAGGCAAAATCCAATGCCGTAGCACCTTTCGGCAAAATTTTCAGCTCGCCAGTGGGGGTATAAACGTACACCTCTTCGTTAAACAGGCTGTTCGATTTGAAATCCCAGAGAAATTCCACCGCATCTTTTGTCGGGTCTTCCAGAGTTTCGCGTACACTGTCGAGCCAGCGTTCGTACACATCTGTATTATTTTTAATGCCTTTATATTTCCAATGTGCGGCAAAACCCCGCTCGGCGATCTCATCCATGCGGCTGCTGCGTATTTGCACTTCCACATACTTCCCCTCCAAGCCGATCACGGTGGTGTGCAGCGATTCGTACCCGTTGGATTTTGGCACCGTAATCCAGTCTTTGAGGCGTTCGGGCAGCGGCTGGTGTACGTCCGTCACAATCGAGTACGCCTGCCAACAATACAATTTTTCCTTTTCCGGGGGCACATCCAAGATGATGCGCACTGCAAAGAGGTCATAAATTTCTTCAAAAGGAACCTTTTTGGTCTTAATTTTATTCCAAATGGAGAAAATAGATTTCGGGCGACCGAGAATTTTGTACGGAATGTCCAACAATTTCAGGCGTTCTTCCAGGGGTTGAATAAACTCGGCGATGTAGCGATTCCGCGCGCGTTTGGTTTGTTGTAATTTTTTGGCAATATCCTGGTAAGCCTCCGGCTCCGTGATTTTCATACACAAGTCCAGAAACTCCGTTTTAAAATTGTACAAACCCAGCCGGTGCGCCAGCGGCGCGTAGATGTAGCTTGTCTCGGCGGCTATTTTCAGTTGTTTGTGGCGCGGCATGGAGCCCAGGGTACGCATATTGTGCAGGCGGTCTGCCATTTTGATAAGCACCACGCGCACATCATCCACCAGCGTGCTCAATACCTTTCGAAAGTTTTCGGCTTGCGGGCTTTCGGCGTTGTAGGCACTGTCCAGTTTTGTCAAGCCATCCACAATCTTTGTCACGCGCTCGCCAAACTGCTGCTTGATGTCTTCCAGCCGCACATCGGTGTCTTCTACCACATCGTGCAGCAGCGCAGCGGCGACGGCAGTGGGACCCAGCCCGATCTCTTCCACACAAATGGTAGCCACCGCAATGGGGTGCAAAATGTAGGGTTCGCCCGACTTGCGACGCTGCGTCTTGTGCGCCTCCACCGCCAGTTCGTAGGCATTGCGAATGAGTTTTCGGTCGGCGTTATTCAGCACGCCTTGCATAGAGCGCAGTAGTTTTCGGTATGCACGCTGGATGAGCCGCTTTTCTTCTTGCTCCTGTACAACAATCGGTGCCTCGGTTGTAATGGTCATTGTCAATCCTGCTTTTGTTAGTTCATGGGATATGATCAGTGGGCAGTAGGTTCCAGGCATAGTGGACACTGCTCGCTGCCTGTTTTATAAATAGTACGATGATTACATTTTTAAGTTTTGGGATAGGGTGTAAAAAAGTAGTAGGATGCTTGAATAAGAAAATAATTTTGACAACAGGCAGCTTACAAATCTAAATAAAAGTCAGGAGGTTTTCTCCTCTTTAAATAGAATAAAATTTGACATTTTGCGAAAAAAAAGCGTTTTGCGTTATTAAAAAATAGCCTATCTTTGCAAACCTTTTTAACAGGGGTAAGAAATGAGGATTGAGAGATGATTGCTCAATCAATCCATCAATCCTGTAACTGCGGATATGGCGAAATTGGTAGACGTGCCAGACTTAGGATCTGGTGCCGCAAGGCGTGGGGGTTCGAGTCCCTCTATCCGCACAATGTAATGACCGGTGATTAGTCAACAGTGATGGCGGCACCCGCATCGCAGCCCTGTTTTCCCGTCTTGCTTACTTCAATTTCTACTTGTTCGTAAAAACAAATAGAATTAAAAATAAGTTGTAATGGGGTTTAGCGGTTGGTTTGCCAACTTTTTCCTTTCTGAAAATGTATTGTTCCAGATATTAAAAAAGGGAGTAGCGGAGCAACGGAATGCTCAAAACGCCCAAAACAAGTGCTTTCAATATTCCAATACCTCTTATTCTCCATTACTCCAATAAAAAAATCGTATGCCCAAAATTATTAAAGAAGCGATAGATAATTTGAACGCGGTGGTGACCCTCACACTGGAAAAAGCCGATTACGAAAGCCAATTTGAACAGGAATTGCAAAAATTTCGCAAGCAGGCGGCGATCAAGGGATTTCGGAAAGGGAAAACCCCGGCGGGCATGGTGCGCAAAATGTACGGCAAAAGTGTACTGGTGGAGATTGTGAATAAAAAACTGAGCGAAACACTATACGGCTACATTGCTGAAGAAAAACTCGAGGTGCTGGGGCAGCCGCTGCCCTCGAAAGACCAGCCTTACCTGGATTTTGATGCTACTGATCTTCAGGATTTTGTTTTCAAATTTGACCTGGGGCTGTCGCCGCAGTTTGAAGTGCAGGGCTTAAATGCAGATGCCGTTTTTGAACGCTATGAGATAGCGGTGACCGAGGCAGAGGTACAGGAAGAACTGGACGGTTACCGACAGCGCCTGGGTACCCGCACCGAAGTAACGGAAGGTACTATTCAACAAAGCGATTTCGTAAAATTTGCTGCCAGGGCAGTGGAGGGCGATTTCACAGCGGATTTTGGCATCATGGTAAGTGAGATAGAGGACCAGGCATTTAAAGATGAACTGTTTACCAAACAAGCAGGCGATACGCTTCGTGCCAATATTTATCAGTGGTTTGAAGAACCCGACGAACACTACATCCGCCACCATTTGTTGAAGATAGACCACGATGACCACGAAACTATGGTGGAGCAGGAATTTGACCTGACCGTCCTGGAAGTCACGCGCTCCCAAGCCGCCGAACTGAACGACGAATTTTTTAAAAAAGCATTCGGCGACAACGCTACGAATGAGGAAGAGGCAAAAGCCCTGATCCGTCAGGATATTGCTGAACTTTACGACCAGCAAATTGAAGCGCTTCTCTTCCGTGATTTGCAGGAGCACCTCCTCCGGCAAAACCCACTTCCGCTGCCCGACGCATTTTTAACGCGCTGGTTGCAAACCTCCAACGAAAAAGTTTCTGCCGAACTCATCGAGCGGGATTATCCGGCATTTGCCAAAAACCTCCAGTGGACGCTCCTCCGCAATAAACTGGCGCAGCAGTTTGATATTCAGATCACAGAGGAAGCAATCCTGGAAGGATTCAAAAACCAGGCGCGGCGTTTCCTCGGAGGCTATGGCGACGATGAACTGCTCACCACGTTTGCCGAGCGTCAGATGGACGATGAAAAGCAGTATAATGATATGTATCAGAATTTGCTCACCGACCGCCTGCAGAAGGAAATCGCGCAGGTGGTGACCGTGCAGCCCAAGCAGAAAAGCCGCGAGGAATTTATCAAAATTGTGGAAGAAGCCCGCGCCGCCGCCCGTACTGCGCGGGTGGAGCATATTTCGGTGGAAGGGGAGGAAGAGACCGAGCGACCCGGTGATGAAGAGACTTGGTGACCGAGCGACCAAACGTTGAAAAAAATTGGTCAAATCTGCGGGAAATAAATGTGGTACGGGGCAGTCGTCAGAATTAGGATTTACAGAATTTTAGAATTTCCAGTATCGCTCCGTGCACTACCTTGCCGAAGAGGCAAGCAAAACTTCATACGAGGTAAGAGCAAGCAAACTCCGTGCCTCTGTGGTAAAAAAATGGGGTACGGGGAGTATTAAGAAGATACTAGTTATCATTCAAATATAAAAATTAATAATATTTTCAAAAAATTAGTTCCCGAAAAATTCGAAAAATTCGGGGTTTTGCTGAATGCAGACAGGAAGTGGGATTAGTTCAACCGGAATAGCCGCGAGTTGTTAACTATGTGGTGACAAAGAGACAAACGGTCTCAACCACTAACAATTCACAAAATTTTGTAAGGTATGTTTCACAAAGATGAGTTCCTCAAGTACGCTACCCGGCACCACGGCATGAGTAGTATGCACCTCGAAAAGTATGCGGAGCAAAGCATGGCAACTATCCCCAACATCACCGCGTTCACCCCAAACGTGATCGAAGAGCGGCAGATGAATGTGGTAGGTTTGGACGTGTTCTCCCGGCTGATGATGGATCGGATTATTTTTCTGGGCGTAGCCATCAACGATTATGTGGCAAACGTAATTCAGGCGCAGCTGTTGTTTTTGCAATCCACTGATCCGAAGCGCGACATTCAGATCTACATCAATAGTCCGGGTGGTTCGGTGTTTTCAGGATTGGGTATTTACGACACCATGCAATTCGTCACACCGGATGTAGGTACCATCTGTACGGGTATGGCAGCTTCCTTTGGCGCGGTGATTCTGGCAGCCGGCACCAAAGGCAAACGCACGGCACTTCAGCACAGCCGCGTGATGATTCACCAGCCGCTGGGCGGAATGCAGGGTCAACTGAGCGATATGGAGATTTACTACCGCCTGGCAAGAGCGCAGCAAAAAGAATTGTACGAGATCATGAGCCGCCACACGGGGCAGCCCTACGAGAAAATTGACAAGGACTCGGACCGCGACAACTGGATGACTTCCACCGAAGCCCGGGAGTATGGCTTGATTGACGAGGTGTTGGAGCGCAATCCAATGAAAAAAGATTAGTATTTTTGTATCGCAAAGGGCAGGAGGCTCAACAAGCCTTCGGCTCTTTGTGTTTCGTAAGAAGGTAGTGAGTCAAAAGGGTGGACATGATTTCGTAAATCTTCAAGATTTGCGAAATCTCAACCGGCTACCAACCCTTTTGACCCACTACCCGTAAGAAAAGTCAGATTTTTTCGCTACGTTGTTCTATAATTTAAGTCGAAACACAAATTAGCAAGCCTCTGACTTCCCTGTTCTGAACTCTGACTTCTAAAAGCGGATAACCAATGCGACGTACAACGAAGCAAAATTTTCGGTGTTCTTTTTGTGGCAAAGATAAATCGGAAGCCCTCATTCTGATTGCGGGCATCGAAGGGCATATTTGTGAAGCCTGTGTAGAACAAGCCGGTGAAATTATTGAGGAAGAGTTGTACGGCAAAAAACGCGCCGACACGCGCGGGGGCAGTCGCAACCAGCCCTACGCCCTTCCGGAAGATATCACCCCCCGCGAAATCAAAGAGCATCTCGACCAGTACGTCATCGGGCAGGATGCTGCCAAGAAAGTGCTGTCGGTGGCAGTTTATAACCATTACAAACGCCTGCGCCAACCCAAGCACAGCGACGTAGATATTGAAAAATCAAATATTCTGTTTGTAGGGCAAACCGGCACCGGTAAAACCCTGCTGGCAAAAACCATCGCCAAACTCCTGAATGTTCCGTTTGCCATCGTGGATGCCACCGTTTTTACCGAGGCGGGTTATGTGGGCGAAGACGTGGAAAGTATCTTGAGTCGCCTGCTACAGGTGTGTAATTACGACGTGGCGGCGGCAGAGCGCGGCATTGTCTATCTGGATGAAGTGGATAAAATTGCCCGCAAGGGTGATAACCCCTCCATCACGCGCGATGTGTCGGGCGAGGGTGTACAACAGGCACTCCTGAAAATGCTCGAAGGCACGGATGTGAACGTACCCCCGCAGGGTGGTCGGAAGCACCCGGAGCAAAAACTGGTGAAAGTCAATACCGAAAATATTCTCTTCATCTGTGGCGGCGCATTTGATGGAATTGATAAAATCATCGCCCGGCGGATTAATACCCAGGTGATTGGTTTCAAATCGGAAGAGGCACACTTTGACCGCGATAACCTGCTGCAGTACATCAACCACCAGGATGTGCGTAAATTCGGACTGATTCCGGAGTTGATCGGTCGCCTGCCGGTACTGGCACACCTCGACCCCCTGGATTTGGACACCCTGAAACGCATTTTATTAGAACCCAGAAACTCCCTTGTTCGGCAGTATGAAAAATTGTTTGAACTGGAAGGTATTCGACTTGTATTTACGGAGGATGCCATTGAATACATCGCCGAAAAGGCACTGGAATTCAACCTCGGTGCGCGGGGCTTGCGCTCCATCTGCGAAGCCATTATGACGGATGCCATGTTTGACCTGCCTTCGCAGCGCGAGGTGCGGTACTTTGAAGTGACGCGGGAGTATGCCGAAGAGCAGATTACACGCTCGAGACTGGCGCGGTTGAAGGCGGCATAGCTTGGATTGGCGAGCCGGAGTTGCCGCTTGTAAAACGAATAACTCGCCTGGAGTCAATTACTCGTTTTTATGTTTTACCTTCGTCATAGCCTACATTTCCCGGTACCGCTGCTTTAATGCGTTTGCAATTACCAAACAATGGACAACACCACGCTCCTCTCCCTCCAATCTGCCCTGCGCCGCCTTTTGCCGGAGAGCATCAGCGATACCCTTGCCGAACTGAAAAAGCACCTGCCCGATTTCTACCCGAAATATTCGACGCTGCTGCTGCTCGAAAGCCGCCTGAACGATGCCAACCTCCAGCGCATCGAAGGCACCATGAGCGAGGAAAATCTGCAATTGTGTTACAATCAAATCCGGGCGGATTTACTCCTGTTCATCAACGGCTTGGAAGTCAACGATTTTGCATTGCCTGTTGCAGGTGCCGCCGCCAAAACCGGCAGCCTGTTGTACAAAATTCCTACCCGGATGACCCTGCAAAAGGAAACCAAATGCCTGGTGCGGCTGGCCTTTGAAAAAGAAAGCATCCTGCGCAATATCGAGCTGGACGCTGACGTGGAAATCAAAACCGTGCGCGTTGCCGAGGTGATGCAGGTGGAATTGATTGACCCCACGGAGCCGCATCCCTTCAGCATTCGCAGCATTTCGGATGAGGAGCAGTTTGTAGAAAAAGGCGATTACAGCGAGTGGTGTTTTTATGTAAAACCCCTGCTGGAAGGCACCTTTCCGCTGGTGTTAAAAATATCGGTAATCGAAATGGTCATGGGCAAAGAACGCTTGCGCAATCTGACCTACGAAGAAAACATCCAAATCACGGCAACGGCAGCACCCGAAAAAGAAGCCGATTTTAAACCGTTGGGTGTTACTGTTGGAACCATTGAGTCGCCCATTCCAACACAAGAGCCTGAATCAGAAGCTTTTATGCCTGCGCCCGTCCTGCCTTCGGCTGCGCCCACGCGGCTGCCTCCCAGCCATACAACGCACCAACAACCGGTTGCGCCAATAGCACCTACCCCTGCCAAACGCCGCCGATTCCTCCCCGGTGCGCTGGCAGCCGCAGCAAGTGTGTTGCTGATTTTGACCGTGGCTATTTTTTCAATTAACAACAATTCAGCACCGGGTTTAATTGAACCACCCAGCAACAGTGTAGAAGAAAACCCCGGACTCGATACGCTGTCGGTTCCTACCCAAGATACACTACAATCGATAGAGTGACTTATTTTGCTTAAAAATTTCTTTTGGCGCAGCATTTCCCAGCCTGTGCCGTTCTAATTGTAAAGATTTACTACCAAAACGACAAGAAAAATGCGGCGTTCCTCTACTCGAATGTATTTATTGTACTTGTTTGGTTTTCTTTTGATAACAAGTTGTGATTTCTCCTCGCTGGATGACCCCATTGTCATCCCGGAAGTGGAAGACGAATTCACGGTGGATTTGTGGGAAAACCTGGGCGCAACCTCCGAGGAACGGAATTTGATTGTAAAAATCGAGTCGGTTAAAAAAGAAAAATGCCTGAATTATCGCATTGATCATCAATTTATTAGAAATGACAATCGGCTTAAAATTGCGCTGAACAGCTTGATTCAGCCCTCAGACTGTGTAGCGGGCGAAGCTACCGTAAAAGCAGATGTAAACGCCGGTTATCTGAAAAATGGTATCTATTTGTTCAATATTGATTTAAAAAATACCGTATTCAACGACGGACAACTCACCGTGCTGGGCGACAGCTACACCCTGAAAATGCAGTCGGAAAACGGTTTTTCACTGCGGCACAAAGAATTGCTGCGCGTGCCCGATGGTGCGGTGTGGGGCTATGTGCAATACCGCCAGGCAGCGGACGAAGCAGCAGCGAACAAATTTCTGGAAGAATTAAAATCCATCGGTCAAAATCCTACCTGGTACCGCGTCGGTTATTATGGGCATTTCAGCCTGAATCATTCGGATCGCAAAGTAACGGTTTTTGAACAACCCAGCACTTCGCCCCTCAAAACCTTTTTGTACCAATACACCGACGAACCCGGCAAGTTGAACAACCTGTTGAACACTTACCGACAAACCTACGGCAACCGCCTGACGATCAAATTGTACAACGCCAAGGGGGAAGTATTCTAGTGACCGGTGAGCAGAAATTCGGGAGGGGGCATTAGGGATCAATTGCAATTACAAATCTCGTTTCACCCATCTCTACTCACTATTTACCTTCTTGCGTTTGCTTTCTTTGAGTTCAAAATTAAATCCCTCGGCTTCAAACTGATGATACTTGCGGGGGTCAAAGCGATAGAGTTTTGCCGGGCGGTGCGCCACTCCTTCCTGGGTTTCGTTGAGGTCCACCAGCAGGTTCATCGAAAGGATTTTTTTGCGAAAATTGCGCTTATCCAGATCCGTTTGTAAAATCGCCTCGTACAAATGTTGTAGTTCGGTGAGCGTGAAGCGGGGCGGCAGCAGTTCAAATCCCACCGGGCGCACCCGCACGAGCCACTTTAAACGCTGAAAACAGGCGTCGAGGATCTCTTTGTGGTCAAATGCCAGTTCCTTCTCTTTTGCCACCGAGTGCCACTGCGCTTTTTGTGCAATGGAAGCGGCTTGCAGACTGTAATCGCTGATTTTCAGCAGCGAAAAATACGCTACCGTGATGACCCGACCAAAAGGGTGCCGATGCACGGTTCCAAAGGTTTTTACCTGCTCCAGATACACATTGCTCAAGCCGGTCAGCTCTTTGAGCACCCGCCCTGCCGCACTATCCAGGTCTTCATCCGAATATACAAAATAACCCGGCAATGCCCATTTTCCTGTGTAAGGTTCCTCGCCGCGTTTGATGAGCAGCACCTTGAGGTCACCTTCGTCAAAACCGAAAATAACATTATCAACCGTAAAGGCGGACTTGAAAAAATTATCAAAATTGGTCATGCCTTTGCCTTTAGCGTTTTACAATCATTGAATGCGGCAAGTTAGTAATTTGTGACTGCTTATTTGTGATTTGGAATTGGGAATTTATGACTGGTATCGGGTGATTTGTGACTGGTGGTATTTCATTATTTACAAATTCCGGATCACCGCTAACACCTTCTCCAGCATTGCTTCCGTAACGTCCAGATGGGTAACAAAACGCAGGGTTTGCGGTCCGAATGCCGAAGCTTTGATACCTTGTTGTAATAATGCTTGTAAATAACTCGCCGCTGTGTAAGGCGCATTTACATCAAAAATTAAAATATTGGTTTGTACCGGGCGAACGTTAGAAACATAGGGTAAATGTTTCACCACTTCTGCAATTTGTTTTGCCCGGTCATTGTCATCTTTCAAACGCGCCACATGATGATCCAAGGCATAAATGCCCGCCGCTGCCAGGTAGCCCGCCTGCCGCATACCGCCGCCCAAAGCTTTGCGCACCCGCCGGGCTTGTTTTACAAAAGATTGACTTCCAATGAGTAATGACCCAACAGGTGCTCCTAAACCTTTCGATAAACAAATCGAAATGCTGTCAAAATATGCACCGACCATCTGCGTCGGCTCGCCCGTTTCCACCAGGGCATTGAAAATACGCGCCCCATCCAAATGTAATTTCAAATTACGTTCTTTACACACTTCATAAATAGGACGAATTTCATTCAGCGTATAATAACTCCCGCCTCCTTTATTCGCCGTATTTTCCAACACCACCAGACTGCTTTTGGGCAACCAGTCATAATTGGGTTTAATAGCTGTCGCCACCTGCTCTGCGGTAATTTTGCCATTCGTTCCTTGTATCAAATTGATTCCAACGCCGGAATTAAAAGCGTACCCGCCCACTTCGTATTGATAAATATGAGAATATTCATCACAAATGACTTCGTCCAGCGGCTGGGTATGCACATTCAGCGCAATTTGATTGGTCATGGTGCCACTCGGACAAAACAGTGCCGCCGCCTTGCCAAACAGTGCCGCCGCTTTTGCTTCCAGGGCATTCACCGTCGGGTCTTCGCCGAACACGTCGTCGCCCACTTCCGCCTCCAACATGGCTTCCAACATTCCCGGCGTGGGCTTGGTGACGGTGTCGCTGATGAGATTGATCTGCATTTTTGGCAGTAAAAATAGGAAAAAAGCGGGATGGGGTAATAGGAGGATGGGGTAATAGGGGAAAGATGAATTAAATTTGATTTTAAACCTGTTTTTCATTACTTTTGAACCATCAAAAGAAAGCGCATGATTGTCGCGCAAGATATTGAAATATATGGGGTCGCCGATGAAATGTCGGATGAGGAATTTTTTAAATTTTGTATGAAAAATCGGGATCTGGGTATTGAAAGAGACCCGGACGGAAAAATTATTATTATGTTGACCCAATAGGAAAAGAAAAATTTTTTTCTGGTCGCGCCTAATTTTGTAGTAGAGGTGCGTTCAGAAACCGACCGGTTGAAAAAACTCCAGGCTAAGACGCTCGAATGGATTGAAAATGGCGTACAGTTGGCATAGTTGATTGATCTGAAGGAGCAGAAAACGTACATCTATCGGGCGGATGGTTGCATTGAAATTTTAGAGGGTTTTGAACGCAGGTTGTCAGGTGAAAATGTGTTGAAGGGTTTTGAATTGGATTGGAGATGAATAACACCACCTTAAACCTGTCTTTTCAAATATTGTAAAGATTTATATAATCGAGAATTATACTTCCAAACCGTAAAATATGGCACCTGCACTGCCCCAAACTGACGGCGGATGGCTTCCACATTTGGCATGATACTTCCTTCAAAATCAAAGGTATTTAAACCCAACTTTTCTTTGGTAAATTGAATCGCTTCCCAAATCAATAGAATTCCCGCCCCACTTTGCCGCAGCACCGGGTCGTCGCCGGAAAGATGATAATAGCTACTTTGCGCATCCCAAATAAGATAAGCGGCGGCGTGAATCTTACCCGCGTTATCTTTTGCAAAAAAGACCTGACGAGCGGAATGAGCGGCCAGTGAAGCATCCTGCTGTTGAAATTGTGAAAAAGTGTAAGGGATCAATAGTTTTTGTCGTTCAAAACTTAATTTGTTAACATCATAAAATATAAGCGGTAAATTTTCTGCCGAAACGGTAAGCTCCGCTTGTGCTTTTTTGATATTGCGGCGCATATTGCGATTGATACTATCATAGACTTGGTTTAAATCTGATACGTTCAATTGATAAGAATACCGCGTGGTCTGCTGAAAACCCTGCCAGTAAAAGGGCAACCAATTGGTAATATTGTAATAAAAATTTTGGGTAAATGCAGCGGTTTTCGGAAGTTGTATCATCAATTGTTGTAGTAGATCATGTTGCTTGGTCAGTGTTAAAGGATTTGCAAAATACGGACCCATGAATTTTACAAACGGCGGCATAGTGATGTACCGGAATCCATATTTTTTTTTGATAAAATAAGGCAAGACGGCTGTGATTTTTCCTTTTTCTTCTATAATACAAGCATTCCATTCCCCTTCGTCACACACGGCATCCAGGTACCAGGGGTGCACGAAAACAGGGATTCGTTCGCGGTGCTGTTCATAAAAGACTTGGTAGCGGTCTTTGCTCATAAGTGGTATAGGGTAGAGGGTATAGGGTATAGAGTAGAGGGACAGGGTATAGACACAAAGGTAACAGGTAGAGGGGTAAAATTATAAAAAATTGCGAGACGGGAAAGTCCTTTTACCCTCTACCCTCGTCCCTCTACCGTTTCCGCACCATCATAATGCCGTCTCGGAGAGGCAATATCATGTTTTCTACCCGGTCGTCGTGCTGCACTTTATCGTTGAACGCCCGGATGGCTTGAGTATCCTCGTCCATCTCATCACGGATTACTTTGCCGCTCCACAGCACATTATCCGCCAGAATGAAGCCGCCGGGGCGCACTTTGTCGAACACTAGGTCATAAAATTGCGCATATTGCTGCTTACCGGCATCAATGAAAACAAGGTCAAACATTACATCCAAGCTTGGAATAAGCTCCTCCGCTTTACCGAAATGTAATATAATTTTAGCTTCTAAACCAGATTTTGTAATATATTTTTTGATCAAAGATTGTAGTTCTACATTCGTCTCAATGGTGTGTAATACGCCGCCCTCCGCTAGCCCCTGCGCCATACAAATGGCGGAATAACCCGTAAAGGTGCCGATTTCCAAAATGGCTTGCGGGTGCAGCATCTGGCTGATAAAAGTGAGCAACTGCCCTTGTAAATGCCCTGATAACATCTGCGGCGAGAGCGTTTTGAGGTGGGTTTCGCGTTCCAGTTCGTACAAAAGCGGTGACTGAGGGGTGGTATGGGTTTCGCAATAGGCATTCAAAAGATTCATGTTCAAAAGTTCAATGGTTCAAAAACTAAATATAATTGTTAAATTATTAAACATTGAATTTGAATCCTTACAACTTTATAAAATCGTTTGACATAATTCTACCAGCACCCCGTTTGCACTTTTCGGATGAAAGAAGCAAACGAGTTTATTATCTGCACCACGCTTGGGTTCGGGCGTAAGGAGTTGGAAACCTTCGGCAGTGAGGCGTTGCATTTCGGCATGAATATCGTCCACCTCAAAAGCCAGATGGTGAATGCCCTCGCCGCGTTTGTCGAGGTATTTAGCAATGGCGCTGTCGGGGTCGGTGGCTTCCAGCAGTTCAATTTTGGTTTCGCCGTTTTGAAAAAAAGCCGTGCGGACGTGCTCGGAGGCAACTTTCTCTATTTTGTAATGCGGCTTGCCGAGTAACTTGGTGAATAAATCATTACCCGCCGCTAAATCTTTCACCGCAATACCGATGTGTTCTACTCTTAATATCATGGTATTATTGAAAGTTACAATAACAGCCTTATCTTGCTGCTTGGAGCTTGCCGCTTGTGGCTTTTTTAAACAATTTTTCAATCACTCCTATCCGGTCTAAACTCCTCACAATCAATGCAATAATGATCGGAATGACGGCAACGTTCATCTGCTGCGGAAACCAGTTCCAGCTTAACAATAATAACAACAAGATTACGGTATAAATAACAAACAGCGTACGTATCCGGTTAAATTGCTGCGCTCCCGCAATACCGATCACGGTTAACAGATACAACGGATTCATCCACAGTACATTCCAGTTGTTTTTGGTAGCAACATGATCGGTGCCAAACCACATAAACAGCAGAAACGCTCCGGCTATTCCCAGTATTCCAAACAACATAAAGTCATATATATCTTTCATACGACTGCTACCTGTAAATGTGATGGTGAATGCCAGTGCTGCTATAATAATGAAAAACAACAGCGGCGTAAATGGAATCATGGAATTGGATTCCACGACGGGCATTTTTTGTACCAGCGTTTTGGTGTGTTGCTCCCGGATCAACGGCGTGCCGTTCATAGTGGCTTTTGCCAGGTTTTGTGACAGGTGATCCGGGAGGAACATCTGGTGGCGGAAGTCGGCTTTCTGATCGGCAGGCAAGCCCAGGATCAAGTCAATACCAAAATCCGACCACGGTGCTTTTGCCAGTTTTTCATCCAATAACTGCCGAAACGTAACATCGCGCACGGCATCGGCGTGGTAGTCCACGGCATACTTTTGTTCCAATAAATCGCGGATGACGGTCGCACAATTATTATAAAAAAAATCGTACAAATAAGCGCGGTTTTCCGGCTGATGATTCCATTGCAAATATTGGATTAATTGCTCCTCCTGCGCGTCCGTGAGGTTCAGGGTTTGCTCGGTGATGGAGCGACCTTCGCGCACATAATAGCGGAACAGATCCCCGGTGCGATCCACACTGAGCATATACGGCAGCTTGCCGCGCATGAATTTCCAGTAAAAATTGGGCGTGTCAAAGTCAAAGGTGCCGTAATTGTACAAAATATCCTGCTCGGTGCGGTCGTCGCGCACGCGGATGGCACTGTGCCCAAAGATGGCGTACAAATCCTTGCCCGGTGAGCCAGTAATCAAGCTGATCGTAATATCGTTGGAACGTTCGGGCGACTGGGCAGCCAGCCAGCTTCCGCTTAAACAGAGGGTTATAATCAGAACAAGGTTTTTCATATATAGGACGCTAACTATTTCAAATTTTTTTGATAGAACGTATTTTGAAAGAAAAAGGCACAAGCGGCTTTGCCCGTATCACACTTTAGCTCCTTGAGAACTCGCAGAATTTTCACGCAAAGCCGCAAAGTTTTTTTTGTTATCACTCAGTCACCTGGTCGCTCGGTCTCTCTACCCTCGTCCCTCTACCCTCTACCAGTTTCATGTACCGCAAAAACACGCCCCACGCCATGAGCACACTGATGATAAAACCCACTTTACCGTCGCGGAAACCCTGTTGGAACAGGAAATGTTTGACGAATCGGAACGCCGGTTTCCAAAAAAGATGGAAGTAAGTGACGCGGGGTGTTTTTTTATCATATTCCAACGCTGCCCAGTCTCCATAACGTTCCATTTTGGCTAAAAAGTGTTTGGAATCTCGAAACGTATAATGTTGTAACTTATTTTTTAAACGCCCGACTCTTAACCCTTTGGTTTCAATTTCTTCGTGTACCGGTTTGTCGTTATAGCGGCAAGCGCGGCGAAAAAAGCGCACCACTGCGTCGCCCTGCCAGCCGGCGTAGCGGATTTGCTGCCCCATAAAAAAGTTTTGCCGCCCGATCCAGAAGGCATCGTAGGGAATGTCGGGTTGCGCCAGCCAGGTTTGAATTTCCTGTTTTAACGCATCTGGCACACGCTCGTCAGCATCCAGCAGCAGGATCCACTCATGCGTGGCTTGCGGGATTGCCCAGTTTTTCTGGTCGGCAGGACTCGTGTATGTTCGTTGTAAAATTCTATTCGTAAAAATTTGCGCAATTGCCACCGTTTCGTCGGTGCTGAACGAATCCACCACGATGATTTCATCCGCCCAGCGCACCGATTCCAGCACCGCTTGGATGTGGTGGGCTTCGTTGAAGGTGGTGAGGATGATGGAAAGTGGTTGCAAGTTATTTTTTTATTTGAGGTTGGGAGGTTAGAGGTTGATTTGAATATGGCGTTTTAACTTATTTTGCGTTTTATCATTTACTGTCCATTCTAAATAAAATATTTTATCTTTAAAATGAATACTATCGACACAAGAGGATATCAAATCAATTTGGCATTCTATTTTTAAATCAATTATTTGGTTTTCTCTACTGATCAAATTTTCTGCAATTAAAGAAAAATCTCTTTGATTCTTTTCTAGATAAATAACTAAATTATTTTTTATGTCATATGCAAATGGATATAAAATCTCTATAGCTTTTGATTCTCTCCTGAAAGGAAAAATCATAGCTCCCCAACAGTTTTCACCACATCCATATTGAAGAGCTATAAAATTATCATTTTTCCAAGCATAATAAAGCCTAGTCATAAGATTTATATCATAAAAACTATTTTCCTTGACTGCCTTTCTAAATTCTTCACTATTCCATATTAGTAAAAAACTAGTATCGCTTGTCTGTAATTGCTCAAAGGAATTATTTTCAAAAATGGTATCATTTAGATCAGGCTCAATTTGTATAACTCTTTTACTTTGACTAGTAATTGAATCATTTTTTTCAGCTGGAAAAGTGAAAATAATTGGTTCTATTCGATTATTTTTTTTACAAGCCCATAAGAAAAATAATAATGTAGCTAAAATAATTTTTCTCATAAATATCTTTTAAAT
>Ga0224722_1000551_pt1 | contig 21788 bp, 16 predicted proteins | sample Balambano_FR1_Me_FD_161646 | JGI IMG/M metagenome (GOLD analysis project Ga0224722, IMG submission 161646) | Freshwater sediment microbial communities from Lake Towuti, South Sulawesi, Indonesia - Balambano_FR1_MetaG | ecosystem: Environmental > Aquatic > Freshwater > Lake > Sediment | place... | reverse complement strand
CACGCCAATCCGCGCTCATCTTATACACAATGTCTGAACTGGCGGTGACAAATAAGCGGAGTTGTGCTTCAGATTCGCGCAGCGCGGCTTCTGCCTGTTTCTGTTCGGTGATGTCCTGAGCGATGCCGTAAAATATGCCCTCAGCGGGATCATCTGACGGCATAAATTCGGCATGAGACGCAATCCAGTGAACGCTGCCGTCTCGCCAAATCACGCGATACTCAATTTGCAGTTTCGACCGGGTTTGAATTGCCTGGACAAATGCCTCGGCGCGATCGAGATCGTCCGGATGAATGTTGGCTCCGGCTTCCTGAAACGTGTGGACTTCGTGCGGAGCGTGTCCGTGCAGTTGCTTGGCGCGATCGTCTGCCCAAAATTCATCAGTGCTGACGTTGTATGTCCAAACGCCCAGATTTGCGCCCGTTAAGGATAATTGAAGTCGTGTTTGGGCATCGCGCCCTTGTGCTTCTGCCTGCTTGCGCTCGACGATTTCAGCTTCTAGCTGGACATTTTTTGCCAGCAATTCTCCAGTCTGTCGCTGGTTCAGCCGTAGGGCGAGCGCCGTAAAATCCGCCAGGCTGGTCATAATTCGCACATCTTCCGAGTCAAAGTGCCGCTGCTCGTCGTGCGACACAATCCAGATTGTGCCAAAAACGTGATCCTCTGCTACTAAGGGAAGCACTAACCCTTCGACAATGGAAATGTTAGCGACCTGCAAGTTAGTGAAGTACTGTGCGGGATGGGAAAACAAAACGGGTGTGCCCCGATCAAGGCAAACGCCGCAGGGGCTGAAGCTGCGAGGAATTGTGCCGCCAGCGTTTTGTGATGATGTGCCTGCAAGCACCGTCCAGCGAAAGACTTCAGCACCGTCGATTGTCTCCAGCAAACTCACGCCTGCGGTTCCAGCCTGACATAGCTCTACTGCCAGCTCAACCAGGTTTTGCAGCATGACTTCCGGTGCCTTCACCATCTGCCGAGCCAGCGATCGCATCGCCTGATTTTCTGCCTGCAAGTTGGCAGCACGGGGCGATCGTTGAGAAAGCATCTCAGTGATTAAAACATCATTCAGAGTGGCGGGCTGGGGTTGTGGCATCACATTGTTTAAGCTTGATGATTTGATTGAGCCGAAGTTGTGAGTGGCAGCTTGACTGTAAAGGTTGCCCCTGTTTCTGCTCCGGCGCTGTTGACCTCGATCGTTCCTCCATGTCATTCAATCAGCAGGCGGGCAATCGCCAATCCAATTCCTACGCCTCCGGGCGAGTGACGACTCGGCACTTCTGCTTAAGTAAAGCGATCGAAGATGTGAGGTAGAAACTCAGCACTGATGCCGATTCCAGTATCCGCAACGGTAATGTGAACTTCAGCGTCAAAGCGTTTCAAACTAACGTGAACCTGTCCTCCTTCGGGCGTAAATTTGATCGCATCTTCTACCAGATTAGCAATTACCTGCTTGAGTCGATCGCCGTCTGCTAAAACATTCCTTTGCAGAATCTTCTAATGTTTGTCCAATTGAGCGAATTCCCTTTGCCTCAGCCGCTTCACGAAATGTCATGATCACAGTCTGCGTTAACGAAACCAGATCAACAAGCTGAGATTTTAATTGCAGCTTTCCTGAGAGAAGACTCGAAACCTCCAGTAAATCCTTAATCAGTTTTGCCTCGATCACTGCATTGCGCTCGATCGCTGCCAGTGCTTCTGCCCGTCTGCGTTCCTCCTCAAAATTAGCTCACGATTAATCGACCTAAATGCCTTAGAGGAGGTTTGAAACGTCTCAAAAGTGCTGCATTGCCCCCACCCCCCCAACTTGCTCCTGGTGGAGCGGCAAGTTACAAGTGGGGGACTTCCGACCCGGTATTTCTGGTCCAACGTTCCCCCTCGCACTGTTAGTGCGGCAATGAATCGTTGGGGGATTGAGGCGGCGTGCAGGGTCGCATCGGCGACTTTTAAAACACCCTCTAATTATTCCTCCCTTATATGATGAAAGAGGGTTAGCAGAAGTGTTGAAAGTTAGATTAAGCGACGAAAAAAAAGGGCAGAATACAGTATTCTGTCCCCAGTTCAACAAAAAATGATGCCTTAGAATTGAGGCGTCATTGTTCAATCGTGCATTGGAGCTACGATCGGTTCCCAGAGACTCTTGTATAAGTCTTGCAAGCTCAAAGGTAAAGTTTTATTCTGAATTCAACACTTCTGCGTTTGGCTCAACGCCATCGTTGCGGCGATCGCCTTCTACTTTGGACTTGTGAAGACTTCAGAAATCGAGCTGCCTCGCGCCTCGGTTCCTGTCTTGACCCCTCAAGCTAACCCCTAATAAAGCAGCTTCCTGAATTGACTTGAACTTGAGAGATTGAGTAGCCTGACCAGGGCTACTTTTTTGTTGCTTCATTTGGCGGATACTGTGCAAGCTAGATAGTAAATTTATAATAAATTTCCCGAATAAGGGTGTTCTATTCTGATAGAAATTAGAGAATTAGAATAGAAATCAGAGAATCAGAAGCAAATTCTAGATTGGCTGATTGTTTACAAAATTTCTTCAAATTTTATTACAGAATCTAAAAAATTGCAGACAGGAATCTCGAATGAGAAGTGCTGGATTCGGCAATTTTGATTCAAGTTTGTATTGAGTGGTTCATCTACCAGATATCCGTAACCTATTAGATTCCAAGCGCTACATCGATCGAAATAGTGTCGGAACCGTTTGGTAGGTTAATCCCACTTTAGTGATGGCGAAATGCACACCACCATCACTTAGTTCGTATTAATAGCGATATTATGAAACAAATTTTAGAAGCTGAAGAAAATTATCCTTCGGCAGATTCTAACGATGCCCGTGAACATCTAGGCGAAATTTTGCAAAACTTGCTTTCAATCAATTTTCAGACCGCTCTACAAATCAAACAAACCTGTAAAGTTTTTGCAGTTCAGCTAGGAGATGCAATCGTCCCTGCTGCCAATTCTTTCCCAGTTTCCCAAAGCGGCGATCGCCTTCCCGATCTCGATCGATCGCTTCAGGAATTTGATGGCTTCTACAGCGATTGGTACATTGTATGTCAGGGAAGAGTGCGGCTAGTTTGTCTGGATGCGATTCAATCTAATCAACTTCAGTCTAATCAAGCTCAATCTAATCAACCCCAATCTAATCAAGCCCAGTTTAATCAAGCTCAATCTAATCAACCCCAATCTAACAAGATTCAACCTAATCTCATTCGCCCACAAAACATTGCAGCCGCTTTGTTGGAAGCGGGAGAAACCTGGGGTGCAGACCAGCAATTTTGTCCTCAATCCTTGGTGTATGGGGCAGTTGCTGCCAGTGATGGGGTGATTGCCGTTCTGCCACGTCCCGTTTTGCAGCAGTGGCTGGAGCAGCTTCCGTCGTTACAGAACCGCCTTCACCAGGCAACCTCGACCCGACAACGGCTTCTCTTCTTCAAAACGGCAACCGACTTTCGATCGCAGCCCAGCCATCTCCTCAAACAATTGCTTTCCTATCTGGTTGAAATGCCCGTATCGAAAGGTGCAGTGCTGGCGGAAGCAACGCCTGCTTCAGGAGGAAGATACTGGCTGCGAAGTGGAAAAGTTTGCAGTACACCAGTTTGCAATACATTAGATGCTGCTGTAGATGCTGTTCCTCCTCCTGCGATCGGCAAGGGTTGGGGATATCCGGATGCAATTCCAGGCGACTGGGTCGCAGAGACGGATCTGGAGATTTATCACTTACCGAGCCAGCAGTGGGAAACTGCCGCAGCAAGTTTTCCGCCATTAAGCCAGACCGGAAGTCAAAAGACAGCCCAGCCTACCAGATTGCGACCTGACACGCGCCTGGAACGGATTATGGTGGGTTCTGTTCCGCCAAATCAGACTGTCTCAAATCAGCCGCCGAAGCCACTCCTCCAGCCTGAAGCATCTGCGATCGACTTTGCAAAACCCACTTCACGCAAGCAACGCTGGTTTGGGCAATCCTATCCGTTTATTCAGCAGCAAAGTAGCTCTGATTGTGGTGCAGCCTGTCTTGCCATGATCTCTCAATATTGGGGAAAGCGGCTGAGCCTCAATCTGCTGCGAAGTTTAGCAGGCGTAGGACGATCGGGGGCTTCGCTGCGAGGGTTAGCCAATGCTGCAGAGAATCTAGGATTTCTGGCTCGACCCGTGCGAGCGAGCTTTAACCGCATGGCAGAGCAAGCGGCTCCCTGGATTGCTCACTGGCAGGGCGATCATTATGTAGTGGTCTATCGCGTTAAACGTCACCGCGTTCTTTTATCCGATCCGGCAATTGGCAGGCGATCGCTTCCAGTAGCCGAGTTTCAGGCAGGCTGGACAGGCTATGCACTGCTGTTAACGCCAACTGAGTTCCTGCAGGCAATTCCAACTGCAAAGTTTTCATTGGGACGGTTCTGGGGTGCGTTTGTGCCTTATCGATCGATGCTGATTCCGATCGTGGTGGCATCGGTGCTGCTGCAAATTTTGGGTGTTGTCACGCCTTTATTCACGCAGATTATTTTGGATCAGGTCGTTGTTCATAAAAACTTGATCACCTTGAATGTCTTTATTTTAGGGCTGGTGCTGTGCAGTACCTGGCGGATTGGGCTGGTTTCCATCCGACAATATTTTTTAGATTATTTCTCGAATCAGGTGGATCTGACTTTAATCAGCGGATTTATCAGCCATACGTTAAATTTACCGCTGCAATTTTTTGCCGATCGTCATGTTGGCGATATTGTTACGCGCGTTCAGGAAAATCACAAAGTTCAGCTTTTTCTAACGCGCCAGGTTTTTGCAACTGGCTTAGACGCGCTGATGGCATTTGTCTATGTCGGGCTAATGCTGTATTACAACTGGCAGCTTACAATTCTGGTGCTGGGACTGCTGCCGCCGATCGCCCTTTTAACAATAATTGCCAGTCCCTTTTTACGACGAGTATCGCGCCAAATTTTTCATGATTCTGCCCGTCAAAACTCCTCGCTGGTGGAAATGTTAACTGGAATTGCAGCCGTCAAAGCTGCCGCTGCCGAAAAAGATGCTCGGTGGCAGTGGGAGGAAGATTTAACCAGCCAATTTAACTCGCAGTTTCGGGGACAAAAACTCGCAAACCTGCTGCAAGGACTGAGCGGATTTATCCACACACTCGGCACAACTGCGCTGCTCTGGTACGGTGCATCTCTTGTGATTCACGATCGCCTGACGATCGGGCAATTGGTCGCATTTAACATGATGATTGGCAGCGTCATTGGTCCAGTTTTAGCGCTTGTTGGGCTGTGGGATGAACTGCAAGAGGTGATGGTTTCCGTAGAGCGATTAGAAGATATTTTCAATACGCCTGCTGAGGAAAACTCGGATAAACCGCTGCTCACCCTACCGCTGATTCGAGGTGAAGTGTGCTTTGAAAATGTCACCTTTCGATATAACGACGACGACAAACGAAATATTTTGCAGAATATCTCGTTTGTGGCTCATCCCGGTGAAACGATCGCTCTAGTCGGTCGCAGTGGCTCTGGAAAAACAACACTCGCAAATTTGCTGCAGGGTTTGTATCATCCGACAACGGGTCGAGTCACGATCGACGGTCACGATATCCGGCACATTTCGCCCCAGTCTCTCCGCCATCAGCTTGGGATTGTGCCGCAGGAATGCTTTCTCTTCTCCGGCACCATTCTAGACAACATCACGCTTTATCGACCGGAATATAGCCTGGAAGCCGTCGTTGAAGTTGCAAAACTAGCAGAGGCACATGGCTTTATTCAGAACTTACCGCTGGGTTACTCCAGTAAAGTGGGAGAACGCGGTTCAACTTTATCCGGAGGGCAAAGACAGCGAATTGCGATCGCCCGTGCGCTGCTTAGCAATCCCCGCATTTTGATTCTTGATGAAGCGACAAGTTCACTGGATACAGAGTCAGAGCGCCGCTTTCAAAATAATCTGCATTACATTAGCCGCGATCGCACAACTTTCATCATTGCCCATCGGCTGGCAACTGTTCGTCATGCCGACCGCATTCTGGTTCTCGATCAGGGCATTGTGGTTGAACAGGGAACCCATGAACAGTTGATTGCCAATCAGGGACTCTACGCTCAACTTGCCCAGCAACAGCTTGACATCTAATTTGATTTCAGGCGTTCTGAATCAATTTCAAAAATACTCAGCCAAATTGGCAGGACGAACCGGATCAAAGGAGGCTACTACCGTATAATAAAACGTGAAAGCAAATCGTTTTTGAACATTTCGCTTTACAAAATTTAGATACGCAGAACTGTCTTTTAGAAATTACTCTTCAGATTTCGAATAGGTCGATCGTTAACTCGATCATTAACGATTGATCGCGATCGTTTGATAAAACGCCTCATCCCTGCGGATATAGGGTGTGTTAGCCAAGCATAACGTACTTCAGGGGCTTAACAAGCATACATTATGCTCACGCACTACGCTGACACATTACGCTAGCACATATCACGCCAGTAGTTTATACCTCTTATGGAATGAGCGCCAATTAATCTGGTATTGTGCATTCTACTTTTTATCTTCAATTTATCCAGAATGCGATTTAGCTGAAACCACTGGCTCAATAGAGCTGGTGTTTAGCGATCGGTTCTTCTTAAAACTTGTTTAAACTATCACGTTAGGTTATCGCTATGTCGATTCGCATTCAGTCTCTACCTCTGGATCATTTATCTTCTCCGATGGCTTCCCCGGAACCAGAGTATTTTCCATGTAGCTTTTCAGATTTATCTTTTCATTCAACTCGTTTTAGTCATTCTGACGATTTTAATCGCCAATTAAAGCTATCTGAAACTGCCCTAATTCGCGGTGGAATCAGTGCTTCGATCGCCATCAAACAAGTTCCAAGACCATCTCACTCTGAGCCTGCTGCCTCGTTTGCTCCGGCTGCAATTGGGAACTGGTCTACTGCGCTGCAAACCCTGCTTGATCGTCCGCCTGCTGCACTTCCCCACCATTTAGTTGCGGGTGGTGCTGTGTTTTGCGCTGCTTTTGTTGCCTGGTCGATCGTGGGTCAAATAGATGAAGTTGGGCGAGCGCAGGGACGCTTAATTCCACAGGGAGAACCGTACAAAGTTCACCCGACGCTATCGGGAAAAATGGCGCGTGTCTATGTGCAGGAAAACCAACCTGTTAAAGCAGGACAGGTGATTGCTGAACTTGATAGTGAAATTGCAGCTAATCGGGTTCAGTGGTCCAGCCAACAGCATCACAATTATGAAAAAGAACTGCTGGAAGTTGAAGCCCTGATTAGCAAAATGCGTATGGAAGCCCAGGTGCGCGCTGCGATTTCAGATGCAGCAATTCAGGCACAGCAGGCAGCGATCGCTCAGGTACAGGCAAAGATTGAAAGCCAGGTTGCCGCAATCCACCAAACAGAAGAACGCATTGCCACAGGGCACACGCTACTCGATCAGCTTCAGCAAACCGCATCTGCCCAGCAGGAACGCATCGCCCGGTTTGAATATCTGTTTCAGGAAGGCGCACTGGCGAGAGAACAACTTTTTCAGGCGCAAGAACAGTTTGGCGATCGCCAGCGAACAATTACTCAGCAGAATGGCGAAATTCAGCAGGCAACGGTTGAGACACAGCGTCTTCGTGCTGATCTACAGCAGGTGATTGCAGAATCCGATCGCCTTCGTGCAGAGCTTGTTCGCAAATATGCCGAAGGACAGGAAGCACAAATTCAGGCACAGCAGACCATTCAGCAATTGATGGTGCAGAGAACGCAGATTCAAGCCAAAATTCAGCAGAGCCAGGAACAGATTGCGGAAGCCAAAGCACAGCTCAAGCAGTTAACGCTTCGCGCTCCGGTGAATGGAATCATTTCGTCTCTCAACATTCGCAAGAGCGGTGAAGTGGTGCAACCAGGACAAACGATCGCTGAAATCGCACCGCAAGGCGCACCCTTAATTTTGGTCGCTGTGCTGCCTGCACGGGAAGCTGGGTTTGTGAAAGTGGGCGATCGAGCGCAGATCAAGTTTGATGCTTACCCTTTCCAGGATTATGGCATTGTTGATGGCAAGGTTACTGCTATTTCACCAGATGCTAAAGTAGACGAACGAATCGGAGCTGTCTATCGCGTTGAAATTGCGCTTGACCAAACAGTAGTGACAAAAGAGAATGAAGCGATTCAATTGAAAGCAGGACAAACTGCAGCGGCTGAAATTATCATTCGGCGCAGGCGGATCGCAGAGGTATTGCTTGATCCAATTCGCAAACTGCAGGAAAGCAATCTTAGTCTTTAGAGTCGTTAGGTAGATGCAATTAAGTTTTAAGTCAGTAGGGTTATGGGTCGCTAGCTGTCGGTCATTTAAGCTGATCGTGGCTATTGAAAGACAAATAACGGCTGACAGATGACGAGTTTACATCATCGAGCAATATCGCGTTTCCCATACTGGTGCGGTACGGAGGTGCAGGGGGCAGTGCCCCCACACCCCACCTTCACCCGAAAGAGAACTGCTATACAAGATGATTCAAAGCATTTTTCAAGGAGTGTTCCCATGCATTTTTCTAGTACGATCGCCTCGTCTAAACGCAACAAAGTGATGACTCCGGAGCAGTTCAATCAAGTTGTTGTTGCAATTACTGAGGGACGATATTCCTGGGCTTGTGTCCTCATCTTACGATTTGCAGGATATAATCCTGTGCATTTCATTCCCTACAGAACCTACAGCCGACTCGTGAAGGAAAACGCTTCGCATCATGTCCAGCAGAGTAGTGTCAACAATACAATCGAGCGATCGCAAAATCATCAGGTTTCGATGATTGCTTCTGTTTCCTCCTCCCGATCTCTCGTTAAGGTTAATGATCTGTCTCATTTAGAAGCAATCGAAGCAACTGAGAGCAAACTTCAAGGCAGCTATTTTCCGTCCTGGCTCACAAGCCTGATCGAAGAACCTCGTTCAGTCGACTTAGCTGAGCAGGGTTTACAGAAAATCCCCTCACAAAGCCATTGGAACTGGTGTTAGAAAATCGCTTTCTAGCCCTAAAATTTGCATCTACCTGCAAGGTGGGACGGCTGCATTTGCTGTTCCACTTTCCTGTGTTTATAATTTGTTTTTAATGCGTAACGCAGGGTGATTGAGGGCTTGAGGTCCGTTACGCTGCGCTAACATCACCCTACATCCATGTCGCTTCATAGGAAGTTGGTATACAGCCTTTTCCAGGCTAATGAAGTACAAGAAATGGGGTGCAGGGGCTGTGCCCCTGGGGAGCATGTCACCTTTGTCGCCCTCACCCGAAATCCCTCTCCCACTTATCACCATTTTTGGGGGAGAGGGACTTCAATCCGGCTCCCCTTCTCCCGCTCTGGGAGAAGGGGTTGGGGGATGAGGGCAGATTTGCAGAAGTGACATGCTCCCGTGCCCCTGCGTGAGGGCGAAGCCCCCACACCCCCCGTACCTTACCAGAGTGGAAAAAGCTATACATCCTACGGTTAATTAAGTCCATTTATTTAGGACTTAGATTTTTAGACGATCGAACTCAGTTTTTATCATTTCAGAAACTCAGCCAAAATGACCACATATTGCGTAAGAAATGCCCTATTAATTAATCTCAAAAGATACAGTATACATATCAGCTCAAAGAGAGCTTACAAGCAAAAAACAAGAAGGAGGAACATATGGTTATCTCTGATATGAGCTATTTAGAAGTTGAAGTTGCAGTGAAGGATATAGAAGGTGGATTTGATTTTTCCGCTAACTTCACAGGCTATGAAAATGTGGTGCATGCAATTCAAACAGCATCCAACTCAGGTCCGGGCGGCAGCTCTTCCACAACGTCTGCAGTGAAGTCAATTATTAAGACTTACGGCGGAGGCATTGTGTATCTCGGCTAAGCAAGCAATTAGAAACAACGGGCAACGTTCAAAGAACTCAACGCTTTTTTCAACTAACCAATTCATCAATATTAAGGAGAAAAAGATGATTATCTCTGACATGAGCTATCTAGAAATCGAAGTCGAAGCCAGCGCACTTGAGGGTGGAGTTGATTTGGGACTGAACTGGACTCATTTCCTGCAGAAGCAGTCTGTTTTACAAACTGCCTCAATGTCCTCTCCTGCTGGCAGCGTGGCAACCACAAGCGGAGGAACTTTGAAGATCGATACGAGCGGTCTTGCACTCATCGGACTCAATCTTCCGTAGCTGAAATCGAGCAGGTGTCAAAATTAGGAAAAAGAAAAATCTGATTCAACTGATTCTGGCATCTGCTCTTGAAGGATAGCGTAGTGGCGATTATTAATTGAATACACTCCAATGGGGCATTTTACAGGGGCATCTCCATTTTCTAAAAATCTTGAATACCGGGTTCAATCGAAGGAGAAAACAAATGATAATTTCTGACATTGAGCATGTAGAAGAATTTAGTCTATTGCCTGATCTAGATATTTCAGGAGGTAATGGAAGTGCCGCTGGTTTGTCATCTCTTTTTAATCTAATCTCAACAATTTATCCAGCAGCATCGACTAGTATTCTCAATCTTGGTAATTCGGGCAATAACACAGCCATCTCGATCAATTTTGCAATGCCAATCATGATGGTATTTAATGGCTATGGCGGCGGTGGTGGTGGGGGAGCATCTAATTCGGGGTGCTATTGCAGACCTTCTAGAAGAAATTACTTTATGGGTGCTTGACAGCAAAATTAAGCGAGAGACACCATTCTTTTTTGTTAATGTCACGTTAATTAGTCACGTTAACCAGTCAGCCTAGATGACATTACAACTCAAAATGTTGCTCTAATAGGTAAATACTTCAATTTTGAGTAATAGCTATTCTATCAGTAGCTATTACTACTTTTTGTCTAAGTAAATATTAAAGCTAAAAGGATGTTTGAAAAGTAGCAAAGATCTTAAGTCCTATTTAGTTATCAAAATAATGAGAGGAGCCTGAAATGATTCAATTTAAGGGCACTAGTATTGAGGAAAATGAGATCTTGACTCAGCTCAAGAAAAATCGAAAATTAAGACAGCTATTTAATGATGTTTTACATCAAAGAATTATTAATCAAGTTGCTGAAGGAAAAGAAATTACGGTAACAGAAGAGGAAATCCAGGCAGAAGCCGATCGCATTCGATATGAAAATCGTCTGTTTCGGGCAAGCGACACTTTTGCCTGGTTAGCTGAACAGCTGATCACGGCTGAAGATTGGGAAGCTGGAATCCACGATCGAATTCTTTTTACAAAACTGGCACAATCTTTATTTGACCAGGAGGTTAGAAAATATTTTACTGAGCATCGGCTTGATTTTGATCAGGTAGTGCTTTATCGACTTGTTGTTCCCTATGAGAAATTGGCGCAGGAGATCTGCTATCAAATTCAGGAAAATGAAATTAGCTTTTACGAAGCAGCTCATATTTATGATGTTGATTTAACTCGTCGCTATCACTGTGGCTATGAAGGAAAAATCTACCGATGGAGCCTCAGTGCAAATCTTTCTGCGATCGTCTTCAATACTCCGCCAGGTCAGGTCATTGGCCCCTTAACAGTTGAGCAAGCAAGCCATCTACTGCTGGTTGAAGAATTTATCTCAGCAGAGCTAAATCTGGAACTGCACGAGGAAATTTTGCAGCGATTAATGAGTGAATGGCTATCGACCGAGCTGAGTTATATGCTAAACAATTAGGCTCACGAATTTTATTCTGAAGCAGGTAATTCTTGCTAGAGATTTGTGTTAGAAATTCGCGCTTGACGTGCATACTAAGGCAGCTTGTGATCGCATCAAAACTGCTGGAATGCCGCCAGGAATGTTAAGTACAAGCTTTGCCGACAGACCTGGTTTCTTGTTGTGATATCCAGAAGCCGCTCCTCTGGAGGTTGTTGCTGCTCGATTGCCCCCGCTATACTGCAAGGTCTGAGGATCTTTCAATTTCTGCTGAATCGAATGAATATTCTTGAGGCGCACCACCTGCGGAAAGCCTATCCAGACCGTAAAAAGCCCATCGTCGCAGTGCAGGATGTGTCTCTGTCGATCGCCTCGCGGGAAGTGCTGGCGTTTCTGGGTCCAAACGGGGCAGGCAAGACAACGACGATTAAGATGATTGCGGGGCTGATTTTGCCTGATGCTGGGTCGGTGCGTATAGCCGGACGTGACCCTCACCGCGACCCCTGGGCACTGCGATCGATCGGGGCAGTGCTGGAAGGCAATCGCAATGTCTATTGGCGACTCACGCCTCAAGAGAATCTGGAATATTTTGGCGTGTTGCGCGGCTTGAGCCGGAAAGTTGCCCGACGGCGCGGCAAAGAACTGCTGGAGCGATTTGATCTGGTAGAAAAACGGCGGGCACTGGTGCAAACGTTATCGCGGGGGATGCAGCAAAAGCTGGCGATCGCCGTTGCCCTGATTCACGACCCGCAGTTGCTCTTGCTCGATGAGCCAACCCTTGGATTGGACGTAGAAGCGACCCAGGCAGTTAAGCAGCTTGTCCGCGAAATTGCTCAGGAAGGACGGGCGATTTTGCTGACCACTCACCAGCTCGACATTGCCGAAGAACTCTCCGATCGCGTTGCCATTATTAACCGGGGCGAAATTGTGGTCGAAGAGCCGACCAATGAGCTGATTCGGCAGTTTTCCGGCACGGCATACACGATCGAGCTAGCCGAAAACCTAACCTCGACTCAAACCAGCAAAATAGAAGCGTTAGGCGGCACAGTGGACGATCGCTTTGTCTACCTGCGTGATTCTCAGTTGCTCTATCCCATGCTGGACATCCTCAAACCTGCGGCAATCGTGCGGCTAGAGCGAGATGAAGCAAACCTGACTGATATTTTCCTGAAGTTTTTACGACAGGGCAGCATCGCTAAGTAAACGTCAGACAGTAAGCGCAAGATATTTCTTGAGCAGCGTTAAAGGCAGGTTCATTGTGGAGCCGAACAAAACAGCAGATCGATACGATCGCCTTGCCCAGTGGTGGCAGACCCAACATCAAAACTCTTCCTACGGTGTTGCGCAATTAGAGCGAGCGATTCAATTTACTCGTGATAAACGCTGGGCGATCGATATTGGCTGTGGCAGCAGCGGTCGCTTTATCAGCACCCTGATTAATCACGGGTTTCAGGTTGAAGGACTGGATATTTCCAGCGACATGATCAGCCTCGCCAAACGTCTGCATCCGCACATTGCGTTCTACACTGCAGACATCTGCAACTGGACTCCACTGAAACAATACAGCTTGATTGCAGCCTGGGACAGCACTTTTCATTTACCGCTTGAGATGCAGGAACCCGTGACGAAAAAGCTATGCAGTGCGCTTGAGCCGGGGGGAGTGCTCCTGTTTACTTGCGGCGGCGGACAAACTAGCGGCGAGATTTCGGGAGCGTTTCAAGGTCAGGATTTTGAGTACAGCACTTTGGGAGTAGATGCTTTTTTGCAAATTCTTGTGGAGCAAGGCTGCACGTGCCGCCATCTGGAATACGACCAGCATCCTGAAAATCACGTTTACATCGTCGCCCAAAACCCCTAAACGTGGGTTAAGGTTGCAACTCATAGTCGTTATGAGTATGATATAAGAAAAAGCAGTTGCATATTGTTCAGTTAACCTCATGCGCATCCAAGACATTCCCCTCCGCGAAATTCGTCGTCCTCTCTTTCGTCAAAACGATCATGAAAAAGTAAAAGCTTTGATGGAGTCGATCGCCGAAATCGGTTTACAGGAGCCGATCGATGTCCTGGAAGTCGAAGGGCAATACTATGGGTTTTCTGGCTGTCACCGCTACGAAGCCTGTACCCGCCTCGGACATGAAACGATTCGCTGTCGTGTCCGTCGCGCTCCTAAATCCGTGCTCAAGGCACACCTGGCTTAAGAGATATCTGCTGGCTCTATTTCGCTGAATTTCAAGAATGGGCTTATGGGTGAACTTTGGGTTCGCCCTTTTTCTCTTTATAGCTTTTTTCACTCTGGTAAGGTGCGGGGGTGCGGGGAACCTCTCCACGCAGGGGCGCAGCCCCTGCACCCCAATTTTTGGACTTCATCAGCCTGAAAAAGGCTGTAAAGAGCAAGAGCTTAAAAAATTAAAGAACAAGTGCATAAACAAAGAAGAGCAGGAGTCTCCTGCCCTCATTCTTAAAAGTTGCTTTGATAATTGCTGTTGGAAAGCGAAATTAAACCTTTGGATCTTCTGCATCCACTTCGGGCACAACGTCAGGACGCTGCTTGTCTTCCCAGCCCGGCGGACGCTTCGAGTTATACCAGGCGATCGAGCCGATCGTGACAGCGGCAATAAAGCCAACAATATAAACAGCCGTAAACGCGAACGGGAAATGAGGTCCATTATCTACTGCAGCTTGAAGTAGCACAGTCATTTTTCGCTCCTCGATATTTGAAACATTAGTCCTTACTATAGAGCCAAGACAGATCCGATTCCTCCCCCCTACTCAGGATTTGATCTGGAAATAGAAAAGTAGGGATCTGTCTCATACCCTATCTCTTTAGGGGCTGGCGGGAGGCTCAGGCTCCACGGGAACAGGTTCCGTCGGCACAACGACAGGCGGTGGTGCTTCGATTGGAGGGAGAGCAGGTTCCGGGGCAGGAGGCGGAGCGGTGTCGATCGGAGCGAGTTCCGGGGCAGCCGCTTCAACAGGCGGTGGCTCGCTTGGAGCCGGGGGTTCAGGTTCAGGGGCAGGTTCGCTATAGGCAGGTTCGCTGTAGGCAGGCTCAGAATAGCTGGGTTCGCTATACGATTCACCTTGCCAGGAGCTTCCGCCCGAATCACTCCAGGATCTGCCGCTCGATCCCTCGCTGTCGTCCCGTTCACCACCTGATGCGTTTCTGGCAACCACTCGACGCGGAGTGACAGGCTTGGCTTTCACCGTGCCCTCCCGTCCTTCTAGCTGAGGCACTGCCGGGAAATCTTCCGGCTTGATCTCATCGGTTAGCTGCGACATGAAGTTATACCAGGTGAGTGCCGCCGTGCTGCTGGCACCATAGGTAGGGCTGCTGTCGTCATTGCCCATCCAAACTCCCGTGACAAGCTGGGGAAGGTATCCGACAAACCAGAGGTCGCGCCGCTTTTCAGAGGTTCCAGTCTTTCCAGCAACCGCTCGATCGCCCAACGCTGCGTTTCCACCTGTGCCGCTATTCACCGCGCCTTCCAGCATCCAGGTCACAATGGCGGCGCTATCTTCGTCGATTGCCCGTTCAGGCTTAAATTCTGCTTCGTAGATGAGCTTGCCAAATCGGTTAAACACGCGGGTAATGCCGTGTGCCTCGACGTGGTTGCCTTTGTTTGCCAGCGTTCCATAGGCGCTTGTGAGTTCCAGCAGGTTGACTTCGGAACTGCCCAGCGCCAGAGAATAGGCAGGCAGCAAGTTTGACTGAATGCCCATCTTCTTTGCCATTTCGACCACAGGATCGAACCCGACATCGACCAGGACTTTAACAGCAACAATGTTGAGCGAAGAAATCAGAGCATCACGCATCGAAACCCAGCCCCGATATCGCTTGTTGTAGTTGCGCGGCTCGTAGCCGTCCACAACGTACTTGCCGTCCATATAGGACTTATAGGGCGAAAATCCTGCGGCGATCGCCGTGGAATACACAAAAGTTTTAAAGGTCGAACCGGGCTGTCGCTGTGCCTGAGTGGCGCGGTTAAACTGGCTCTTGCTGAAGTCGTTGCCGCCCACCATTGCTTTGATTTGACCGTTACGCGGGTCAACCGAAACCAGTGCTGCCTGCTCAAAGCCGTCGGGTGGACCGTAGTTTTCGATTGCCCGATTCACTGTGGCTTGCGCTTGCTCTTGCCATTTCAGATTCAGCGTTGTTTCAACAGTCAAACCGCCTGCTTCTAGCTCCTCTTTAGAGATCAGGTTGGGCAACTGCTGCTGAACATAGGACGTAAAGTAGGGAGCCGGACTGTTGACATACTTCGGGCTACTCGGTTTAACGGCGATCGGGGCTGCCATTGCTTGACTGCGTTCAGCATCAGTAATAAACCCTGCATCGACCATACGCTGAAGCACAATATCGCGCCGCTGTTGTGCAATATCGGGATTCACAAGCGGAGAGTAGACGCTGGGAGCCGGAGCCATGCCCGCGATCATTGCCATCTCACCCAGGCTCAGCTTTTCCACAGGCTTACTGAAATAAATCCAGGCGGCATCCGCCACGCCATACGCTCCCGAACCCAGATACACCAGATTCAGGTAGCGTTCTAAAATCTGGTCTTTCTGGAGTTCGTCCTCCATTTTTTGAGCTAGCATCGCTTCACGCAGTTTTCGTCCCACACTGCGCTCCTGACCCAGGAACACAATCCGGGCGAGCTGCTGCGTAATTGTACTGCCGCCTTCAACCACTTCGCCTGCAGTCAGGTTTGCATAGGCAGCACGAGCGATCGCCTGATAATCTAAACCGTCATGCTGATAAAAGTCCCGGTCTTCAGCAGCGATAAATGCCTGCTTGAGGTGATTCGGCATTTCGTTCAGCGTTACTTTATCCCGCGTTGCAGGCCCAATCTGCTGTAACACTGTGCCATCTGAGGCTTTGAGCGTCAGCGTTCCATTTCTAACGTAGGTTAATGCTTCTGCGGTGTTGGGCAACTGTCGCTGAATACTGATCATCGTCTCGCGTGCAGCCAACCCCGTCCCTGCCAGCCCCAAGCCCAGACTGACCACGCCCCAAGCCCACCACTGCTGATAAAGCGGACGAGGACGACGCGATCGTCTTTTCGGTTCAGAAGGGGTTTCATCGTCTTCATCAGACAGGCGATCGGGCAAATCTGTTGGCTTGCCCCGTTCCGTCAGAGTCTTAAGGGATACCAGAGGAACGAGCCGCTGCTGTCTTGATGGGGTCGTCCCTGATTTTGGCTGCCGATTCGACAGTGATTTGAGTTTAGTAAAAAAGTCTGTCACGTTGATTCCTCAGTTCCTCACAACCCGTTGCAAGCCGCAGACAATGGGTGCTAACTCTGAACGCTACAGATCGCCACACCGATAGGGACTTGGCTTGCAACTCCGCAGCGAGGTTTTAGCAACCTCACCTCTACCCCGCTGCATCAAGGCTCAGCAACACCAACCAGGAGTCTGACAGAAAACCTGAAAATCTGTCTGACAGGAGAATTTGGACGCATATCACAAGACTAACTGTCTTCATTTCGCTTCATCCAAACTTAATCTGTTTCCGGACAAAGCGCAACCGAGCGGCGACCCCTCAGATGTTTCGATTACACCCCTGCATGACCCAGTGCCAGGGCGGTAACCAACATTCCCAGCACCAGAAATGGCTGTGCGCTCGCCTGATATTTCACATCATTCTTGAGCGGGTCGCGGAGGAAATACATATCCTGGAAGGTGATTTGCGGAATGATCAGCAAAATGAGCAGCACCGCGTACAGGTTTTGCTGGATCGACATGAGATACGCCGCAACGCCTGACTGAAACACATCTATCATCAAGACGCAAATCCAGGCAGCCGTTGTAATGCCAAACATTACGGGCAGCGATTTCAAGCCAAGCTGACGATCGCCCTCCACACTCTTAAAGTCGTTAACGACTGCAATTCCCAGCCCTGACAAACTGTAGAACAGCGTCAGCAGCACGATCGTCCAGTTCAGATCTCCAAACAAAGCATGACCCGTCCACCACGGCAGCGCAATGTAGCTTGCGCCCAGCGCATAGTTTCCCAGCCAGCCGTTTTGCTTTAGCTTTAGAGGCGGCGCGGAATAGATATATGCCAGAAACGATCCGCCGATCGCCAGAGCCGTAATCGTGGGAAAACTATGACCTGCCCAGCGATCGAGCAAATAAGCAATGCCAATGCCGCTCAGCAGCAGCACCAGAATTTGCGTCACGACCTGGGGAATCGAAATCGCGCCAGAAGGAATGGGGCGATAGGGTTCGTTGATAGCGTCGATTTCGCGATCGTAAAAGTCGTTTAGCGTCTGGGTATACCCTGTCAACAGCGGACCAGAGAGCAGCATTGCAGCGGCGGAAATCAGAAAGTTTTCCAGTGTCCAGGTGTAGTGACCCGAAGAAGCAGCTCCGCACACCACGCCCCAAATCAAGGGAATCCAGGTAATCGGCTTCATGAGCTGGAGCCGGATTTTCCAGATCGAGGTTTCTCCAGGCTGCGCACCTTTCATGCCAAGAAGCTGACGAGCTTTGGCACTGCGATTGGCTGGATTGTTGGCATTTGAGGATGGCATTTCGGGAGGAGAAGTGGGTGATTCGGTCATAGCGGTTTCATTCAATCACTGCGTCTGGTTATTTCGTCAGAGAGGAGCCAGCCTTCTAACCTACCTTACTATTGTGCCGCCTGAAATGACCTTTCCAGGTTAGGGGCTGGGAGAAGGAGCCGGAACAGCAGGAACAGGACTGGGAGAAACGGTTGGGCTGGGAGCAGTCTCAGCCGGAGGAGTGGGTGTCCCTAAAATACTGATGTCGCCAGTGTCAAACACGCCTGCAATACAGGCGATCATCAGCGTCGCCAGCGTACCGACAAATAGTGCTTTCCAGCCAAGCTCAGCAATTTCTTTGCGGCGAGAGGGAGCAAGCGCAGTCGTGCCGCCCACAAAAATGCCGACCGAGGGAATGTGAGCAAATCCTGACAGGGCATAGCTGACAATCAGCAGCGCGCGATTGTCCAGCTCTCCAGCCTGCACAGCCGCAGCGAGTGCCTGATAGGGCGGAATTGCCGTTTCAAACAGCCGCCGCCCAATGATGACCGAAGACTGCCAAAGCTCATTCCAGTCCAGCGAAACGCCTGTCAGCACGGTCAGCGGCAGAAACAGCGCGCCCAGCATGTTTTGCAGCGTGATCACCTGAAACACTGCACCGATCGGATCAGGCAAATTGCTCAGGAAGCCGAAGAACTGGTTAATCAGCGACACCAATCCCAGAATCACAATCAGCACCGCAGCGATCGCCACCGCCATTTTCACGCCATCTAATGCCCCGACGATCGCAGCATCCATTGGGCTGGTTCGCTCCAGGGGTTCACCGCCGACAGTTGCTGACTGATCTTCATCGGTTCCCTGCAGGTTTGCCATTGCCCGTTCATCCGGAATGCCTTCTGCTGTCAGGGGCAGCTCCGTTTCGGGAATCAAAATTTTGGACAGCACAAAGCAAGCCGGAATTGCCATGACTGAGGCAGACACCAGGTGCCCCAGGATGTTGGGAAACACAGGACGCAGGAAGCTGACATAGATTGCCAGCGTTGAAGATGCCGCCGTGCCAAAGCAGCAGGCAAGAATAGCGCACAGTTCGCTGCGGGTCATTTTGGTAATAAAGGGACGCACGACGATCGCCGCCTCAATGCCGACAAAAATATTGGCTGCCCCGCTCAGAGCCTCTGCCCCGCTCAGCCGCATGGTGCTGTAGAAAATCTTGGCAAACAGGTTAGTAATCACCTGAATCACGCCTAAGCTGTATAGCAATGCCATCAGTCCAGAAAAAAAGACCACCGTGGGCAGGGCGCGAAAGGCGAAAATATAGCCCAGGTTTACTTCCGGAGGCTGGTCTGGCAGCGGCACGATATTACGCCCAAAAATGAACCTCGCGCCAAAATCTGCTGCAATGAACAAGCTATCGAGAACTTGACTAAACCCGTTCAAAATATCGCGGGTTCCGGGAAGCGCAAAGACCAGTGCGCCCAAAACGAGCTGTAGCAAGATACCCATCATCACCACACGCCAGGGAAAATACCTGGGGCTGCGATTTTCGGAACAGATCCAGGCAATTCCACAGAGGATAAAAATCCCGATAAAGGAAAGGATATTGAGGTAGCTCATAGCATGCTGGAAAGATAAGGAGATAAGGCGTGCAGCTTCAGGACTAAATTTAGTCCTAAAATATCCGCTTTAAGCCTACCCCTTAAAACTTCGATAAATTCAGCCTTGGCTTTTTCTGTCGCGGATTCTTTTTCAACTGAACTTTGGACTGAGCGATTTGATTCGCTGCTGCATTCACTCTGGCGTTCTCTCCCATCTCTACCCATCTCTCCCATCTCCTGTTCAAAGTAGTAGGATAGGGACAGCTCACTACATCTGCACGGCATGGATGCTTTCGCTCCGACTCCGCCTGATTGGACTTCTTCTGCCATTCACGCAACCGAATTTTGCTGTCCTTCCTGTCGATCGACGGTTCAAGATGCTCAAAAGGTTTGGATCAACCGTCGATCGCCTGTTTTTACAGAAGACCATCGCCGCAAATGGCAGGAGTTTTATCAGTGTCAGTGCGGGGCTGCCTGGTGGGCTTGGAGCAGCGATCGCCCTCCCACCCAGCTCAAAAAGCCTGATCCCGTCGAACCCTGGGACAATCTCAATTGGTTTGAGTAGCCAGGATGGGCTTGACTAGTCAGGCTGGATTGCATCAAGGCTGCTTTCTGTTTTTATTTTTCGCCTCGTATTTTTCGCCTCAATTGTTTCTTGCACTTGTCTTTTTGCACCCGCTAAATCGAGTGAATCAAACCGATCGCGATACCATTCGTTCCATCATCGAACGCCAGCTTCAAGCCTTTCAGCAGGATGATGCGGCAGGAGCATTTGCTTTTGCCAGTCCTGGGATTCAGGCGCAGTGTGGGACTGCCGAAAACTTTATGCAGATGGTGCGGCTCAGCTATGCGCCAGTCTATCGTCCGCGATCGGTCATTTTTGAGGACATCACGACCATTGAAGGAATGCCTGCCCAAAAAGTAATGCTGATGAGCGACCAGGGCGAACTCGTAATGGCGCTCTATCTGATGCAGCAGCAGCCCGACGGTGTCTGGCGAATCCACGGATGTTTGCTAATTCCGATCGAAGGGCAGACAACGAACGAGCAGGAAGGAACGTAAGTCGGCAGCAGCAGCCCGACTTCAGCAACCAGTTCATAAAATCTTTGGACAAGCCTCAGCGAACTTCCTGAGGTGACTTTGATCTGCCTGCGGCTACAACGAAAGTGAGATCGGGCAGTGAGATCAGGCAAGACCAGAGCAAGGGCAGAAGACAGAAAAATTATTCAGTTGACCCACCTGCGCAACCCCTCACCGACCCTCTCACAAAATAGGGTGACACTACCGATCGCACATTGGCGAGTTTGTAGATGTCAAGTAGGTACAAATCATGTTCGGAACAGAATTTCTGCACCATTCTCAGGCAGGTGACTCAATCACTCGCCTGGTTGCTGAGTCGCCCTTTTCCTTCAGCCGCTCTTTTCTTAATCAAAAAGCTCAGCCGAGCCAGTTGCTTTCACCGCTTTCAGCAGGACGACCGATCCTCGGCGATCGCTTGAACAATTCACTCGTTGGCACAGCCGCAGCCGATCGCATTCGAGGAAGGGGCGGTAACGATCGCATTCGTGGGTTGGGCGGCGCAGACTGGCTCTCTGGCGACGCAGGCAACGATCGCTTGTTCGGCGGTGCTGGGGACGATCGGCTACTGGGCGGCAGTGGTAATAATCAGCTTCGGGGCGAGGCGGGTAACGATCGGCTTATCGGCGGCAAAGGCGACGATCGGCTGATTGGTGGCTCCGGTGCAGACGTGCTGATTGGCAATGGCGGCGTCGATCTGCTCACAGGTGGGTCAGGGAGCGATCGATTTGTCCTGCGATCGGGCAGTGCTCAACTCACCCAAACGAGTACCATTACCGACTTTGCGCTGGGCGAAGATAGCCTGGAGTTTCATCAGGCTCCGCCGGAGCAGATCCGTGTGATTGCGGGGACGGGACAATTGAGCGGAAGTGCGATCGTTCAAAACACAGTAACAGGGGAATATCTGGCGATCTTGAGAGGAGTACGCGCTGACGGGTTGACGATTGCAATGCTGCAAAACCTGCCGCCCCTTTCTCCGACCTCCCTACCACCCATCGATTTCCCTGCTCCCCCTGCTC
>Ga0224722_1000550_pt1 | contig 21791 bp, 18 predicted proteins | sample Balambano_FR1_Me_FD_161646 | JGI IMG/M metagenome (GOLD analysis project Ga0224722, IMG submission 161646) | Freshwater sediment microbial communities from Lake Towuti, South Sulawesi, Indonesia - Balambano_FR1_MetaG | ecosystem: Environmental > Aquatic > Freshwater > Lake > Sediment | place... | reverse complement strand
GAATTATATGAGCAAGAGGAAGCACTTAACTTTAGTAAAACCAAATTCTTTTCGATTATTTCGCATGACTTACGTGCGCCATTTCATGGCTTATTAGGCTTCTCTGAGATATTGGCAAAAGAACGTGATACGTTAGATGAGTCTAGTATTCAAAATATTGCAGACTATCTTTACGATACATCGCAGTCGACCTATAACCTATTGGAAAGTCTACTAAATTGGGCAATGGCAGAGGGTGGGCGTTTTGTCTATCATCCGATTAATTTTAAGTTACGACAAATTACCAATATCGTGACCGATATTCTAAAAACATTGGCAATCAAGAAAAATATCCAACTGATTAATGAAGTGGATGAAAACTTAAAAGTTTATGCCGATATCAATATGATGACTTCGGTCATTCAAAATTTAGTCTCGAATGCGCTGAAATTTACTGATGTTGATGGCTCTGGGAAAGTCTATATCCAAGCACAAAACAAAGGGACTTATATTGAGGTTTATGTTAAAGATACGGGTCTGGGCATGACCCAAGAGCAAATCAAAGATTTGTTCCAACCTCGCGTTAAAATGAGCTTTAAAGGCACTGCTGGAGAAAAGGGTGCTGGTTTAGGGTTGAGCTTATGTAAGCGGTTTGTGGAAATGAATCTTGGTGAAATTAATGTGACCTCACATGAGGGTGAGGGGACTGTTTTTACCGTACTTCTGCCGATTGAGCGTGAGCATGCTGATTTATGTACCGAACAGCATAAAAGTAAAGCGAAATTAGTCTAAAGAAATTTTAAAGATAAGCTTGTAACTGATATAACTAATCTAGATGACATCAGTCGAGCCTTTTTATGAATGCGGAACAGCTACAAAAAACCTTAATTGCAAGTCAATATGCTGAACAAGTCTTAAATTTATATCAAATACAATTAGAACAAGATTATGGTGAAGATCAATTTCTTCAATCTCTTTCTACAGAAAATATTCATCAAAAAGTTCAGGATGTACTTGCCAACCTAACAGATGAACAGGCTTGGATGAAAGCATTACGTGCTTTGCGTGCCAAGTTGATGTTTCGTTGGATTTGGCAAGATGCCAATCAACTCACCAATGTGGTGACATTAACACGCGAACTTTCTGACTTTGCCGATGCGAGTATTTGTGCTGCAAAGGCTTTTGCATTACCACCGCTATTAGCCAAACATGGCGAACCGATGGGTTATTCAGGTCAGCTTCAAGATTTGATCGTGATTGGTATGGGAAAACTGGGGGCGCAGGAACTCAATCTTTCCAGTGACATTGATCTAATTTTTGCCTTTGATGAGCAAGGTGAAACCAATGGTCGTAAATGTATCGATGTACAGCAGTTCTGCATTCTATGGGGGCAGAAGCTAATTTACCTCCTTGACCATATTACTGCGGATGGTTTTGTATTTCGTGTGGATATGCGTCTACGTCCGTGGGGAGATGGTTCAGCCTTAGCGATTAGCCATAGTGGTTTAGAAAAATATCTAAGTCAGCATGGTCGTGAATGGGAACGTTATGCTTGGATCAAAGCTCGTGTGATTACAGGTGATCAAGCAGGCGCAGATTTATTGGATATGTCACGTCCTTTCGTATTCCGCCGTTATGTGGATTATTCTGCCTTTGCTGCGATGCGTGAAATGAAAGCGATGATTGAGCGCGAAGTCATGCGCCGTAATATTGAAGATGATATTAAACTTGGTGCAGGTGGTATCCGTGAAATTGAGTTTATTGTTCAAGTTTTTCAGTTGATTTACGGTGGTTCAAAACGTGAATTACAAGATCGTCAATGTTTGGTGAGTCTGCATCACTTAGGAAATGCTGAATTACTTGATCAACAGGCTGTGATTGATCTTGAAGATGCTTACTTATTTTTAAGACGTGTCGAGCATGCGATACAAGCACTCAACGATCAGCAAACGCAGTCTCTCCCAATCGAAGCTGAATTAAGACAACGTATGTTGGATACGTTGGGCTTTAGCGATTGGTCATCGTTCTTAGAGCGACTTAATCAAAAGCGTGAAAAAGTTAAAGTTCAATTCAAGCAACTCATTCAAGAAAAAGAATTCTCAGCACCGATTGATGATTTTGTTGAGCTTGAGCAGCGATTAAATGCAATTCTAGATGAGCATGCTAAGAATCTGATCCAAAATTTCTGGCATGGGCAAGCTTTACGTAAAATACCAGCCAGTGCTTTAGAGCGCTTAAAGAAATTCTGGCCACATTTGATTGAAGCAACCTTGCAGTCTGATCAACCACAAGTTGCTTTGTTGCGTTTGATGCCTTTGGTTGAATCTGTACTCCGCCGTACCGTATATTTGGTCATGCTCATGGAAAGTCGTGGTGCTTTGCAACGATTGGTCAAAATGGCGACGGTCAGCCCGTGGATTTGTGAAGAGCTGGCGCAATACCCAGTTCTATTAGATGAATTCCTTTCTATGGATTTTGGTTTGCCGCAGCGTAAAGATCTAGAAGATTCACTACGTCAACAATTATTACGTATCGAAATTGATCAAGTTGAAGATCAAATGCGGGTCTTACGTCTATTTAAAAAGAGCAATGTTTTAACTGTTGCTGCAAGCGATGTCTTGGCAGAAAGTCCATTAATGAAAGTGTCCGATGCACTGACTGATATTGCTGAAGTTAGCGTCCAAGCGACCCTTAATTTAGCTTATGAAGCGGTTGCTGAGCGACATGGCTATCCTTTGGGGAATAATGGTCAGCGCTGTAGTTTAGACAACAAAGGCTTTGCCGTGATTGGATATGGTAAGCTTGGTGGAATTGAATTGGGTTATGGTTCAGACCTAGATCTGGTTTTTATCCATGCTTTTGAAGAACATAGTGAAACTGATGGTCGTAAGGATATTAGTGGGGCTGAGTTTGCAATTCGTGTGGCACAAAAGTTTATGTCTTTGATGACTACACAAACTTTGGATGGGCGTGTTTATGAAATTGACACCCGATTACGTCCATCGGGTGAAGCGGGAATGTTAGTCACTAGTTTAAAAGCCTATGCGCAATATCAACAAAAGAGTGCTTGGCTTTGGGAGCATCAAGCTTTAGTACGCGCCCGTTCGATTGCAGGTGATGCAAACCTATGTCAGCAGTTTGAGCAGATTCGTTGTCAAATTTTGACTCAAAAGCGAGATGAAAATGTTGTACGTGAAGAAGTATTAAAAATGCGTCAAAAAATGAAAGACCATTTAGGATCGTCTTCTGAGCAAAAAAAACATGGCATTTTTCATTTAAAACAGGATGCAGGTGGTATCGTTGACATCGAATTTATGGCACAGTATGCAGTGCTTGCATGGGGCGAGACGAATCCAGATCTTGCCCATTATTCTGATAACGTAAGAATTCTTGAAGATGCTGCTCGAGCAGGCTGCTTATCCAGTGAAGATGCCACAGCACTCATCCATGCTTATCTCCGTGAACGAGCTGAGAGCCACCGTTTAGCGCTTGCAAATCAATCTATGCAAGTTAATGCTGCGGATTGGCACGATACCCGAGAGATCGTTTGCAAGTTATGGCAAAGGTTAATTGATCCAACTGCAATAGCATTGGAAAGTGAATGATTGTGTAAAAATTTGGAGTATGTGCCATGAATTTGGCTGATCGTGATGGTTTTATTTGGCAAGATGGAAAATTAGTTGATTGGCGTGATGCAAAAATTCACGTCTTAACACACACATTACATTACAGTATGGGTGTTTTTGAAGGCGTCCGTGCTTATGAAACCCCAAATGGTACAGCAATCTTCCGTTTGCAAGACCACACTAAACGCTTATTAAATTCAGCAAAAATTTATCAAATGAATGTACCATTTGATCAAGCGACTTTAGAGCAGGCACAAATTGATGTCGTGCGTGAAAATAAATTGGTTTCAGCTTATTTGCGTCCTCTCATTTGGATTGGCTCTGAGAAACTAGGAATTGCTGCAACAGATAATACCATCCATGCTGCTGTAGCGGCTTGGTCATGGGGCGCATATCTTGGCGAAGAAGCCATGGCACGTGGTATTCGTGTTAAAACTTCATCATTTACGCACCATCATCCAAACGTGACGATGTGTAAAGCAAAAGCATGTGGTAACTATACCGTATCGATTTTGGCACACCAAGAAGTTGCGCGTTCAGGTTATGACGAAGCAATGTTGCTTGATCCTCAAGGCTTTGTTTGTCAAGGTGCAGGCGAAAACGTATTCTTAATCAAAGATGGCGTTTTGCATACACCTGATTTAGCAGGCGGTGCATTAGAAGGGATTACTCGTCAAACCGTAATTACCATTGCCAAAGATCTTGGTTATGAAGTGATTGAGCGTCGTATCACGCGTGATGAATTCTACATTGCAGATGAAGCATTCTTTACGGGTACGGCTGCGGAAGTGACGCCAATTCGTGAATATGATGACCGTGAAATCGGTTGTGGTTCACGTGGCCCGATTACCACTGTTATTCAAAAAACCTTCTTTGATGCAGTACAAGGTCGTAACGATAAATATGCACATTGGTTGACTTACGTAAAATAAGATCAAACCAGATCAATTAAGCGAAGCTCAGGCTTCGCTTTTTTATTGCTGAGCTGTCAATAGATTGCAACTAAATCATCATCAATCTTTCATTGAACTTGATTACGGTGAACTTTAAGTGCAATTAAAAAAATAGAGAAGCAATGAAAATTACTGTCGTAGGTGCCGGTTATGTCGGCTTATCCAATGCTTTATTATTTTCAAAACAACATGATGTGATGGTCTTCGATATTGATAAAACACGCGTAAAGAACATTAATCAGCGCGTATCACCGATTAGCGATACCTGTATTCAAAGCTATTTGTCTGAATCTAATCTTGAAGCGACTTGTGATCAAGAGCAGGCGTATCAACATGCTAAATTGGTCATTATCGCAACACCTACCAACTACAACCCTGAAACAAATTACTTCGATACATCGAGTATTGAAACTGTTATTCATGATATTCAAAAAGTAAATCCTAAAGCGTTGATGCTGATCAAATCTACAGTTCCAGTCGGCTATACCAAGGAACTTTCTAAAAAACTTGCGTTAAAGAATCTTATTTTTTCTCCTGAATTTCTAAGAGAGGGGCAGGCTTTACAAGATAATTTATATCCGTCACGGATTATTGTGGGGGAAAAGTCAAAGAGAGCTGAGAAAATTGCCAAGCTTTATTTGAAAGCGACCATTAAAAAAGACGCGGTACTGTTATGTGTTGACTCAACAGAAGCAGAAGCAATTAAGCTGTTTTCAAATACTTATTTAGCGATGCGCGTTGCTTTTTTTAATGAGTTGGATACCTATTGTCTAAAAAATAAACTGAGTGCTTTAGATATAATTAAAGGGGTGGGATTAGATCAACGTATTGGTGATCACTATAACAATCCATCCTTTGGTTATGGAGGGTATTGTTTGCCGAAAGATACTAAGCAGCTTTTAGCTAACTATCATGAAACACCACAAGAGTTGATTTCGGCAATTATTCGTTCTAACCAGACTCGTAAGCAAGCGATTATTGAAGATATTCTGAGTCGAAATATTACTTGTGTTGGTATTTATCGACTGACTATGAAAGCCGATTCAGATAATTTTAGAGAATCTGCTGTACATGATGTGTTGAGCGGTTTGGCGGATGCGGGAATCCAAATCGTGATCTATGAACCAACTTTGAGTACGAAAGCGTACCTTGGTCATCCTTTGGTATCGAGTCTACAAAAATTTAAAGCAATCTCTGATTTGATTATTGTCAATCGTATGGTGCCGATGTTTAGTGATGTCATGGAAAAAATATATACACGAGATTTATTTGGGATAAATTAAAGCTATAATTGTTAAACAAAACTATAAACAATCCTCCTAGTTTGGTGAATTAATAATAATTTTTTTGATAACGCCTATGCTAAGATACCCCAATATTCAGTGCATATTGTTTTAAAACACTTGGTACGAAAATCGCAACGCGAAAAATAATATCTAAGGCATTAAGGTTATCAGATGGCAGACATTCAACAAGATTCAGCAACTCATGAAGACAATATTATTTTGTGCATGAAATGGGGAACGAAGTATGGTCCAGAATATGTTAATCGTCTGTATAACATGGTCAAACGCCATCTGACTTTACCCTTTAAAATGGTTTGTTTGACGGATCGTAGCGAGGGCATTGATCCAAATGTTCAGTGCTTTCCGATACCACCTTTAGATTTGCCTGCGGGTAGCCCAGAACGTGGTTGGAACAAACTTTCCACTTTTGAACCAGATTTATATGGTTTAAAAGGTAATGCTTTATTCTTAGACCTTGATGTTGTGATTGTGGATAATATTGACTGCTTTTTTCAAGAGAAAGGCGAGTTTTTAATTATTCATGATTGGAAGCGACCTTGGCGTATCACGGGCAATAGTTCTGTTTATCGGTTTAAATTAGGTAGTTTTCCTGAAATTTTACCGTATTTCCGTGAGCATTTTGATGAGATTCGTCAAAAATTCCGTAATGAGCAAGCCTATTTGTCATGGTTTGTCGATGCGCATGGTACTTTAAGTTATTGGAATGAAGATTGGTGTAAAAGCTATAAATACCATTGTTTACAGAAGATTCCATTGGCATATTTTAAGCCGCCTGTAAAACCGAAAGGTGCAAAAATTATTATTTTCCATGGGGAAATTAATCCACCTGATGCTGTAAATGGTGGCGGTGGTAAATGGTATCGTTATGTATTGCCTTCAGATTGGATTAAAGAGGCTTGGCAGTAATCCTATGTCGTCTGTATTAAATCAACAACCTCGACCATTCCGCTTAAGCGTCGTGATGATGGTAAAAAATGAGGCAAAAAATTTAGCAATATCATTACCAGCTTTAAAAGGCTGGATTGATGAGCTTATTGTTCTTGACTCTGGTAGTACTGATCAGGGGCAGCAGTTGGTTGAGTCTGCTGGTGGTCAATGGTTTGTAAATACAAATTGGCAAGGTTTTGGCAAGCAGAGACAATTGGCACAGAGCTATGCAACAGGTGACTGGATTTTAGCACTAGATGCAGATGAAGAAATCACTCCTCAGTTGAAGCAAAGCATTCTTGAGGTGATTGCACATACACCTGCCAATACAGTTTATGGTATTAAACGAATCGATTGTATTTTTGGTCATGAAATTGATAATTCATATTGGGCATTAAAAGCACATTGGCGCTTATACCCAAAGACGTTTCAATATAATGATAATTTAGTACATGAGTCAGTTGAACTGAATGGTGCCGTAACACAAACCTTGAAAGGAACAATGTTACACCATACCGCAGATACACCTCAGTTTTGGCTAGATAAACGCTTACAGTATGCAAAAGCATGGGCAGTTGATCGACATCAACGTGGCAAAAATGTTTCAATATTTTCTGTTATATTGCATGCAAAGTGGGCGTTTATTAAACAATACCTGATTGATGGTCGGTTTTTAAAAGGTCGATATGGTTTTATTTATTCATTGTTGTTTACGCAATACACGTTTAATAAATATGCCATTTTATACGATTTAGAAAACAACCAAGCGGAACAGGCATTTCAAGAATCAATTAATTTATATAAAAATTTAGTACCTATTAATAAATATAACAAGAAATCAACATTATCTTTGGTTATGATTTGTAAAAATGAATCTAAACATTTGTCTGCATGTTTAGAGACAGTTAAAGATATTGTTGATGAAATTATAATTTTAGACTCTGGAAGTACAGATCAAACACAACAAATTGCTGAAGAATATGGTGCAAAATGGTATGTCAACTTGGATTGGCAGGGTTTCGGTAAGCAAAGACAATTAGCTCAGACTTATGCGACTGGAGATTATGTTCTTGTCTTAGATGCGGATGAGCGTTTAGATCAGAACTTGCGTAGAAGTATTGTAGAAATATTGGAACAACCTGTTCAAACAGATAAAGTGTTTAGTTTTGCAAGAATAAACTATTTTTCTGGGATTCCTACACATTTAAGAGGGTGGTATCGGGACTGGGAAAATCGAATGTATGCTCGCAAAACTTTTAGTTATTCGGATTTAGAAGTGCATGAGTCTGTTAATACATTTTCCGCCAAAATTATCAAATTAAAAGGTTTACAATTACACTTTACAAGTGAAAGTCTATATCATTATCTTGTGAAGAGGATTCGTTACAGTGAAGACTGGGCTATTGAAAAATATAAATGTGGAAAGAAAATCAGTTTGTTGGGAATCTTGTTCCGCATCTGGTTCTCTTTTATACGTGAATATTTAATACGTGGTGCATTTCTTTATAGTGCCTATGGGTATATTTCTTCAATTGTTTTAATGTGGTATACCTTTAATAAATACTTAATTTTATGGTATAGCTCTAAGATAACGGATACAAATGATTCGGTTTAACCAAAAATTTTTCCTTTAAATTTTGCCCAGAATGTGGTCTTTGGTGGATTAGCGATACTGTCTTCTCCACCAATATGTTGACAAATATTTTCTTTTAAAAATAAATTATGCATATTTTTTTTGCGCAAATAACGTGACACATGTCGTTCCTTTTTAAATTGTGAGAATCCTCCTATATCTTTCCATAATTGTAAGGAGGTAATATGTGGATTAAAGGTATAACCATACCATTGTTCATGTAAATTCGTTAAGATTGCTGTTGCAATAGGTTGTGTTTCTTGAAACTGAATTTTCTCTTTTTCTTCGAGAGAGTGAGGAAAGTCATTTAATTTTCTTAAACAGAGAGCAGTGGCTTTTTCATCATTTTCTAAAAGCTGAATGTACTGATCAATATATAAAGGTTGATCAAAAAACCAATCATCCTCACAATGAAATATATATTGGGTTTTCACTTGAGAATACATTATATCTACAGCTTTATGATGACCTACTTGTTCATTGAGATTAATAAGTGTTCCTTGTGGGCAAAGCTCTCTGAAAACTTGATTTGTTTCTTCATCTCTAAAATCATTAATTGCAATAATATCTGCGAATTCGACTTTATCTAGTAAGCTCTGTAATGTTTGGCGTAACAATTCTGGGCGCCGACCAATAGTTAAGCAAAGTGTTAAGTTACATGCTTTCACAATGTGATCCTTTGGTGGAGAATGACGTAAATATTACCAATTATATTCGAAAAAATAACCAGTCTACAGATTCATTTAGTGTTTTCTTAACAATATCATGCATTGCTGACCATTGAGCATACTGAAAACGATGGCGTGCAGTAGGAAATAATATAAAGATAAGTTTATAGAATATAACTTTCATTTTAGATTTTAATAATAACTGTTTAATGAGTTTTTGAAATTGAGTCTCGTCAAAATGTTTATAAGCAAAAAGTAGCTGAGACTTATACCAACGGAAAAAAAAGTCATAATTTTGATAAGGTTCGCTAGCCCCTCCCTTATGATAAATTTTAAGTTCATTTAATTTGATTAAAGGGTATCCTCGCTTTTTGATACGTAAACACAGATCTTCATCTTCGCAATACATAAAAAAATCGCGATCAAATCCAGCAACTTCTTGATAAACTTCTTTTGGAATCAATAGCAAAGCACCACTAAACCAATTTGTTTGGTTGTTCCAACCAAAAGTTTCATGGAATTCAAAAGTGTAGAATTCTGATTTATCTTCATTTAAATCATTAATTAATTGTGTAGTTATAATTCCATAGGTATGGATCTGAGCTTGTGCTAATAACTTTTCCAAATAATCCGTTTGCATCATACGCAAATCGGGATTTGCAATTAAAATGTGCTGCCCTTGAGCGTGTTCTGAAGCAAGATTCATTGCTCGACCAAAGCCGATATTTTGTTCAGACTGAATAATCACTATGTTTAATTTTTGTGATAAATTGAGGTCGTCTAATACGTCTTTTAAAATGTTGTTTTGTACATTGTTGGTAATTATAATTTCATAATTATCAATGGTTAAGGTTTGGTTTGATAGGTCTTGTAGAAAATTTGAAATAAATTGTTCAGTATTATAATTTACCATTAAAATAGATATTTTCATAAAATAGAAGCACAGCCAACAACAGAAATATAGTATTATTAAGCCTAACATTTTTTTGTGAATGAGTCAGTACAGAGTCTATAAATGGTAGTGAATTTGTATCAACTTCAATATGATGATGAAACATCAGCCTCGCCAGAGTCTGGTTTTTTAACATATGACTGTAGAGCTACTCCTGAGTTCTTGAAGCGAGAAGTAGCTCATTTGATACGCTTTTATGATGATGTCGTGGTTGATGCAGATGTTAATGATTATTTTGCATTGTTATCCCCAAAATTTAATTATAAAACGGGATTGACAGCAGAAAATGTCAAAGAGTTTATTTATAATAATCTTGGAAAAGACATATATTTATTTAATCCTTATCCAATGCATGTATATGAATATATAAATATGTGGGAGCAAGCGGAAAAATGTCACCCTGATATTATATCTCTAGCAAATTTATTGTTCCAAATGTCTGGATTGCATATAGATATTAGTTTACATAGACATACAGTTGAAGAAACGGTCTATTGTAATTACTGGGTTGCTAAAAAAAGTTTTTTTGATCAATTCATTCCATTTGTCCGTAGACTTGATTTTACAATAGATAATTCAGATCCGCTACTAAAGCAAAAATTCTTTTCTGATGCAAACTATCAAACTCCTGCCTGTTATTATTGTTTTATTTTTGAAAGATTGTTAACGACTTTTCTTGTGCTAAATAACAATATTGCAACTTTTCCATATATTTATCAAGAAAATATTGGGCAATATAAAATGAATAAAATACAAAAGAAATTTTATTTTACAGAAAATAGAATAGCTTTTGATCGTTGGGATAGTAGTAAATATAAAGAAATTAATATTAAATTATTGAAAGATTTTTTTTATTTTTTAAGTCCTAAATTTGAGGGAGTTCGAATAAAGTTTTTACGTCGATTACTAATATCTATCCAGAAAAAAATTAATATTATAAGGATGGATTCTTATGTTGTAAAAAAAATAGTGATTTATAGTAAAAATGAAATTTGAGTTAAATGAAATGCTGAATCCCGTTAATGAAATTAATATTTTAAATAAATTTCAAAAAAAATTTACTTTTTGCACATTAGTTACAAATGAAAAAGAATATTTACAAATGGTTGGAAGTGCTCAAAATATTGGTTTTATAGGTGAGGATGTAGAATTTATTTATTTTAATAACAAAAATGATAATTGTTTTGATGGTTATTCTGGGGTAAATCATGCGATTCGAAATGCAAATGGTGAGTATTTAATTTTTTGTCATCAAGATTTATTGTTTAAGTATGATGATCGTGCTGATTTAGAATTATGTTTGCAAGAGTTAGCACAATTAGATTCAAATTGGGCGCTTGCTGGTAATGCTGGTCGAGATGGTGCAGGATTGGCTTTTGTGCGAATTACTGATCCACATGGGGTAGATCAAAAATATGGAACTTTCCCTCATGAAGTAATTAGTTTGGATGAGAATTTTATTATTATTAATAGGAAGCAAAGTATTGCTTGCACAGCATCATTATCCGGATTTCATTTGTATGGTACTGATTTATGTCAGAATGCTAAACTTTTAGGGCTAAAAAGTTATGTAATAGATTTTCATCTTCATCACAAAAGTGGTGGAAAAATAGATGAAAACTATAAACTTGCTAAAAAAAGTTATATTGAGTTGCAGTGTAATAGGAAAAAAAGTCAATTTTATTCAACTAGTTGCTCAAATTTTTTTGTATCAAGCAATAAGATGTTAAATTATATTTTTAATAAAAAGTTTTTTCTAAAATTACTGCGAAGTTGGCATAAGCGGAAGACTAGTAGATGGTTTTAAAATAAAAAGTGATATGGTTTTTAAATTAAGTTTGAAATGAATAAAATGGAAGGTTAGTTAAAGTGAATATATTAATTACAGGTGGGGCTGGTTTTATTGGATCAGCAGTGATTCGTCATGTTATTGAAAATACAGAGCATTATATATTAAATGTAGATAAGCTTACCTATGCAGGTAATCTTGAGTCTTTAATATCAATCTCAAATAATGAACGTTATCAGTTTTCTCAAACTGATATTTGTGACCGTGCTTCTTTAGATCAACTTTTTGCAGAATTTCAGCCTGATGTAGTGATGCATCTTGCTGCGGAATCACATGTAGATCGTTCGATCACAGGTTCGGCAGCCTTTATTGAAACAAATATTTTAGGAACATATCATCTTTTAGAAGCGACCCGACATTATTGGAATTCACTCGATGATATAAAGAAAGTAGCATTCCGTTTTCATCATATTTCGACTGATGAGGTCTATGGTGACTTAGAAGGAACAACAGATTTATTTACAGAGCAAACATCTTATTCACCAAGCTCACCATATTCTGCTTCAAAAGCAAGTTCAGACCATTTGGTTCGCGCATGGTATCGTACTTATGGATTACCAGTAATAATAACGAATTGCTCGAATAATTATGGTCCATACCATTTTCCTGAAAAATTAATTCCATTGGTCATTTTAAATGCATTAGCAGGAAAGGCTTTGCCTGTATATGGAAATGGTGCACAAATTCGTGACTGGCTATATGTTGAAGATCATGCACGTGCACTATATCAGGTAGTAACTAAGGCAGCAGTTGGAGAGACCTATAATATTGGTGGGCACAACGAACAAAAAAATATTGATGTAGTACATGCCATTTGTCAATTGCTTGAAGAACTGGTACCAAATAAGCCCGAAGGTGTTACCTATTATCAAGATTTGATTACTTATGTAACAGATCGTCCAGGGCATGACTTACGTTATGCGATTGATGCAAATAAAATTAAAAAAGATTTGGGTTGGGTACCACAAGAAACATTTGTGACAGGCTTACGTAAAACGGTTGAATGGTATTTAGCAAATCAAGAATGGGTAAAACATGTGCAAAGTGGCGAATACCAAAACTGGGTGAAGCAACAATACCAAGCTGAACAAGCTTAAAAAAATAGCGGATAAATTTGATGAAAATTTTATTGTTGGGTAAAAATGGTCAAGTCGGTTGGGAGCTGCAACGAGCATTACAACCACTTGGTGAAGTTATTGCATTAGACCGTTATGTAAATGAAGTTGGACTATGTGGTGATATTGCTAATTTTGCCACAATGGAGCAAACACTATCTTCTATTAAGCCAGATATTGTTATTAATGCGACAGCCTATACTGCGGTAGATAAAGCGGAAAGCGAGCCTGAGCAAGCAGATTTGGTCAATCATCTTGCAGTTCAATCTTTGGCTGAACAATGCAAACAGCGACAAGCTTTACTCATCCATTATTCAACAGACTATGTGTTTAATGGTGAAGGTCATATACCTTGGCGAGAAGATGATGCAACTGCACCACAAAATGTTTATGGTCAAAGCAAACGTAAGGGAGAAATTGCACTAGAACATAGCAATGTCAACTTTATTAACTTTAGAACCAGTTGGGTTTACGCAGCACAAGGTAATAATTTCATTAAAACCATGTTGAAGTTAGCAAAAAGTAAAGATGAATTGAGTATTATTGCCGACCAAATTGGTGCACCAACAAGTGCAGCATTGATTGCTGATATAACGGCACAAGCTATTCGCTATTATCGTTTGCAGAGTACGGAACAGCAAAAAATATTGCATGGTCATTATCATTTAGCAGCGGCAGGTGAGACTTCTTGGTTCGATTATGCTAATTATATTTTTGAACAAGCGAAAGTATGTGGATTGGAATTACAGCTTCAGCATGTTCATGCAATTGCAACGGCTGCATACCCAACACCAGCAAAACGTCCATTAAATTCACGCTTAAATACCCTAAAATTACAGCAAAATTTTCAGCTACATTTGCCAATGTGGCAACAAGGTGTAGCACAAGTAATTAAAGAGATCATTCAATGACACAAACAGTAAAACGTAAGGGAATTATCCTTGCAGGTGGTTCTGGTACACGACTTTATCCGATAACGATGGGCACATCTAAACAACTGTTGCCAATCTATGATAAGCCCATGATTTATTATCCATTGTCAGTGCTCATGCTAGCAGGGATTAATGAGATCCTTATTATTTCGACACCTGAAGATTTACCGAACTTTGAAAAATTACTAGGTACAGGCAAAGAATTAGGTTTAAAGCTATCTTATAAAGCTCAACCATCTCCTGATGGACTGGCGCAAGCTTTCATTCTGGGTGAAGATTTTATTGGTACTGATAATGTCTGTCTCATTTTAGGGGATAACATCTTTTATGGGCAGAGTTTTGGGCAACAGCTTAAACGAGCTTCAGCGCAAGAATCAGGTGCCACAGTGTTCGGTTACTATGTAAATGATCCTGAGCGTTTTGGTGTTGTTGATTTTGATCGTGATGGATGTGCTCTGAGTATTGAGGAAAAGCCTAAAAACCCAAAATCTAATTATGCTGTTACAGGTTTATACTTTTACGACAATAGTGTCGTTGATATAGCAAAAGCAGTTAAACCTTCAGAGCGTGGTGAATTAGAAATTACGGATGTAAATAATATTTATCTAAAACAGCAACAATTAAATGTTGAAGTGCTTGGGCGTGGCTTCGCTTGGTTAGATACAGGAACGCATGATTCTTTACTTGAAGCTAGTCAATTTGTGCAGACTATTGAACATCGCCAAGGATTAAAAGTTGCATGTTTAGAAGAAATTTCATTTCATAATGGTTGGATTAATAAGGACCAATTATTAGAACGTGCTGAATTTTTTAAGAAAACAGGTTATGGGCAATACCTGTTAAAATTACATCAAGAACAGTAATTTTTTATTTTAGGTTTAAAAGATGAATATTGTTGAAACAAAGATTCAAGGTTTGTTAATTATAGAGCCTGCGATATTTGAAGACGATCGTGGCTGGTTTATGGAAAGTTTTAATCAGCAAAAATTTGAAGCTGCATTATTAGATCGGAACCAACCAGTACCAAATTTTGTGCAAGATAATCATTCTTTTTCTAAAAAAGGTGTATTGAGGGGATTACATTATCAAATTTCTCCTCATGCACAAGGGAAATTAGTACGAGTAGTTCAAGGTCGGGCTTGGGATGTAGCTGTTGATATTCGGAAAGATTCTAGTACATTTGGGCAATGGGTTGGAGTTGAGTTGACAGAGCAGAATCATAAGCAATTTTGGATTCCTGCTGGTTTCGCTCATGGTTTTATTGCATTAGAAGATAATACGCAATTTCTGTATAAAACAACTGATTACTATTCTAAAGAATGTGAGCGTAGCATCATTTGGAATGATGAAACCTTAGCTATTGATTGGCATATTGAAACAGAACTCGAGTTAAAGTTAACTGATAAGGATCGATTAGCACTGACTTTTCAGCAAGCAATAGCGAGTAATGATATTTTTTAAATTGGGATAGGGCATATTGCTAGAATCTTCTATGCGATTTCATGGGAATATTTTTAAATGAACTATGTTATTGTTGCTCATTATGATGAGTTTGGTCGGATTTCTAGTGATCTGTCTGATTTTATTAACTTTCTGCAAGGTAGTAATTTTCAAATTATTTTAGTGTCTACTTGTTTAAATGAGGCTGAATTTAAAAAAATTTCTCAAAATATTAAAATAATAGTTCGAGATAATTATGGTTATGATTTTTACTCATATCGTGTGGGAATAGATTTTATTAAAAATAGTTGGGATTATATTGATAATATTATTCTGATGAATTCATCATTTAAAATTTTTAATGACCATAAGTTGTATAATTTTTTTGCCAAAGTGATTGCTAAAGAGAACCAAAAGTATGATGTGTTATCTCTAACGACTAGTATGGAAATACGATATCATTGTCAATCTTTTTTATTAAGGTTTAATAGGAAAGTATTGAATAGTTTGAGTTTTCAAAATTGGTGGTCTTCAATGCAGCCGATTAGTGATCGGCAGCAGGTTATTTATCAATATGAATTAGGGTTGACCGATTTCCTGTTACAGCAAAATTTTACTAGTTCTAGTTTGTTTCATATAGGACTTTTACGAAAAGTAAAATCCATGTTGAGGTATTTTAGGCTTACAAAAACATGGAGTTCTTGGTCTGGTCTCAATCCTTGTCATTTTTTGTGGGACGAGCTATACCATGATTATGGAATTGTTAAATATGAGCTTATAAATAAAAACCCTCATAATATTAATATTAATAAGATTCTTTAAAAATTGTTTTACCGATATAGAAGTTTGTAAAAAATCCATTTAATATGAAATCTAATAATGGTAGAAGGCTTAGAGTTTTTCTTGAACTTTTGAATGTAGTATTTTGTCTGAATTAAATCTTTTTGCTGATAGCTATTTTTAATAATTCTTTTATAGTTCATGTTTAATTTTTCTTTATATATCTTGATGATTTTTGATGTGATAGGTTTGTTATGCATGTTTTCTAGTATATAAATAATATTTTCTCTTAATAATTCAATTTGTTTTTCAACTTCAATTTGATGTTCATCTAAATTAGCTTTTACTTTTGCAATTACGCTATTATTGTGATATCTGAAATAGTTTAAGGGTTTTGCAAAGAAAAATATATCTCCTTGTAATACAATTTTTGTCCAAATATCCCAATCACCAATATATTTTAAATTGGGGTTTATTTCACCAAGATCAAAATAAGCTTGCTTTTTAAATAACACTGCACTGGCATTGGGAATAGTATTTTCATGGCATAAAAACCTTTCAATATAGTGTAAACCATCTTGGGTGAAATCTTGATTAAAATATTCAGGATCAAGTGGATCGGTTTGGCTTTTCCATGTGCCTGTAATTTCTCCAGTTGCATTCATTCTATAGGACTGACTGTAAGCTAAGACCAGTTGTGGATTTTTTTCAAACTGTGGAACTAATGTAGCTAAAAACTCATAATCTGCAATATCATCGGATTCCGCAATCCAGATTAACTCGCCTTTTGCGAGTTCCAAGCCTTTATTCCATTGGGAAAATGTAGAACCTGAATTTTTTTTATTAATAATACAATGGCTGACTTTGGGGTGATTTTCATATTTTTCAATAATTTTGTGACTATCATCAGGGGATTTATCATCTAAGATAATCACTTCAAAATTCTGAAAGCTTTGATTTAAGATACTTTCTATGCGTTCTTGTAAATAAAGGGCATGATTATAACTTGGTATTATTATACTAACAAACATAAAGAAATATCCAAAAATTTAACTTGAAGTAAGAAATGTTGTTCTAGTACAAGTATAAAATAAATCCTAATTAATTAAGAAGAGTAATTTTTTAAATATAAGTCATCTGTATTGTTTTTAAACCGCTTATATCCCCACATATATTCCGTTGGGAAACGGTTAATCATGTTCTCAACGGCTTTGTTAAGTGCTGTTGTTGCGATTTCGATATCACGATCATAGAGTTGAGGATCATTGAGATCATCACAATACACATCAAAACCTTCACCATCTTCACGGCGGAAACAACTTAAACCGACAAGACGACATTGGGTTTTTTGTGCCATTTTACTGGCAAGGGTGCTGGTTAAACACGGAATTCCAAAAAAAGGAACAATCACTCCACCTGACGGATGCGGAACATGATCAGGTAAAATAACGCTAAATCCACCTTGTTTTAGGTTCTTAAACAAAGCTTTGACACCATTAGCATCCGTTGGCACTAAGGTTGCATTCAGTCTTTGGCGAGCATGTAACGCAAAAGCATTAAATCCACTGTCTTTCATCGGTTTATACATAATGGTTGGCGTACCATACTGATTGACCCATGCATTCATCATTTCCCATGTACCAAGGTGAGGGGTAATGATCAGCGCACCTTTGGGATCGTTCAATGCATCCGTTAAGATTTCTAAGTGATGTACGGTGTGAATCTGCTGAATGCTCCATTCAGGTGGCATTGCCCAGCATTTTCCAGATTCAATATAGCTCAAGCATTGCTTAGTCACACTTTCTCGAGCAAGCCGTTCTTTTTGTTCTTGACTGAGTTCAGGATAAGCCAAACCAATATTGACTCTGGTTTTCCAAAGCATACTTTTATTAGGGTTTTGATTAATAAAATATGCTGCCACTTTTGCAATATTGCGCAAAAATGCTAAAGGTAAAATACGAAGTAAGCTAACGTAAAATGACATTTAGATTAATCTTTTTGATTGGCATTGCCTTTGAGCACCATATAAATTAGTGCTACAAAAATGAGTAATGCGCCAGCGAGACTACTTACGCAGAAATATAAAATGCGCTGGTTGGTGGTAATATTAAAGAGCTCATTTGCCAAGATGTAACGCATGAGAAACCATTGAGCAAGTGAAAACACAATAATTACAATCGTGTGTCGACGTACATCAGGACGCATTGCCATAAGACTGACCTCTCAATAAAAAAGCAGCCTATTATGCCATTACACAACATGATCGCAAAGTAAAACCATGTAATATAAAAAACCCTGCATTGAGCAGGGTCTTATTCAGCAATAAGTTGAAAAAATTACTTTTCTTCAGCTTTTGCTTTCTCGCGTAAACGAATACCTAAGTCACGTAATTGATTTGCTTCAACTGGTGCAGGTGCTTGTGTCAATGGACATTCAGCAGTCTTGGTTTTCGGGAATGCAATCACATCACGAATTGAAGATGCACCTGTCATTAACATGACAAGACGATCTAAACCGAATGCTAAACCACCGTGTGGAGGCGCACCATAACGTAATGCATTGAGTAGGAAACTGAATTTCTCTTCAGCCTCTTCTTCACCAATACCAAGTGCTTCAAAAATGGCTTTTTGCATTTCTAAATTATAGATACGTAATGAACCACCGCCAACTTCTGTACCATTCAATACCATGTCGTAAGCAACAGATAAAGCAGCACCAGGGTTGTTCTTCACTTCTTCAACAGTTGATTTTGGTAGTGTGAATGGGTGATGAACAGATGTCCATTTGCCATCATCTGTTTCTTCAAACATTGGGAAGTCAACGACCCACAGTGGCGCCCACTCACACGTTGCAAGATTCAAGTCATGACCGATCTTGACACGAAGTGCGCCCATTGCATCATTTACGATCTTGGCTTTATCTGCGCCAAAGAACACGATGTCGCCATTTTCAGCACCAACACGTTTGAGTAGATCAAGTACGATTGGTTCGATAAATTTAACGATTGGTGATTGAAGACCTTCGATGCCTTTTTCAAGTTCATTGACTTTGATATAAGCCAAGCCTTTTGCACCGTAGATGCCCACGAATTTGGTGTATTCATCAATTGCACTACGTGGTAATGCACCTGCACCTGGTACACGTAAAGCAACGATACGACCTTTAGGATCTTTAGCAGGGCCAGCGAATACTTTAAATTCAACCTCTTGCATCAAATCTGCAACGTCGATTAGTTTCAATGGAATACGCATATCTGGCTTATCAGATGCATAATCACGCATTGCATCTGCATAGGTCATACGTTCGAATTTATCAAATTTAACACCAAGAAGTTCATCGAACATCTTCACTGTTAAAACTTCCATTAAATCCATGATGTCATCGTCACTCATGAACGATGTTTCAACGTCGATTTGGGTAAATTCAGGTTGACGATCCGCACGTAAATCTTCGTCACGGAAACATTTAGCAATTTGATAGTAACGGTCAATACCACCCACCATAAGCAATTGTTTGAACAATTGTGGTGATTGTGGCAGCGCATAGAAGCTACCATTCGAAACACGGCTTGGAACTAAATAGTCACGCGCACCTTCTGGAGTTGCACGTGTCAAAATCGGTGTTTCTACATCTAAGAAACCATTGTCTTCGAAATAGTTACGAATGAGGTTGGTTAACTTAGAACGGAAACGTAAACGATCTAGCATTTCTTGACGACGAATGTCCAAGAAACGATATTTCAAACGAATTTCTTCAGAAATATTGGTATTTTCATCATTCAGTGGGAATGGTGGTGTTTCTGAAGCGGCAAGAACTTCGATTTCTTTACCTAAAACTTCGATTTGACCACTGACGATGTTGGCATTTTCTGTGCCTTCATAGCGACGACGAACACGACCTGTAATTTTTAATACAAACTCAGAACGTGATTTATCCGCAGTTGCAAATGCTTCTGGTGTATCTGGGTCGATAACGACTTGTACTAAACCATCACGGTCACGCATATCGAGGAAAATTACACCGCCATGGTCACGGCGACGGTGAACCCAACCGCATAGAGTCACTGTTTGATCGATTTGGGCTTCAGTTAAAGAGCCACAGTAATGAGTGCGCATCATATTGAATTATATATCCAAACTATATTGGCTGTAGACGGTGAATGCGTAAACAGCGCACCACCAATGAAGGGGAGATTATGCCTTGTTGAGCGTATTGTCTCAAGTCTTAATGTTTTAACAGAATCTTAAAGCAACACTTTTAGAGAAAATTATTGCATGCGACCTTTTCGATCGAATACCAGTAACAGTAGGCATGCGGCTGTAAAGATACAAAGCCCTGTTTGAGTAAATTCATTGATTGATTTACCAATGAAAAAATATCGTTCTGTATACCAAAGTTCAGATGAAATATGGCGACTATAGTCCCAAATCGACAACAATCCAGAAACTATTGAAATTACTAAGCTAATAGAGATAAACCATTTAATATTAATTGGTACAGGTTGAGTTTGTTTATGTTTGGTGTAATAGCTTTTGCACATTAGGAAGATAAAAGGTAAAGCGAGAATAGATGAGTTGATCTGTAAAATAAAATGTAAGGGGTAATGAAAGCCGAATAGAGTAATCTCTTGAGCGAGAAAATCTCTAAAAGCAAAGGTGCGAAAGTCGAGGTGAGTTAAGCTATCCCAAATGAGATGTGTAGCTGTCCCCAACATAATTGCAAAACAATTCATGAGACTAAAAGCCACAACATCATTAAAAGATTTGATTTGTAATGGATCTTTAAGCCCTAAGAAACGATAACTCACAGGTCTATAGATGAAATACCACAATAAACAGAAGAATAATCCAATCGGAAGATTGGGAAATAACAGACCTGACCATTGGTGTGTCAACACAATATTTGCTTGTGTGAACAGACGATACAAATCAGGTGTCATACAGCCAATGGCTAAGGCTGCGATTGGTAAATGACCTTTGCTCAATTTAGATAAGGGCGGTGCAAGTACCGCATGGGAAAGCGTAAAAGGCATATCCTTGAAGTATTCAGATCATTAACAGAATGGATAAGCAGTGTAGCAAATGTTTTTTGTTGAGATGTTTTTTATTGCAAAATGATTGAAATGTTATAATATAACAAATTATGTTTAAGCTAATTTGAGACGTGGCATGTCATTTCCTAAAAATATTTTGACTTTATCTATTCTAGCAGTAGCGAGCAGCGCTACCTTTGCAGAAGAACAAGCAAAGGTTCAACAACTTGCCACGATTGAAATTAAAGCTCATCCATTAGAGCGTAATGCTGCGGATTTTGCCGTGGCAGATCATGTGATTGAACAAAAGGATTTAGCAGAAAGAAGTGCAACTTTAGGAGATGCTTTGAGCGGTGAGGTTGGTGTACATACCAATCAGTTTGGCGCTGGCTCAAGTCGACCTGTCATTCGTGGACAAGATGGCGCCCGAGTCAAAGTTTTACAAAATGCCTCTGAAAATATTGATGTCTCAACATTATCTCCTGATCATGCCGTGACTGTTGATCCATTATTGGCGAAGAAAGTTGAAATTATTCAAGGGCCATCCACTTTGCTGTATGGCGCTGGAACGGTTGGCGGTTTGGTTAATGTCACAGAC